>Ga0224530_1000641_pt1 | contig 21590 bp, 18 predicted proteins | sample CBST75metaG_FD_179873 | JGI IMG/M metagenome (GOLD analysis project Ga0224530, IMG submission 179873) | Peat soil microbial communities from Stordalen Mire, Sweden - C.B.S.T75 | ecosystem: Environmental > Terrestrial > Soil > Wetlands > Peat | place: Sweden: Norrbotten County, Stordalen Mire...
GAGTCGACTGAGCCGCGAGCGCTGAGCGGCGCGGCTGCGGCGGCCAGCGCTGCGGCGAAGGGCGCGGCGGCAGCGGCAGCGGTGCTGAGCGCGGTCGCTGGGGGAGCATCGACATGAGTGCGCGGCATGGACTGCCAGACGGATGCGGGCGTTTCTTCGGGCTGGACTGCGGCGGCATCGGGCGGCGTGGAGGATAGGGATTGCCGGCGACGCTTGCGACCCAACCAGCCGAAGAGGCCTCCCAGCAAAGTGGAGGGTGCGTCGGAGTCTGCCATGGGCTTGTGCTGGAGATTCAGCTCCAGGGCTGCCTGCTCGAGGCTCTGTTCGCGGCGGCTGGTGAAGACTTCGTCGGCGGGTTCCGGTGAGCCGGAGGGTTTCAGCGATCTGGCGGGTTCCTGCGAGATGGCGTGCTGGCGCAGGCTGCGCCTCTCCTCGCGGGCCAGGGCTCGGCGCGCGCGCCAGTTGTGCAGGCGATCGAAGAGGCTGTGCACGAGGGAGAAGTGCGTCTCCATCCACTGGCGGGCAGTGTGGAAGGTGAAGGTTGTGGCCAGGTAGACGGACATTACCACCATCAGGGCGAGGACGATGGAGGCGCCGGGAAGGTTGAGGTAGTGGACCATGGCGTCGGCGAGCAGGCGTCCGGAGACGCCCTCGATGGGCAGGGCGTGACGCCAGAAGAGGGTGCGCGGAAGCAGGCCGACGGCGGCCGGGGCAAAGACGATCCAAAGGCCGAGGCCGAGGAGGCGCGCCATCGGGGAGCCGGCGGGACGCTGGCGCATCCAGCAGAGGCCAAGGCGGCCAAGGAGGATGGGAAGGAAGAAGGCACTGATGCCGATGGTCTGGAGGATGAGGTCGGCGAGCCATGCTCCGGCGAGGCCGGTCCAGTTGTGGGCAGGGCCGGCGGCCAGGCGCGCGGCCAGTCCGGCGGAGGCGTGCGTGCCGACGGCGTAGTTGCCGACCGTGTCCGCGGAGGGGTCGGCCGGGGTGTAGGTGGCCAGCGCGAGGAAGAGGAGCGCGGCGGCGACCAGCAGCACGAGGCCAAGGATCTCGTTGAGGCGGCGGTTGCGGGTTGGAGTCGAGACCAGTCTGAGTGGTTTCATGGGGGCAAGCGCGGGGCCGGGTTTGCGTTCCGTTCACGTTCCGCCCGCAGCCGGACGCGCGCCTGAGTGGCGGACGCCATGACGCGGAGCTGGACGCGGACAGACGAAGGGCCGGGAACCGCTAGAGCTACCCCGATTATCCCAGAGCGGGAGCGGAAAAAGAGAAAAGTTACAGGTGTGGACTCAGGATGCAAACCCATGGCCGTGGGAGGCATCTATCCTTCCAGCAGTCGCTGTCTAGGGGTTTGTCTTCTGGGCGGAGCTGAGAAGCAACATTGGCTGGCAGGGGGCGCGGGGTTTTCGCGATTTCTCCCGCTCGCCGCTGGTGCAGGAGAATCGCGTCCAGCCAGCGGACCCCGACCCAACCGATGTTCAACAGCACGCCGCGCTGCACATTGAATGAATGAAGGGAAATCGACCATGGCAACGGATGCAGCAAGGACCTATGAACTGGAAAGCGCTTTAAAGTCGGTTATCAATGTTCTGGAAGACGGGCAGAAGGGCATGGCCGAGATTGGGGAGTACCTGAAGGACGAGCGGCTCAAGATATTTTTCCTTGCCGAATCCTTGAAGCGCGCCAACTTCCGGGGCGAACTGGAGAACGAACTTCATCGCCACGGCGTTGCCGATGTGCATGAATATGGCACGGCGGCGGGTGTGTTGTATCGCGCGTGGACCGATCTGAAGGCCGACCTCGGAGGCGGCGATCACACGCTGCTGGAGACCGCCGAGCAGGGTGAAGACAAGACCGTGGACATATATAAGGATGCGCTCGCGCAGGAGTTGCCGCTTCCCCTGCGGCAGTTGCTGACCGCGCAGCAGACGCAAATCGTCTTGTCGCACGACTTCGTCCGCGAGCAGCGCGACGCGCTTCGTCCGAAGTAAGTACCAGCCGAAGAAAGTTCCAGACTGAAGGCCCCCCGTTCTGCTCTGAGGCAGAAGGGGGTCAAGTGCGTGCGCGGCATGCCGATAGAAGAAGGTGAGACCAAGAGCAAGCGATTCCGCGTGGATGACGGAGCCATGGCTGCTTTGCCGGCGCGCGGTACAGAGGAAGCCTGAAATGAATCCTAGGAAGTTGGGACTTAAGCCGAAGATCGTGATTGGATTTGGATCGCTGCTTGCGATCATCGCCGGTATGGGTTTTGTGGGTTACCGGTCGGCGGTGGTCAACGAGCAGCTCTCGCAGGAAGCCCGGACCGACGCCAGGATGATGTCCCATGGCCACGAGATGCTGGAGGCGTTTTTGCTACAGCGAGTGGGCACGCGCGATGTACTGATGGGCAGGGACAATGAAAGCACGCATCTGTTCGAGCGAAGCGAGACTGAGTTTCGCGATGCAACGGACGCGCTGCAGCCGATGCTGACAACGGACGCGACTCGCGATCTCTACGCGCAGGTCGAGGTTGCCGATGCCAACTACACTCGCCGCAACGATCAGGTGGTTGCGCTGTACCGGGCCGGAGACACAAAGGGAGCGATGGAGCTATTCAAGGCCCCGGAAGCACTGGTGGCAAGCACCGCACTGACGAACGCTCTGAGCGATATGATGGCGCAGGTTGAAGCTGACCGGAGCAATGTGCTGGTCCAGCAGGCCACGTCGAACGCCTGGACAAAGCGTCTGACGATGATCCTGGCGCTGGCCGGCCTGGCGATCGGATCGGTGATTGCCTTTGTGATTGCGGAGTCGATTGTTCATGCGATTTACAGAATGTCGGCGATGATCGAGAGCGTCTCGTCCAACAACCTGGTGGTGGAAGACATGGAGGTGGAGAGCGACGACGAGATGGGCAGGGCGGCGCAGGGGCTGAACAAGATGAAGAACAGCCTGCGCTGCGTGATGTTGTCGATTGCGTCGACGGCGGAGAATGTTGCGGGATCGAGCCGGGAGATTTCGACGACGGCAACGCAGGCCGCCGACAGCGCGGAGAACCAGAAGCAGCAGGTGGGGCAGATCGCCACGACCATGCACGAGATGGCGGCGACGGTGCGCGAGGTCTCGCTGCACTCGAATACGGCGGCGCGCTCCGCCAAGAGCGCCGCCGAGAGCGCACGCGAGGGCGGAAAGATAGTGGAGGACGTGCTGGAGCGGATGCGCGGCATTGCACAATCCGTGCGTGAATCGGCGGCGAAGATCGAGCAACTGGGGGCCCGGTCCGAAGAGATTGGCAGGATTGTGGGAGTGATCGACGAGATTGCCGAGCAGACCAACCTGCTGGCGCTGAATGCGGCGATCGAGGCTGCGCGCGCGGGCGAACAGGGACGTGGCTTTGCCGTGGTGGCGGGCGAGGTGCGGCGGCTGGCGGAGCGGACCGCAACCGCGACCCAGGAGATTGCGGCGGTGATCGAGAAGGTGCAGTCGATTACCGTGGATGCGGTGCAGCAGATGCGCTCCGGCACGGCGACCGTGGAGCAGGGCGTGGAGGCGACCAGCAAGGCGGGCGAGTCGATCGAGCGGATCATACGCGAAGCAGACAAGGTGGGGACCATGGTGGCGCAGATCGCCAGCTCGGCAACGCAACAGGCGAGCGCGACCGAGCAGGTGACCACCAGCATGAGCCAGATCAATGATCTTGCCATTGAATCCGCCGACGGTTCTCAGCTTTCGGCACGCTCCTGCGAACAACTCTTCGACCTGGCGCTGGGACTGCAGAACATGGTGGCCCGGTTCGACGTGGGCCAGCGCGAGATGAAGACGGGAAAGCCACAGCTAGTGGCGAATTTGGAAGATGCGGCCTGAGAACCTGTTTAAAAACTACTGGACTCGCACACAACGAGGAGACAGACAACGACGAATACGGGGATTCTTCGCTTCGCTCAGAATGACAATTCGTAAATCTCCGCTGCGAAAAGCAGTATTTAAACAGGTTCTGAGAGGACCTGTTTGACGGCAGAGTACGCGACGCGGAAGGATGATGCGAACCGGGACGTGCGGGACTCAACGGCCGTGAGATGGGTCTGGGGTGGGGGCGGTGGAGAGATCGACGTCGAGGTGAGCGGGAGCGGGTGTGTCGCAGTTGCCGTCGGGCGCGTAGGTGCGGGCGCAGGAACGAGTGATGGAGGTGCGGCGTGGGGATTGGGCGAACTGCCATGCGGCGGCGCCGGGTGAGCCGCTGAGCGCGACCGGAGGCGGCTGGAGGACGCAGCCGGGGGCGGGCGGACAGGCGTCCTGGGCGACCCAGAAGGCGATGGGGTGGAGGTGGCCGGCCTCGACGCGGGCGCGAATATCTTGAATTGTGGTGATGGTTGCGGGCTTGCCGTTGGGGCCACGGCCATCGGCGACGGGCTGTCCGCTGGCGTAGACGCCGGAAAGATACGTCGAGCGGGCGACGGATTCGGTCCATGCGAGGAGGTAACTGGCCTGCTCGGGGAGCAGGCGTCCGCCCTCTTCCTGGTCGAGAAAGAGGATGGCGCCGGCGGGGAAGCCCTCGCGGATGGCGGCGGCGACGGCGGCGGCGGCGTCTTGGCGGCCGAGGGCTGCGGGTGAGCTGCCGTGAAGGGATGCGTGGGTCAGTTCGGAGTCGAGGCGGCCGTTGGCGACGATCAGGAAGCCGAAGCCAGCGCTACGGAGGGTTTCGCGCTTGCCGAGCCAGGAGTTGTGGGTAGTGCGGGGCGGGTTGGTGAGCCAGTATCCGGTGAAGGCGAAGTGCTTGCGCAGTTCGGGGAGGGCTGCGTCGCCGGGGTAGTCGTTGCGGTCGAACCCGAGGTAGGCGCGGGCGGGGGGTGTCTGGGAGGTTGTCTGGGAGGGTATCTGGGCGAGGACAGAAGAGGCGGCGAGAAGTGGGGCGAGGATGAGGAGGCGCAAAGAGGGAGGCTCCGATAATCGAACCAGCCGGGGTGAGATCCGGTTGTGCATTAAGGGTACGCCAAGACTCTGGGCAAGCGATGGGGGCTTGTGCTACCTTTTCAACCCATGAGCACAAACCTGGAATGGCAGACGATCGACCCGCGATTTCCCATTGGACCCTATGCCAGCCCCGGCAACGTGGCAGCCGCCGAACGACGCGACGCGATTGCGACGCTGGAAGGGCTGCCTTGCCATCTGCGCGACGCCGTCGAGGGACTGGACGAGAGCCAGCTCGAGACGCTCTACCGGGAGGGTGGATGGACGGTGCGGCAGGTGGTCCACCACGTTGCAGACAGCCACATGAATGCGTTTATCCGGCTGCGGCGGGCGCTGACCGAGGATTGGCCGGCGATCTCTCCGTTCGACGAGCAGGCCTGGTCGACGCTGATCGATTCGAAGACGGCGCCGGTTGGGCTGTCGCTGGACCTGATCGAGGGACTGCATGCGCGCTGGGTGCAGGTGCTGAAGTCGCTGACCGTGGACGAGTGGCAGCGCGGCTTCAAGCACGCCAAGATGGGACCGATGACGATTGAGGCCTCGACGCTGCTGTATGCGTGGCACTCGCGTCACCATGTGGCGCACATCACACACCTGAGAAAGAAAAAAGGCTGGAAGTGATGGATTGCAGGAAGGTCTTTGTTAGACTCTGCTGCACATGAAGTCGCCGAAAGATATGTCCGCTGAACAGACGCCGGAGCAGATTGCGGCGGCGCTGGAGTGTTTTCTGGCGGAGCACGCGAAGGCGGTGGTGACGGAGGAGGGGAAGGTCCTGTTCGACATGCGGGCGGCGAAGTACTCGCTGACGACCGAGCATGGGCGATGCACGCTGCAACTTTGGAGCGAGGAGCGGAACATCGTTCGGCGAGTGACGGCGGCGGTGGAACGGGGCGCGTTGCGGGACCGGATGCTGCGGCTGACGGTGCAGCGATTTGGGCAGACGCGGCCGGGGACGCTGGAGATTCTGGCGGACCGCGACCGGCGGACGCCTACGACGCGCGAGGCTACAAGGGTGCGCTACCTGAAGGCGCTGGAACGGGTGATGCTGCGCGGCGGCGGCAGTGGGGATGCGTGGGGCGAGTGGGCGGCGGAGGGGTTCCGCACCGCGATGGACCTGGAGAAGAGCTTCGGGCCGGCGTATGCGCGCGGGTCGCTGGTGCATGGGCACGAGGCGTGGGCGGCGATTGCGGTGAACGCGGAGGAGACGCAGGCGACCGTCGACGGGATATTGACGCTGGGCGTTCTGTGGCTGGCGCACTGTAGAGAGAACGCGGGCGGGCGAAGGCTCTATCGCGGGCTGCGGCTGATTGTGCCGCGCGGGATGGGGACGTTGACGGCATCGCGGCTGGCGTGGATGAATCGGGACGCGGCGCAGTGGGAGCTGTGGGAGTTCGATGAGAAGACCGAGGAGATGGAGCAGAGGGATGCGGCGGACCATGGAAACCTGACGACTCGGCTGATCCATGCGCCGAACGAGGAGGCGGCAAGGGAACGCTTCGCGGAGGCTGCGGCGCGGGTGATGGCGCTGGTGCCCGAACGGATGCGCGAGGTGGTGGAGCAGAGGATCCAGAGCGGCGCGGAGATGGCGTTCCGGCTGCATGGGCTGGAGTTTGCGCGGGTGCGCATGGGCTACGCGGGCGAGAGCTTCAACCGCGTGCAGGAGATCACGTTTGGCGCGGGGGCGAATGAGACTCCGCTGACGGAGGAGAATGCAGGAGAGTTGCGCGATCTGGTGGCGCGGCTGTTTGCGCGGCGCAGCGAGAGCGGCGACAAGCGGGACGCGCTCTATCGGATGCAGCCGGAGCGATGGCTGGAGAGCGAGCTGCGGCGGGACGTTTCGCTGATCGATGCGCGGCTGGACGCGGCGCATGTGTATACGCAGGTTCCGGCGTTCGCGGCGTCGGACCGCGGAATGCTGGACGTGCTATCGGTCGATAAAGATGGGCGGCTGGCGGTGATCGAGTTGAAGGCGGACGAGGACCTGCATCTGGCGTTGCAGGGGCTGGATTACTGGGTGCGGGTGCGCTGGCATCACCAGCAGAATCCCGATGCGGACTCGGGGCTGGGGGAGTTTCAGCGGCATGGGTACTTCGGCGGTGTACGGCTGGCGGAGGGCGATCCTCGGCTGTACCTGGTGGCCCCGGCGCTGCGCGTGCATCCGGCGACCGAGGTGGTGCTGCGGTATCTTTCGCCGAGGGTGGAGTGGGTTCTGGTGGCGATCGACGAGAGATGGCGGCGGCAGGTTAAGGTGGTTTGGCGCAAGCGGAGCGGGGAGTTGAAAGAGCCTGAAAGATACAATCATGGGAGTGGTAATGTTTGATTGGGACGAGTCGAACCTGGCGCACATTGCCAGACATGGAGTTACTCGTGAAGAGGTTGAGGATGCGATAAGCATTGCGCCAATCGACCTGATGCTCCAATACCATGAAGACGAAGACCGGTTCGTTCAGTTGGGTGTTACTTCGGCTGTTCGGGTATTGGTAGTTATTACAACGTGGAGAGGCGATTTGATTCGCGTCGTCTCGGCTTATCCAGCACCTTTATTGCTACAACGGCAATACTGGGAGGAACGAAGGCAGATATATGGAGACTAACGATATTAAGCGGCCCCCGCGTTTTGCCAACGAAGGTGAAGAAGCCGAGTGGTGGGCTGCAAATCCGGAGTATGTATTGCAGGAGTTCGAGCGAGCGAAGGCCGAAGGACGGCTTGGACATGGCACCGTCATGCGGCTGGCAGCAGAGCGCAGGGCTGCGAGCGGCAGGGTTGTCGCGCTGGATGCGAAGGACATAACACTGGCGGACAAGCTGGCGGAGCGCAAGGGGATCGAGCGGGAGGCTTACTTGAAGGAGCTGGTCCATACTGCACTTCTGAAGGAAGCGGAATCGCTCGATCAGTCGTCGGCGGCGTGAGAGCTAATCCTCCGATAGCGTTTTCCAGTGGGCGTCGCGCATAGACTTCAGTTGCAAAAGGCAGCGGCGGTGAGCAATGTGTCGTTCTGCTCGATGTCTCTACTGTTTCCGTGGACACCGGGGTCCTGGGCGCGGGTGGCGAAGAAGGATTCGACGGCGGCGAGGACGGCGGGGCCGGTGCGGGCCTCGAAGATGGCGCGGCGCAGGGCGGAGCCGTTGGGGATGCCGTGGGTGAACCAGGCGGCGAACTGCTTCATCTTGCCGACGGCGTCGCGCTGGCGGAGGTCGCGCGCAACCTGGCCGGAGGCGATGATGGCGGCGGCGCGCGCTGATTCAGCGGCCTCTTCGAGGGCAATCTCATCTACGAGCATCTGGAAGTAGGTGCGGATCATGCGGTAACGGTCCTGGTCGGTGGGGATGTCGTAGCTTCCGATGCCGGTGGCTTCCTTACTGGCGGTGTACTGGGCGATTTGGCGGAAGATCCATGGATTTGCGGGCGCGCCGCGGCCGATCATGATGGCGTCGCAGCCGGTGGCGTGGACCATGGCGGCGGCGTCCTCGGGGGTGCGGATGTCTCCGTTGCCGATGACGGGGATGCGAACGGCGTCCTTGACGGCGGCGATGTACTGCCAGCGGGCCTGGCCGGTGTATCCGTCCTCGCGGGTGCGGGCGTGCAGGGCGACGGCGTTGAGGCCGCAGTCCTCGGCGAGGCGGGCGAGGTCTACGCAGACGATCTCGGCGTCGCTCCAGCCCATGCGGAACTTGACGGTGAAGGGGATGGAGACGGCGGCGCGGATGGTGCGGAAGATGCGCTCGATGAGCGGGAGATCGCGCAGCAGGCCGGAGCCTCCGTTGCATCTGACGACGCGCTTGGCGGGGCAGCCGAGGTTGAGATCGACCAGGTCGAAGCCCGCGTCCTGGACGATGCGGGCGGATTCGGCGAGGGAGGCGGGATTGGAGCCGAAGAGCTGCGCGGAGATGGGGTGCTCGTCGTCGTAGAAGGTGAGGTAACGCTTGCGCTTGGACTCGCGGGTGCGTGCGAGGCCGTCGGCGGAGGTGAACTCCGTCATGATGAGGCCGCAGCCGGACTGCTGGTTGGTGGTGGCCTCCTCCACGTTTGTGTCGCTGACGGACGTGGCGAACTGGCTGGCGTTCTTGATGAAGCGGCGGAAGACGGTGTCTGTGACGCCGGCCATGGGCGCGAGGACGGTGGCTGGGGCGATGCGCACGTTGCCGATGGTGAAGCTGGCGGGCACGCGGCTGTGCTCGGGCATCGCGTGGTCGGCGGGCGAGTCCCAGTGCTTCTGCTCGAGGGTGTAGCGCTTCTTCACTTAGATACGGACTTCAATGTCGGGCTTTGCTTTGGCAAGCCACTTCTCGATGGTCACGAGTTTCTCGCCACGGACGAGAAAGCGCTCAGGGCGAGTAAGAATTTTAACAGAGGAATCACTTGACGCTGATGATGCATCGAAGATGCTGGAATCAAAGAAGAGGATTCCTATTCTGCCAATTCCTGACTCGTCGAACAAGTCGGAATATGTTGTGAAATCTAAGCCGCTTTCGTCGATAGCAAACACGGGCACAGCTAGATACTTGAAGTGAAAAGGAGATGCCTTAAGGTCTTGTAGAAGAGTTCGTCGCTGCACTGGAGAGCTAAGTTTCACCACGATTTTGATGTCGACAGCATGCAGGTCTCCGCTGCCTCCACGGTCAACTGCAAGAATATCCACGGCGGGTATGCCGGGAATCTTTGGGTTGAGATAGATGTTCGGGATCTGGAGTTGCTTGCGCAGCAAAGCGGCAACAACATTGACGACTCTGCCCTGAACCCTTTTAGGTGTGAGCCGTGACGGATTCTTTTCCAGTAATTGCGTCATGCTAGTCTCTCCAATGTCTGTATTGCCCATCTTTCAAACCGCTCTGCACTGATGGCAAGAGCGAAAGCTGCATCTGGCGTTGTTCTTCGATCCTCATACGAGACTCTGGATTTCTCCTGGATCAATTTTTTCAAGTGCTTGAAACCATCGCGATTTAATTTGCGAGAGGCAAACTGCTTCTCCAGTACAAGAACCGCCCCCATGTGATCTTTGTTCTTCGTGACGCTGCCAACCAGTTTCATTGAAACTGCATCTCTCCATGAGATTGCGGAGTGAACGGCGAGCAGTGCAAGCGCAGAGGTGTATTCGGGATCATCTGCAACCAGTCTGCGTGCGGCAGACAGGTGATTTGCTCGCTCTAGAAATACTTCAGACATGGAGTTCTCGTGTCTAAAGAGTAAAACAAAAGGCCTCCGCGCGGGCGGAGGCTTTTTGCGTGAAAACGGTTGAGGTTATTTGGCTGCGGTTTCTTTGGCTGGGGCGGCCTTGGCGGCGGCAGCTTTGGCGGCTGCGGCGGCCTTGCCTGCGTCCGAGCCGGCGATCTTGCGGCGGAAGCGCTCGACGCGGCCAGCGGTGTCGACCAGCTTCTGCTTGCCGGTGAAGAATGGGTGGCAGGCGGAGCAGATTTCGACTACCAGGTCGCCCTTGTGCGTGGAGCGGGTCTCGAAGATGTTGCCGCAGGCGCACTTGACGTGGATGGTTTCGTACTTCGGGTGAATTCCTTCTTTGGGCATGGTTCTCTCTCTCTTATCTCGGATGTTGCCTGCCGGCCCGCGGTTCGCTTGCAGCGGGAGGGTTCACCGCCACATCGATCGGCCTGTCGCGGAAGCCCACAGAGCCCCGGTCTGTTTCAGGGGCACGATGGCTAACTGGTGTTATTTTATCATGGCGAATTGGCATCTATTTGCCGTTGCTTGCTTTCCTCTTTTGGCCGTGGATTCCCACACCGCGCGATTCGATTGAGTGCGGCGGCGAGGCGTGGGTGCTGCGATACTTGGGGGATGGGGTTGCCGGCGATGGAAGAGATTTGCAGTTTGTGCGAGGGGACGGGGCTGTGCATCGTGGAGGAGGGCGGGCGGCAGGTGGCCCGGCCATGCCAGTGCCGCGTGGCCCGGCGCGCGGCGCGAATGCTGGAGCAGGCGAAGATTCCGCGGCGGTACGAAGACTGCACGCTGGAGAACTTTGAGGCGAAGTATGACGGCGCGGACAGGAGCTTGCAGTCGGCGCTGGTGCAGGCGCGCGGTTTCGTGAAGGGCTATCCGGTGGAGACCGAGGGCAAGGGACTGCTGCTGGTTGGGCCCGTGGGCGTGGGCAAGACGCATATCGCGGTGGGGATTCTGAAGGAGCTGGTGCAGGAGCGCGGGGCGCACGGCCTGTTCTACGACTATCGGGAGCTGCTGAAAGAGGTGCAGAACAGCTACAACCAGAAGGTGGCGGCGACCGAGCTGGAGGTGCTGCGGCCGGTCTTCGAGGCCGAGGTGCTGGTGCTGGACGAGCTGGGCGCGGCCAAGCCGAGCGACTGGGTTTGGGACACCGTGGCGCACATCCTGAACAGCCGGTACAACGACCGGCGGACGACGATTATTACGACGAATTATCCGAATACGGAGGCGCTGGGGGCAGTCCCCGTGCGCCGGACAGGGAAGAAGAGCGCCGAGCAGGAGGACGCCGAGCGGGCCATGAGCGGAGAGACGCTGGGCGACCGCATCGGGGAACGAATGCGGTCGCGGCTGCAGGAGATGTGCGTGGCGGTGGAGATGCGCGGCAAGGACTTCCGGCAGAGCGTGAAGCGGGCCAGCTTCGGGTAAGACTGAAGTTGACCTGCTCAACGGGGCCTGCGCGGTATAGAATTTCGGCTTATGAGCGGACAGAATCGTTCTTCGATCGACGGGCAGGGCGGCACGGGCAGGGGCGGCCCGGCCGGCGATGCGCCGGGCGTTTCCACCGGTGAGGTGCCGATCTTTGCTCCGGAGCTGGAGAAGCGCGGCGGGATGCCAGTGGCGGCGTGGGTTGTGGCTGCGCTGATTGTGGTGGTGCTGGTTGGCGCGCTTGTGTTTTTTGGGCGGAAGAAGCCGGTGGAGGCGCCCAACACGCTGCTGCCTGCCGATGCTTACGCGGCCAGCCTTCCGCTGACGCAGTTTGCGATGAGCGAATCGGAGAACCTGACGGGCGGCAAGCAGACGTATCTGGACGGGCAGATCGGCAACACGGGCGGGCGCACGGTGGCTGCGGTTACGGTGCAGGTGGTGTTTCAGAACGATGAGGGGCTGGCGCCTCAGATCGACACGGTGCCGCTGACGCTGATCCGCGTGAAGGAGCCATACATCGACACGGAGCCGGTGAGCGCCGAGCCGTTGAAGCCGGGCGATGAGCGCGAGTTCCGCCTGACCTTCGAGACGGTGCCGCAGAACTGGAACCAGCAGATGCCCGAGGTGCGGGTGATCCGCGCCGGAGTGCGCTGAAGGCGAGTGGTAAGTGGCCAGTGGTAAGTGGTAAGGAACTGCAAAGCCGCATGACTGAAAACTGACCACTGAAAACTGGTTATGCGGGGGTGGTTTCTTCGAGCGGGGGAGCGGTCTCGCCGCTGGCGGGCGAGGGCAGCTTGCTTTCGTTGGCGACAGAGGATTTCGTGCTTTGTCCGGTGCTATAGGATATTGTGGCGGCTGCCTGCAGATCAGCCTCGAGGGAGACGGCTTCTTCTGGTGAGATCTGCGGGAAGTATGCGTTGGAGAAGTACTGCGCCAACATTCGGTGGGTGTTGAAGAAGGTGCCGTTGATTCCGATGCAGTGCTGCTGCATGCGCGCCCAGGCGTTGGGCCTCTGGTAGAGGGGCGCGATCAGGTTCTCCAGCTTGTCGTAGAGGCTGGCTGCCTCGCCTTCCTCGGTTTCGACCCTTTCGATGGCCCATCCGGTGAGGTTCTCGGCGCAACCCTCGATCCACCATCCATCGAGGACGCTGAGGCTGGGCACGCCGTTGAGTGCGGCCTTCATTCCGGAGGTGCCGGAGGCCTCGTAGGGGCGCAGCGGGGTGTTGACCCAGAGGTCGACGCCCTGGGTGAGCAGCGCTCCCAGCTCCCAGTCGTAGTTCTCCAGGTAGAGCATATTGACGCTGTCCACCTTGAGACTGGCGGCGGCGGTGAAGACATCGCGGATGAGGCCCTTGCCCGCGGCGTCCGCGGGGTGTGCCTTGCCGGCGAAGAGGATCTGAATTCCGCCGATCTTCTTGGCGATCTTGGCCAGGCGTCTGGGATCGGAGAAGAGAAGGCTGGCGCGTTTGTAGGTTGCCACGCGGCGGGCAAATCCGAGGGTCAGGACATTGGGGTTGAACTGCTTGCCGGTGCGCAGGGCCACCTCATCGAGCAGGCGCTGTTTGCTCTTGGCGTGACAGTTGGCGATCCTGGTGAGCGAGACGCCGTAGATGGAACGGAAGTACTGGTTGTCTCGCCGCCACTCGGGAATCTCGGCGTCGAGCAGCGCCTGCAGGGGCTCGGAGATCCAGGTTGCGGCGTGGACTCCGTTGGTGATGGAGTGGACGCTGTACTCGGGGAACATCTCCTGCGAAACCTTGCCGTGCTCCATGGAGACGCCGTTCACATAGCGCGAGAAGCGCAGGGCAAGATAGGTCATGTTGAGCAGCGCATTGTGCAGGCATCCGAAGCGTTCGATGGTTTTTCCGCGCTCCGTGCCGAGCACGGCGTACATCTGGTCTGTGGCGAACTGGTCGTGACCGGCGGGCACCGGCGTATGGGTGGTGAAGACGCAGATCTGGGCAATGGCGGCGACGTCTTCGTCCGTGGCATGGTCGAGCGATGCGGACCCCATGCGCTCCTGCAGCAGGCCGATGCCGAGCAGCGCGGCGTGGCCCTCGTTCATGTGGTAGACCTCGGGCTCCACGCCCAGGGCGCGCAGCATGGCCACTCCGCCCAGGCCGAGCACCGTCTCCTGGCAGAGGCGGTAGTAGGTGTCTCCTCCGTAGAGGTGGTCTGTGAGGTGCCGGTCGTAGGGGTCGTTGCCTTCGAGGTCGGTGTCCAGCAGAAAGACCGGGATGATGTGTCCGGCGGCGCCGACCACATCGAAGCGCCATGCGCAGACCTTGATTTCGCGCCCCTGCATGGAGAGGGACACCACGTGTCCGGCGCTGGGGAGGGTGGTCTCGGGCGACCAGGGAACGTCTGACTCCGTCTGCTGTCCGACCGCGTCGAGGTGCTGGCTGAAGTAGCCGCGGCGATGCACCAGCGAGACGGCGATCATGGGCGCGGCCATGTCGGCGGCGGAGCGGAGCGTGTCTCCGGCCAGCATTCCAAGACCGCCGGAGTAGGTTGGAAGCGCCGGAGAGAGCGCGATCTCCATGGAAAAATAGGCGATCCGGCGCGAGGAGAGGTCGGGGCTGTCAAGATCGAGTGTGCGGGAAGGGGTGGTCGGCAGACTCATGAGAGATTCGTCCTTTTGATTTTTAAATACTGCAAGTGCTGCAATATCCGGATTGGATGACCGGATTCGTGACTGGGGCGCAGTGAAAGTGCCTTTGTCTATGCTGGGCATAACGGATTGATCGGTTCAATTGCCCGGCGACGATAGCTCTGGGACCGCAACTGGCTGGGAAAACAAGCTACAGTTTAGCAAACGCAAGCGGAGCGAACCGAGAATAGCGGCAAACGTCCGCCGGTCATGGGGCTGAGAGGGGCGAACGGTTTCTGTGTCGCGCCTACCGTGGCATGTCCCTGAAGCCCTGCTTGGCAACAAGCTCAACGATCGCAGCCAGCGCGAAGGCCAGCGCTGTCCATGGGGCGGCGGAGCGAATGCGCTTGCGCAGGGTCTGGATGAGGAGAATTACGACGAGGAGCGCGAGCATCAGGAAGACGCCATCCCACTCGAACCCGCGAGTTCCGTCTGCAAACTTTGTGATGTGCGAAGGAATGAGGAGTAAAGCGGGCAATACCCAACCCGCCGTATAGACAAGCAAAAACAGCACAAACTGCAACAATGTGAAAAGCACTTTCTTGATCAAGGGGCTCCTCCAGATCGGTTTCGATGGACTCTCGTGTCCGCACTCCGATCTTAGAACGTGCGGGCCGGCGTTGCGAGGGGGGAATCAGGGCTTGGTGAATTGCGTCAGCAGCTTCTCGCGGTGGCGCTCCAGGGCGAGGGCGATGAGGCGGTCGATGAGCTTGCCGTAAGGAATGCCGGTGGCCTGCCAGAGCTTGGGATACATGGAGATGCTGGTGAATCCGGGCATGGTGTTGATCTCGTTGAGAAAGATGCGGGGTGGGGATTTTTTCCTGCCCTTGGCGGTTGGCGCAGGCTCCATGAGGAAGTCGACGCGGGCGAGGCCGGAGCAGTCGCAGGCGCGGAAGGCGGCGAGCGCCATCTGGCGGACCTGCTTCGATTCGGACTGGGTGAGCTTGGCGGGAATGATGGGGATGGACGGGGCTTCGGGCGAGTCGGCGTACTTGGAGTCGTAGTCGTAGAACTCCTTGTTGGGGACGATCTCGCCGACGACGGAGGCTTCGGGAGTGTCGTTGCCCAGGACGGCGACTTCGAACTCGCGCGGCTTGACGCCGGGGCCGCCGACTCCCTGCTCGACGACGAGCTTGCAGTCGAAGCTGGCGGCGAGGTCGAGGGCTGCGGGAAGCTCGGCGCGGGCGTGGACCTTGGAGATGCCGATCGAGGAGCCGAGGTTGGCGGGCTTGACGAAGAGCGGATAGCGGAGGGATTTTTCAATGAGGCGGGTGGCGCGCTTGGGGTCGGCTCGCCACTGGCTGCGCAGCAGGACGACGTGCGGCGTCTGGGGCAGGCCGGCGGCGGCGAAGAGGCGCTTCATGGCGTCCTTGTCCATGGCGGCGGCGGAGCCGAGGACGCCGGAGCCGACGTAGGCGATGTCGGCCAGCTCGAAGAGGCCCTGGATGGTGCCGTCCTCGCCGAAGGTGCCGTGCAGGACGGGGAAGACGAGGTCGAGCGAGGCGGCAAGCGGATTGCCGGGCTGCGCGAGTTGGGCGCCGGTGCTGCGTTCGGGGCGGTCCGTGACACGGCGCATCGGGTGCGGAGGCAACTGAGGAATGTGGAGCGGCTCGCCGCAGCGCAGGACGGCGGCGGCGGCGGCGAACTCGGCGTCGTCTTCGCTGGAGGAGCTGAGCATTGCCGGCGCGGGGCCATCGAGCAGGCTCAGGGCATCGGCGCCGCAGAGCCAGTAGCCCTGCTTGTCGATGGCGATGGGGACGACCTGGTAGCGCTTGCGGTCGATGGCCTTGAGGATGGAGGCGGCCGAGAGCAGCGAGACTTCATGCTCGCCGGAGCGGCCGCCAAAGAGAATGCCGATGCGAAGTTTTTTCTTCATGGGCTATTGAGAGAGCCTGAGCAAGATCAGTATAAGCGCAGCCGGATTCGAGGGGCTGTCATCACCCCGTGCAGGAGTGGGGTAGACTTAGAGATTGTGTTGAACAAGCTGATCTTCGCGAACCTTACCCACCGGCCGGTGCGGACTCTGCTGAGCGTGCTGGCGATCGCCGTCGAGGTGACGATGATCCTGACCCTGGTGGGCGTGAGCCATGGCACGCTGGACTCTACGGCGGCGCGGGCGCGTGGAGTGGGCGCGGACCTGGTGGTGCGGCCGCCCAACTCGACGGTGATGTCGTCGCTCAGCTCGGCGCCGATCAGCGACAAGCTGCCTGCCGTGCTGATGCAGCAGCCGCATGTGGTGCTGGCCACCGGCACGGTGATCCAGGGGCTGACCTGGCCGGACTCGATTACCGGGCTCGACTTCGCCGGGTTCAACAAGATGAACGGCGGCTTCACGTATCTTTCCGGCGGCGATCCGGTGAACGACAACGACATCATCGTGGACCAGTACTACGCACAGCACAAGCATCTGCATGTGGGCGGCACGCTGCGCCTGATCAACCACGACTGGAAGGTTGCGGGCGTCTTCGAGGGCGGCAAGCTGGCCAACATCTGCGTGAAGCTGACCACGCTGCAGGAAATCACGGGAAGCCCCAACCATCTGAGCCAGATCTATGTGAAGCTGGACGACCCGAAGCTGGCCGACCAGATGGTGGATGAGCTGAAAGTCAAGTTTAATGGCTATCCCATCTATTCGATGGAAGAGCTGACGTCGATGCTCTCAATCAACAACATCGGAATGCTGAAGGACTTTATCTGGGTTGTCATCACGGTGGCGGTGATTGTGGGTTTTATCGTGGTCTTTCTGGCAATGTATACGGCGGTGCTGGAGAGGACGCGGGAGATCGGGATCATCAAGGCGGTGGGCGGCGGGTCGTGGCTGGTGCTGGACCTGCTCTTCCGCGAGACGCTGCTGCTGGCGCTGATGGGGACGGCGGTGGGCATTGCCCTGACCTATGGAACGCAGTGGCTGATGAAACATCTGGTGCCGCCGCCGCTGGTGCAGGAGACGGTCTATCTGTGGTGGCTGTATGCGGGCGGGATTGCGATTGTGGGCGCGATGCTGGGGGTGGTGGTCCCCGGCGTGAAGGCCGTGAAGCAGGATGTGACCGAGGCGCTTTCGTATGAGTGAGGGCGAGGTTTTGGCAGGTGCGGGACAGATGGGGACGGAGCCGATCATCCGGGTGCGCGGGCTGACCAAGGTCTATCACCTGGGCGATGTGGAGGTCCATGCGCTGCGCGGCGTGGACCTGGAGATCGCGCGCGGCGAGTTTGTGGCGATTGTGGGCGCGTCGGGGTCGGGCAAATCGACGCTGTTTCACATTCTGGGCGGATTGACGCCGGCCAGCGCGGGGACGGTGGTGATCGATGGCAAAGACCTGGCGCAGATGTCGAACCGCGAGCGGACGGACCTGCGCAAGACGACCGTGGGGTTTGTCTTCCAGAAGTACAACCTGCTGCCGACTCTTTCGGCGGAGGACAACATCAAGATTGTGGAGTTCATCGGCGGGCGTTCGACCGAGTTTACGCCGGAGTTCGTGGAGGTGCTGAAGCTGCTGGGGATCGACGACCGGCTGAAGCACAAGCCGCGTGCTCTCAGTGGCGGGCAGCAGCAGCGGGTGGCGATTGCGCGCGGGATTGTGAACCAGCCGGCCATCCTGCTGGCCGACGAGCCGACGGGCAACCTGGACAGCCAGAACTCGACCGCCGTGCTGAAGGTGATGAAGGACCTGAACGAGCGCACCGGGCAGACCATCCTGATGATTACGCACGACCCGGAGGCCGCGTCCTACGCCAGCCGCAAGGTGCATATCCGCGACGGACGGATTGTGTAAGGGCGAAGGCGCGGGGCATGAGCGAAGTGTGGAGTCAGGGGATTGACTATTCCATTGGGCCCCCGGTAGTGGGTTAATTTGAAGTGAATGACTGAAGTTACTGACAACCTGACTTTTCGGGAATACGAGCTTGACGTCCGGGCGGGAGCCGCCGGACTTGTTGAACTTAATCGGACTTCGCGGAAAACAGCGCTTGGCCACATCGACCGGCCAGGCAGCGAAGTTACCGAAAAGCTGACAGGATGTATGTGCATCGATGAATCTTGACGACGGAAGGGCGCACATCGGCTTCCGCATATCACATTTTCGATTCTCGCCAGTTAGGGTGCCTAATCCTCCTCCGGCTTCTCGATGTGGTCGATTACCAGCCGCTCCACCAGGCCTTTAGCCGGTTTCAGCTGCAAGCCGAGATGTTCGAGGCCATCCTCGAGGGTTGGCGCGTCTTCACCACCCAGTTGTGTATACGGCGCCATGTTGGCACCGCCGACGAATGGCATCACAAACGTATATTTGCCGGAGAGGTTGGTGTGGTCCGCTACAACGCGGTCCATGTTGGCGGTGAGTATCTCCGCCAAGTCCGCCATGGTAAACGCCTGAAAATAGCTGGTATTACCGATCCAGTCGTGTCTTCTGCCGTCCTGTACCCTGCCATCCGGCAATTTGGTCTGATCGCCCTCCTTGTATGCCGTCAAATTGACCTTCTTCATCGCGGTCAGCTCATAGATCGCCTTGGGCGAGTTATCCACCCGAATTTTGAGTTTGACCGTGTCTTCCAGAACCTTCCGGATGAGCAGACGGCGTGCAGGTAGATCCAGCTTTTGCCAGGCGGGAAAATCCTCTGCCGCTACCTTGACGATGAATTCATAGTGGTCGTCGTCCACCCACTTCGGATACCCGCTCTCCAGGCTGTAGACCTTGACCGACCCGCTGTACGCAAAGTAGATGATGCGCGACAACGACTCGCAGTGATAGGCAAGGTAGTCGGCTGTCATGGGCATGTCCACCTTGGTGGTTCCGTACTTGTCGGGCGGACATCGCTTGAAGGAGACGACGTCGAAGTTGATCTTCGGCGGCACGGCATCGATCGGCGCGGACACCACGCTGCTCAACGGAGCCGGCGACTGCGCATGGGCGATCGGAGGCGCACTTGCCCCCCACAAGACCGCGGACATCAGGGCCCACACAATCCGCCGGCCCACGATTCCAGGGCGCTCTGTGATCATTGCATCCCTTCGCGTCGAGGCCACCGGATTCGGTCCTCAACGAGTCAACAACCGCTTCTCGGTTGAGAGAGTACCAAAAGTGGCGAGGCTGCGGCAACTAAATTACAGCGGGTGCCCCAGGTCTCGATTCTGAGACCTGGGGTTTTGCGTGGCCGGATGCCGATGCGAAGCCGATGTTCCGGGAAGCATAGCGCCGTTCAACGCGACGCGGAGTTGAAGCCGATCTGCACGTCGTTGCTGGAGGCGTTCTGTATCTGCGCGGGGCCGGAGAAGAGATTGCCCGTAATGACGGCTTGCTCCACCGCGGCTCCCAGCTCGATGTGCCGCTTCCTCTGGCGGAAGTCGCAGCCGCGCACCAGAAGGTTGCCGGAGGAGGCCTGAATCGCGGCGCGGTCTACCTTCTCTCCCCACTGCACGAAGGTGCAATCGCTGAAGCCGACCGTACCTTGGCCGCCGATGCGGGCGATCTGGTTGCATGGACCCCAGAAAGCGCTGTTGCCGATGCGCACAACGCCTTTGTTGTTGGCGCCCACCTCCACCATCGTCGGATCGTCGCCATGAAAAGAGGTGAACTCGCCGTTGGTGATGAGAAGGCCAAAGGGAGCGCTCTGCTCCACCAGGACGGCGCGATTGCAGTCGTCGGCTCCGATGCCAAGAAAATTCCCGTTGCACCCGCCGGTCTTGGTCTCTACAAATCTATAGCCCACGCGATAGCCGTAGCAGAAGGTGTTGAGGACATACTCCCAGTCGGCGCGGCCAAAGATGAACGCCTCGCCATGCGTGGTCTGCCATTGGTAGAGCTTGCCGCGCGAGTTCCACCAGGGATTGAAGTGTACGTTCTCGATCCGGCCTATGTCGTAGATGGCATCGACCCAGATGCCGCGGCGCAGTGGCTGGCCTGTGATGTTGCGTATGTTATGGCGCTCGTTCTGGCTTGCGTCGATCCCCTGATAGGGATTGAGCAGCTCCAGATCGAAGGCCGCGGGGTTCTTGCCGCGCATGGCAATCGTCCAGGGATAGGGAACCGGCTCCTCCTCGGTGTTCTGCTCGGGATAGTAGATCGTCAGGCCGCAGACCGAGCTATTCGTATTCAGAGTAAGAAAAGGTGTGCCGTCTTCGAGTCCACGGCCCGCCGTCACATAGAGGGCCGTTCCGTCTTCGCCTGGCTTCGGCTGTCCATGATCGCGAAGCCCGGTGTGAGAGGGCACGCAGCTGAAGGAGCCGCGCAGGGTAACGCCATTGGGTATGTTGAGGTTTCCTTTGAACAGATAGCGCCCGGTTGGAGCGTAGACCACTCCTCCGCCATCTTTCTGCGCCGTGTCGAGGGCCTGCTGAAAGGCCGCCGTGTCGTCTGTCCGAGCATCGCCGAGCGCGCCGAATCCCTTCACGTTGAGGGAGGGCGATGCTGCCGTATCCTTCGATGTTTGCGCCTCCGCGTCGCGCTGCATACTCAGCACACTGGCTACGCCGGCAACCGCTCCGAGGGACAGAAGATCGCGCCGCGAACGCGGTGTCGAGAAGGCGTTTCCTGCATTATTTTCGTAACTGCTCATGGAACCTCATTCCGATCGTGAGATGGTCTGCGTGCCAGTCCGCCTCCGCAATACATGGGCGCGGCCGTCATGGACAGGCGGAGCATTCTGCGGCGCTCTTGGCCGTCCGGTAATTTAAACCACTTATACCAGCGGATGACTTTATGCCAGCGGTACAAGTGTAGACCGGCTCGCGTAACGCCGGTCGCGTACGAGTTCGTGCCAGCGGCATTATGTTTCTATGGCGTGTTGATGGCATGTTGCGCGGACTCAACCAACGGCTCGCGGTCACTCTCGCCATGACGGGCGTGCTGGCGGGTGGCCCGCATCTCATCGTTCCCCACAGAAGCGGGTGCCCCCAGGCCTCGATTCTGAGACCTGGGTTTCGGCGGCGGCACAATCTCCCAGCCCCTCCTCCAAACTTTCATCCCGTGCGCAGCGAGTTGAAGGACCCCGATACATCTCGCCCCGCTCATACCGCCCACCCCTTTCTCCCACACAAACTCCCGCTCATTGCCCATTGCCCATTGCTCATCGCTCACAGCTCATAGCCGAATCAAAAAAATCGCCGTCGTCCACCCTCAAAAACCCCAGTAAATCCCCGTGTCAAGCCCCTCGATGCCAAAAAATTCCTATAACCTACACCGCATCAACCACTTATCTCCGAAAAATACTTGGCATAGTAGTTATGCTCAAACGCGTAGAATTAAAACAGTGGAAAAGAAATCCAGCCAAACGAGTTGCGCCCGGCATACACTCCCGGCGTATCCCGTTTGTTTTGAAAATTTTATCCATAACTCATTTATTTAGACTATTTTGGAGGCCGGTCAACCAGCCAGGTCATTCAAAATAAATAAATTACACCCAAAATACCCC
>Ga0224530_1000643_pt1 | contig 21569 bp, 22 predicted proteins | sample CBST75metaG_FD_179873 | JGI IMG/M metagenome (GOLD analysis project Ga0224530, IMG submission 179873) | Peat soil microbial communities from Stordalen Mire, Sweden - C.B.S.T75 | ecosystem: Environmental > Terrestrial > Soil > Wetlands > Peat | place: Sweden: Norrbotten County, Stordalen Mire...
ATAGTGCATACTACTTGCCCTGCGTGTCTCAATGTCGCGTCCAAACCAGCGATGCCATGGATAACAGACCTCGCGCAGGTCAAATGTGGTTTCATGGGTTTTCTGTCGTGGGTTTGCACAGGCTGTTTCCATCAAAGAATAGTATTTTCATTCGATCTCTTCGCTTGTTGGCAAAAAGGAACAGATGGCCGCTCTGCGGATTCTGCTGCAACTGACCAGCGGCAAGAGCGTATAGGCCATTGAATGCGAGCCGCATGTCCGTCACGCCGGTGGCCACGAAGATGCGCGTGGCCGCGCCCAGGCCCAGCACACGCTAGACCGGCTGCCGCAAGCTGTGGCCCAACTCGACTCCGTCAAGCGCCGCGATCAGCCGCCGCAACTCTGCCGCATCGAAGCCCGGCTCGACCTCGACATGAAGACCATCGGCGAGCACCACCCGAAACTGCCTGTGCGCCTCCATGCTCCCCGCTCGCTTCAAACCGGGCCGCGCCGCTATTTCCTCAACGATCTCGACCGGAACAATCTCTTGCCGCAAGCCAGCAATGCGCCTGCGCCACGCATCCAGCGTATGCACGCTCAACCCATGTGCCGCGCAAAACTCCTTGCGCCCTTGTCCGCTCTGCTTATACTCCAAAACCAGACGCTCGACCTCCGCCTGACTCCGACGACGAATCTCCGCACCCACTCCGTTTGCATTCATGACTCAACTTCAACACAGTTCGAATGCCAGAGGAAGAATGGGGTTGCTCGAATGCATACGGTCAAAAGGGGGAGACCATACGCTTACGCGGTGATCGCCGTGCGTGCCGGCTCAATCTCGATGCGAATGGAGCCAGGAACTTCTGCTGAGGTAATGTGCACTGCGGCTTCTGGAGAGACAGGAGCCTCGATCTGTTCGACGGGCGTGCTCTCGACCTGAACGGGCAGTAAGTGACACGCAGCGGCATCGCCAGATGGAAGCAGTCCTGCCTGATACTCTCGCCGCCAGCGATGAAGTTGGTTGGTGTTGACGCCTTCCTCGCGTGCGACCTGCGCCACGCTTAGACGACCTTCCAATATCCGCTCTACGACACGACGTTTTTCGCCTACTGTTCGGTAAATCCGCTTCGGACAGGACGGCTCCTGCTCTGCGATAAAATCCATAAACCCATCGTCGATGACCACCCAACTTCGCGTCTATCGGGGACCACCGGACGGTTACCTTCGTTCTTGGAGCGCGCTGGATTCGCCGTAAAGCAGAATCACTGCCCCAACTCTCGGAGCGACTCGACTAGGCCGTTGGCAAAGCCATTAACGAGGATATCTGCACAGACGAAATCAACAACTCTTCCGCAACATAGAACCAACTCTTCGCGCAGGTCGTGTCCATTTGCAAGTCTGTGGACACGACCTTCCACAATCGCAGCCAAAACCAACATGCGTCAATACGGTCCGCCGTAGACGCTTACGACAAAAAACAAGTTTACTCAGCATGACCGCCCCGCAACTTTGCTTACTCTCAACGCTCTTCTCATCCACAACTTCATCAACAACTTCAGATAGTCGATCATCACCCGTGACGATATTTTGCTTTTTCCCGCACATCTCTGTCCAAACGTGAATGGAATCTCAGATGCGCGCTGAATATTACCCTCTACCAGAATCTCAAGTAAAAGTTTGAATCCTGTCGGTTGCAAATGAAGGGTCTGAATACACGGCTTCCTAACTAGGAAGAATCCAGACATTGGATCCGACACGCTAATCTCCGGGTTTAGCAATGGCAATGCGATCCGAATCGCTAACTTCGAGAGAAAGCGCCGAAAAGAGTTCCATTGAAGCTGGTTACTCCTCTGTATGTAGCGACTTCCTATTGCTATATCTGCTCCGGATTGTATGCTTTGCCAAAGACGAGGCAAGATCTCAGGCGGATGCTGCAAATCAGCATCAATTACACCCAGAATGTCTGCATCCGTGTTCTGCCATCCATGGATAATAGCGCCTGCAAGCCCATGAACGTTTTTTCTAATAAGTAACCTTATTCGAGAATCCTTTTCGGACAATCCCTGCACAACCGTCTCGATTCCATCGTTGCTATCATCGTCAACTATAATTAACTCATATCGAATACCAAGCGGGTCGATAGTGCTTCTAATCCTTCCAAGTAATTCCCGAATATTGCCTACCTCGCAAAGCGTTGGAATGATAATAGCGAGCCTCATTGAAGTATCTCCTTCTCCCATGCAAACGCTCACCATCTTCGGAGATGCACCTTCAGTTAGGTGCGTAAGATTGGTCTGCTCTTGATGAGTATTCGTGGTCGCGATTGATGGGCTGCAGATTGTTTTTTGATTATCGTGAGATGTGTACCTGCCGCTTTCTATCATTTCAACGTCCAATCTGACTCCTTGCGGATTGCCACCATGCCATCTTTGGCACTGAAAGCATAATTAAGGAGTGTTGGGATAATTGCAGTAAAGATGTCAATTCCCTGTTCTTCGCAGAATTTCATCCAGAGTGTTTCTTGGTTGAGGTGCATCGCATGTCCCTGTGCGCCGATATACACAGATTTCGTTGGAACATTCATTCACTTTGAAATCGGCTGGTACATCAGCTATTGTTTGCGGTGCAACTAGAACATTAAAAGTCGGGGCATTATTGACAAGTTCCGTGCTGTCCAAAATCGGAATGATTGGAACGTTGCGATGGAGATGAGTATACCCACCGGTATTCCACCAGTTCACTTCATAAAGGGCAACGCCACATAGCGTCGAATCCCGACTGAGTCGGTCAAAGGCAACTTGAGCGTCTGGCGCCTCACACCACCCAGAGAACTCTGACGCAACGAGAGCAGAGGAAAGAACGAAAAAGAGCAAGCCCACCGCAACAAGGGCACTCGGAAAGTGTGGCAATTTTAAACGATTTCTTAGATTGGCAAAAGTCTCCACAAATCCAATCGAGGCCAAGGTAATTGCAAGGGGGAGAATTGGATAAAGAAAGCGTATTTCCTTATGGCCAAGCAGGGAATGCGAACCAAGGACAATGAGCGAGAATACAGCGAGAAACGGACTCCGTAGGGTGCCCTGATAGACAAAAAGAATCACTGGGCCGAGTAGTGCCACTATCACTGGCAGGTACCAGAACCACGGCTCAACCCCATAGTTCAGACTGCGACCTTCTATGACATTGGCATGGAAGTAACGAAAGAAAGATTGCCAAGGGTAAGACCAGGTAAACGTGTCTACCAGACCAAACGCCAGAACCGGTATAGAGAGCCCAGCAGCCATGGCAGGTATTCTCTGGCGCCAACGGGGATAACAGAAGTAGACTGCGGCAAAGAAGACGGCTGGGATTAACTGTATCCGGAGTGATGCACCGAGCCCGCAAAATATGCCAGCCAAAAATAACCGCTTCTTTTCACTGAACTTATCTCCATATGCGCCAAGGTATAAACCTGGAAGCAGGAGGTGGGTGGCGACAACTTCGGTCAGAGCCTTTGGTGCAAAATAGACCAGTTCAAAATAAATTGCACTCGCTCCCGCGCCTATGATTGCGGCTTCCATTCCGCTCGCTCGCTTGCCCCAAGCGTAGGCGAACCAAACTGTTGATAGGGAGGCAAGCGACAATGCAACAATAACTCCGTTCTCGTAACCTGTAGCTCCCGGTCCCATCCAGCTAGTCATTCGCATCACGCCAGCCAGAAATGCGGGCAATACCCACGAGCGAATTCCCATCCTCCATTCCCATGTCGTCACGCCATAGTCGTACACCAGCCGGTGTGCTGGTTCCATGGTTTGAAAGACCTCGTCTGGGTGAAAGACATTTGGCAAATGAACCGCCACGCCAACACGAAGCCCGAGCGCAATTGCCAGCAGGGCGATCCAAGAGACTGGAGTCCATAGTGCAGGTTTGCATCGGCGCAGTAAGGCTTTCAAATGGCCACCTTTCCGTGTTTGAGCAAAAAGAGAATATGCCGCATGACTGTATCACGCGATCGTGTCTCATCCGACATCATAGATATTAGTTCCCCGACAGTCACACCTTCTGAGGCATTTTCCGTTGAGGAAAGAGTTTCCATCAGTTGGCTCAATAGGGACTCTTCAAATATCGAAATTCCGGGAAGCATTGCCTCAACCAATTGAAGCGATGTGGTGATTGAAAGAGCATCATTGTCAGCCTTGCGTATTACGCAATCGTCTCTGAGTTCCTTTGTGGCGTCATGCTTGAAACAATTAAAGTAGGCAGGTTCGTCAAAAGCCCGGTACCTAGGGCGTAGCTGGAGATTGCGGGCCGTTGCGGCAAGCTCGTTCCACAATTCGTCGTAACGACGAGCGACGCTGGCATAGCTGAACTCCGCTACCGCCCTGGCTCGTGAATGTTCTGACATAGCGTGCCGCAATTCGGGATGGCTAATAAGATTCTGAAGACGTTCGTACATAGTAGCAACGTCGAGTGTGATCGACTGCCCTTGAACTATGTGATCGTAGGCCCATCCAAGCATATCGCCCGTGTCCCGGTGCTCTCCATCACATCGGCCCCAGCATGTTGGAATCAAGAATCCCGTTTTTCCTTCCACGACAGTATCGCGATACCCATTCCAATCGGCAACAACCTGCGGCAAGCCGCAGGCCATGGCTTCGATCGGAGTCAGGCCGAATGACTCTTGTAGGCTGTCGCAAGGAGCGACAAGAATGTCCGCCGCTCTCAATAGATTATCCTTCTTGGCATCGGATATTTCACGGAACAGAGTAATGTTCTTTGCCAGCCCAATCTCATGAATAATGCGTAGCAATGCATTGTAATACCCCTCTGGTCCTGTTCCAGCTATCGCAAACAATAGTTTAACTCCAGGATTATTCTTTATTAGCCTTCGAATCATCGGAAGGAGGGGACCAAGATCAGCTTTGACGGGGGAGATATAACCAAGAAAAAGTAGAAGAAATGTGTCTTTTGGAATCCCAAGTTGCTTCCGCAATGCGGATTTATCGCCAGGCTTCAACTGGTCCGTATCCACGCAAAGAGGTATGATGTCCAAACGTCCATTAAATCCTATATTGGTTCCAAACTGCTTATTGAAAGAGGCGGATACCTCCTCAAAGATATTGGTCATCGCTTCTTTGCACGATCTGCTTGTACAGATAAGCGTATCGCAGGCGTAACTTGGTGTCAGCAGAGTCCGTAAAAACATGTCATATAAATAATTATGCATAGATAGGCCGTGCAGAACGGTGACTGTTGGATATATGCAAGACGATCTCCGGTTACGCATCCTCAAAGGGGCATCACAGTCTCCGTGAAGGTTCAACCAAATATCCGGCGCGATGGCATCCAAGCCGGGTCCAATTACTTGCCCACGTCCGTATATCTCCACTGGGTGATCAGCACCGTACTGCGGATTAGCTAGGGACCATTGCTCGAAACCCTTTTTCTGAGAGTCTGGGACCACGAACGCGAACTCTGCATGCTGGCTGTGCTTGAGTAATGCCTGCATCAAATAGTCCATTGCCACCCTGTTGCCACGAACGTGAGATGAAAACTGCACTTCAGGGCGGATCTTGTGTATAAGTCTCTCCTCTGAGCGTGTAATCCATCCAAGATATCCGCTGGGCGGCCTGCGCACTTTTTCAAGCTGTCCGCCAGGCAGATAGTCCATCATCGCCATGCACCGTAGGTGCTTATCTGAGGCCACACTATCAACAGAGACTTCATTATGAGTCATATTCACTCCACCAAACCCCTAAGGTCCGCATTTTTCAAAGTCTCCTGTTCCTCGTCACACTGAGCCCCCCTGATCTAAACTGATGAGGAGTCAATGAAACTGCTCTTCGATCTTCCGTATGCTCTCTACCGCAAATGGCCGGTTGGCTTACGTTTTGTCTGATTCGTAAGCTGCTCCCCCTAAGAATACGCCAAATATCGCCAACTACATGTTGAAGAGTCTATGCATAAAGCCATGCTCCTTTCTGTCCATCTCCTTATAGTGTGACTCCAGCATTTCTTCATTCAGTCCGCTTGTGTACAGTGTTCCATTGATGATGAACGACGGAGTCCCTTCAATCCCCAATGATTCAGCAGTCTTGATATCTTTCAGTATGTGGTCACGTGGCTTTTCCTCTTTTACGCACCGCGAGAATCCCTCTGTATCTTGGACGCCGTTTTGCTTAGCTAGCACTGTCCAGTCAATGGTAGCAAACTCTTTTTGATGCAGGAAAAGAGCGGATTGATACGGCTCTCTCACCCCCTGCACCTCAGCGCAATTGGCTGCGATCGCTGCTTGGTATGCATGCGGATGAATTTGCTGGAGTGGTAGATTGTAACGATAAACCGCAACGTCACTTGAATGGCGAGTAGCGAAATCAACAATGATAGGATCTACCCTCGCACAGTATGGGCATTGGTAGTCAACAAACTCCATAATTGTCATTTTCGCGGTCTGCCTGCCTATGATCGGATTGCGTTCTGTTGTTAATGTCTGCCAATCCGTTAAAGTGCGCAAACCACCCCTGCAAAGAGAAGCAACTGATTTAGAGATGTCATGCGCATTAATTACTAACATTGACGACACCCACAATAACACTGCGGCCATAACAACAACGTCAGCATGCACGCGCTTTACTGCCATTATCTCCTCCTGTCGCTCCCCTTACGCAATTCACACTTTGGTGAATTTACACAACGCATACATGCACCTTGTTCCAACACGCACAATGCAAACCCGTTATCGTCGCATATGTTGTTAACTCCTAATTCGGAGATGGGGGATCAATATGGTCAATTATAACTTCATCATCGACGGTATCTACCTTCTTCCATATCAGCCCCAAAGGAGATACGTCAAACCTCTCGCTGACATCACGCGCGCTGTCAACAAGTTCCACCGAGAAATCGTAGCGAGCTGACAAGCCTGTATTGTTTATCACTTTGGTCTTTGACGATACATGTTCCGCAAATTCTCCCATCGTCATCTTGTAGAAGTTTCTTTTGTCATATTGTCCGTCCTCTCCCTTCGTAAATGTAGTTAGCCAAGCCCCCCCCCCCCTGATTGCGTTGCTCGGAATGCTCTCGGATTCGGTAGATACTTTCATCCTCTTAGGGTTAATTCCATTTTTTCCAACTTCCAAAGAATATATATGCAACGTCGCCTTTGAAGTATGCACTGCAAGATTGCATCTTTCTCTTAGCATCTTCTGAAGCATTGGTTGAAGCATTGTTATTGTTATGGTTGACTGGTGGGTTTCCCGTTTTAAGGACTCATAGTCCGCCGAAGATACCTTTGCGGTAAGATCGAATTTTTTCTCTCGAACCCATTTGGGAAGAGTCTCAACGAACCCCGAAGGCACTTTTCCGCGATCATAAAATGCAGAGACAATCACCCCTACTAGCGGCAGGTTTCTTATGACAAAAGTATTGTTTTCTACGCCGCCAAATGAAAGTTCCGTCGAATTCGGATCGGTCGGATGAATCGAAACCGCATCAAAGGACATGCTCTTACTCGCCCTTTCGTTCTCGCTTGCCGGATTCTGCGCAAGAAGAGGGCTAATTGCGAATGCTGATACCGTCAGTGAAACTGCCAGTATGACAACTGTACTCGAGACGCTACGAATTGATTTCTTCAGAAATGTACCTCTCATCGTGTCCTCCTGACACTGAAGCGTTGATTGGATAATGACGCACAGACAACTCCCAACCCGGAGTCCTGACAAATGATTCCTGAGTACCGGACCAAGTTACTACCGGATTTACTTCAGCCTCAGTTACTACCTCAGCGCTCGCAACGACTTCACAGCGGATGAAAGCGCTGAGTCATCCATCGCCCCTTCACGCGTCCACACTACCCGTCCAGCATTATCAAGCACTATGGTTTCCGGGGTTTCATATGGAATTAAGACCTTAGCGAGCTGCATGTCAACATATTGTAAGTGCGCGACAGTCGGATCACTACTTCCTTTTATTTGGCCCGCTCGTGGAGATACCTCGATTACTTTGCATTGCAAGCTTCTAGCGGATTGTCGCAATTGCCCATATTGTGATTTATCTTCACGGCAATGAGGACAGCCATCCGCTGTGACTCGTAGCAATACGCATTTCGCCGGCTCCGAAGGCATAAAACCACCATCATACATAATGCCAGAGATTTGAGGAAATGCTGTATGCTGTTCGTAGAGATTGATTCCAGAGCGTGGAAGCAACGCATAAACAGCGTATGCAATATCGCCTGCAATTAACGCGCAGATGACTATCTTCAGCAGTTTGTCATAGATATTACTCATTGCACCTCCTGCGCGAGTCGCCTTGCGATGTCGTTAGAAGTACCGCTGAGATCAATTGGCGATTTCAGCAGTTTATCGGAGTCATAAAGCAGCGCTTGATGCTTTGTAGAAACATTTACCAAAGCACGCATCTGAGATGGATCCAGGTATCCGACAAGCGTGATATATTTCGGCACGGACACTCGACACAGAGCTCCCTCATCGCAGACAGCCCACACTTGAAGCGAGGAGAACTGCTGCTGCAGTGTCTCGCTATTTGCATCTTCGAGAACAGATCTCCACATTTTGAGTTGGGCATCTCTATTTACGTTCTGCAGCGCGAACATCAAGAGATGCCCTTTGTTGCGCAGGTGCCCGTCCTTATCCTTTTCAGCGTTGATCATATTCCCGAACACATCTACTCCTGACAAACTCCCTGAGTGCGGAATTAAGCTCCTCATTTGTTCTACCTCCGCCATGCGCAATTGCCTCTCTGAAGCCACCGTCGTAAGTCTCCAACCGCTGGCTACTAAAAGAAGTATCGCGATTATATTCAGTGATCTATTCACCGTCATGCCTCCTGAGCAAGAGCATAGCTACTTGATGGTACTGGTTAGTATTGTTGCGGTATTACACTGCGCACAAGTCAATGACAAAATATCCATTCAACTATCCCCAAAACAATATCCCATTCGGTTACTACATATTGAAGTGCAGTACCGGATCGCCGCTATCCTTTGATAGTATCCCCGAAACATCATTGGGTGTTCCGGGGAAGTCATGAAGCTTGGTTAATACATGTCTCTACGTGCCAGACACGAGAGATAGGAGCCATGCCAGCATACTAAGAGAAACAAGCGCCTTGGCTTTGCCACCCATTACCATTCGTCGTGCACCCACAGGTATCGAAGTCGTTTTCATCGCACCATCCCTCCGCTCCTCCTCCGGAGCTATATTGTGTGCAGGAGGCATCTTGCCTACAAGGACCACTACCTGATGCTTTCGCATATTTTCCAGATGAACAGATCGTCAAAATCAGTAGCCCGACAAGCGCACCAAAGTGCGGCACCTTCGATAAAGTTCCAAATGTCATAACATTCTCCTTGTCTTTGAGGGTTAAAAATGAGTGTCATGCAAAACGAAGTTCTGTTTCGCAGGTTATTGTTTTGCCTTGGCAGATATTCGCGAATCAAGCGCCTCCGCGAATCCACTATAGCCCGCATCAGCATATTGACGTTATTGTCAAATGCAATATGTCTGGCTCGCCGGCTAAACCCTTATCGTTTGGCGCAATTCCATTACTTCAATGAGCATCCGCTCTGCACTTGTGCGAGATTGGTATTGTCATTGGCCCTGCAATAGCAATTGTGACTATCTCCAGCCTTCGATACACACTTCCCCTTGTGAGAATTTAGTGCACTGTCAATATACGTACACTGAGCTTGACGGCATCGTGCGCCCTTTTTGTTAAGAAAGGACTGACTAACTACAAATGCCACTAAAGCAACAGCAACTGCCAGAGTTACCCACGAAGACGCTTGGTTAAGTTTCATTCGACACATCCCTTCTTTCACAATAGAGAGTTTGCACCTTTGGCCCATCGCCCAAAATGATTTGGTACATTTTCGCTGCGACGGGATAATTCCAATCAGTATGCCCTAAATCGTATTTTGAGCATGTTCTCCCTCTGATTAACAGAGTCTGAACTGCGGCATTGTGCTCATGCCTACCAGCCTCTTTGCCAGATCTTGCGTGTTGATTTACTGCATGAGCATCACCGGCGCACGTCCAAATGCGGTCTTCTTCGTTGCCGGGTCGAGTACCGTGATCTGGCAGTCGTATTGGCCGCGGGGCAGCGCGTCAGTGTCGATGGTGAAGCTGAATGGCATCTTGTTGAAGTTGTCGCCCACGGGTTGCGTAATCGTTGTTGGTTTTGTTTCGTAGACCTTCTTGTCGTCTTGGTAGAGCGTGACGAAGGCGTAGAGGGGCGAGATTGTTGCTTCTGCTGTTGGTGCAGGATTGTCTTCCTTCCGCGGCTTTTCTTTGTACGCCTGGAAGTAGACGTAAAGCTTGTGCCCTGTAGTGATGACGCGGGTGACACTGGGAATGAGCTTTTTACCGTCCTGCACCAGCGGATTGACGGACTCAGCGATAGCGCGGTCCTTAGCTTTTTCGGCGTCGTAGATGGCGTCTTTGAGATCAGCGCGCTGGCTTGCGAGCACCACGGCGCTGATGGGGATGCGATCTTTCACCTTTGCCAGATTCGGAATAGTGAAGTCCGCCTGATAGGTTCCGATTCTTCCGGTCTCGTCGTCGCGCGCCAGTAACTTGATGCTGTACTCGCCGGGCAGCAGCGTGTAACCGGTGTCGTACTCGATGGGCCGGTGAGCAAGCTCCGCGGCTGTTGCATCGGATAATCTGATCTTTACTTTGTCGCGCACGTTGCTGACGGTTGTGTCGGCGATCTTGTCTTTGATCTCGCCGATGAAATCGATTCGCGTGTACTGCGCGCCTCCGCGCTTGGCCAGCACCAGTTCCCGGCCAGGTATCTTGACCACGAGTGGCACGAAGTACTCGGCGCGGTTGAGCTGAAAATAGTCGATCTCCATGGCGACGGTCAGCTCCGTGATCGGGTCTTCGAGCATGAGAGCTTCTTCTAGTTGACGCTCGCGATCCGCACCGTTGAACTTTTTGAACTCCTTCTCCGCGTAGTAGCCTTGGCGATAGTCAAGTTTTGCCACTTGATTCTGCGCGAGTACAATGTGGACGCGGCGGAATTTTCCGTTACGCTCCGCATTCGAGGTGTAGTAGCCGAGGATGTAGTAGTCAGAGATTGCCTGCTGGGCCTGCACAATGCCGGGCGTCAGATCGTTGCTATCGAGATATGCCTTGCCGCCTGTATCCGCCGCAAGCGCATACAGCGAGTCCTGTGACTGCTGACGATTCATTGTGAGTTGCATGGCAGAGGCTCCTGTGTACATATCGAGTCCACCGGGCGAGGCTTGCGTGGCATCGCCAGCAGGAGGCGTGGCTTCAAGGCCTCGCGCATCGACGGTCCAGATCGTGACACCAGCGCGAATGGCAGCATCCACCGTGGCGCGCATCTGCGCCTGGTTATCGATTCCGCCTGCGCTGAGTCCGCTAGCGAAGTAGATGAGCGATTTCTTTTCGTTCACATGTCCGAGCATCTGAACTGCGGTTTGCAATGCGGCGAGCTGGCGATCAGTATTGAAGATATTGAACTCGGCATCGTCCTGCCCGAAGGCCACACTTGCATCGTTGCCAGTTGAACTGCTGGCACCAGTCGCAAAGTCGCTCTTTTCGCCCACTGCCAGAGTATCGATGATGCTCAGCAGTCGGTTGCGATCATCGGTAAAGTCCTGCAGGATGTCGACCGACCCACCGTTGTAACGCAAGATGGCGATGCGGTCGGCCGTGGTCATATGCGAACGGATGAATTCGCTGGCCGCTCCAGTCGTGCGGTGACGGGTAGATTCGCCAAGCGAGGATGCATCGAAGTAGAGCGCCAGCAGACGGCGGTCTTTGTTGCGCGCGTCTCCAAGAGCTTCGGTCGCAATCTGTGTCCGCGCCAGATCACGATAAATGGTGATGTTACTCTCTTCCGGTGTCAGCGGAGCCAGCGGGTTGGAGGTCTCAGTCAGATTCTGATGTTCGCAGTAGCGGATCGCCTGCGGCGCTCCGTCTTCGGTCAGCACAAAGTCTTTCGCCATGAGGCCGTGCACGAAATTCCCTTGCTTGTCTTTGACAGTGACAGCCTCGACCACAAGATTCGAGTGAATCGAGAGCGTGAAGTTCTGCGTCTCATTTGCATCCTTGTTCTGGCCAGTTTGCTGCGCGGACAGGCCAGCAGACACCGAAATAAAGAAGGCGATTGCAAGGCGTGTGCACGTCTTCATTGGAACCTCAGATAGAGCTGAATCTGCATACTGCGCATCGCGTTGGCCGAAACCGGAAGTCCGAACTGCGTACTGGTTACATAGTCGTTCCAACTTGTGAAGGCCACATGATTCAGCATGTTTGTAGAAACTACCTTCAGATCGAGCGAGGTTTTTTTGTATGCACGGAAGGTTCGGGCCAGCGTACTATCCAGCGAGAATTGCCCGGGACCTGTGAGCGAGTTTCTTGCCGCATCGCCCCATTGCCCGGTAGCGGGTGCTGTGAAGGCGGCTACATTCCAATGAGCCGTGCCTCCGGACGAATTGATCGACGCTCCAGTCAATCTGGGCCGCAGTATGTTGGCGAACCCTGTTCCAGGAACCACCGCAGGATAGATGGGGGTCTCTGGCAATCCACCGCCTATATTTAGTGAACTGTAGATCGTCCACTCCTTCAGCAATCTGCCTCTCCATCCGCCGAGCAGTGTGCCACCGCCTAAGCCCTGGCCACTTGAATACTGCGCCTGCATCTTCAGTTGGTGGCGCTGATCGAACGAGGAGAGAGAACGATCCGCCCGCGGATTCCGCCAGTTTTGTGCGATGGAGATGGCGGAGCTATTTTGTCCTCCAAGAAATGCAGCGTCGTCGATCGACTTTGCGTATGTATATGTGGCCGACGCTGCAAGGCCACTGCGCAATCTGCGCCGGAGTTGTAACTGGCCTGCGTGGCGGATCGAGTTAGCTCCCGATGTTTCATAGACGAATCCCGAAGGGCAATCAGGACAAGGATTTGCCGCACCCAGCGGATAACTATTAGGCAGAATCTCCTGCGTTCCGTGCGTTCCCTTAATGCCAAGATAGGTTGCGGTCATTTGCATCGAGAGCGGTAGATCGTATTGCGCTTCGAGCTTCCACTGCTGTGTTGAACCCAAGCGGAAGTCGGGATCGACGCCAAAAGTGCCTGCTGTCGTTGCTGTACAGGAGGAGAAACCATTCGCGAGAGTTAAAGGGCAAGCGGTATTATTTTCAACGCTCAGACTTTTCGAGAGCGGAGACTGCTGAATCATCTGTTGCACAATGTTTGGATAAACAGATGTATTAGCATAGATTCCGTATCCGGAGCGAATTACAAGAGTCGATCCGAGTTTTGGTCTCCAACTGATGCCAATGCGTGGCTCGACCATGCCCCGGTCCGGGCGTAGCAGCGACGATGGATAGTGCGTGCCGGTAAGTGAGCCTACCGGGTCGCTGCCCAGCACCGGAGCTACGGCGCCGAAACCGCTTATCACATCGAGATTGACAAGCCTGCCGAATAACTCCGTAAGCGGCGCACTGTACTCCCATCGCACCCCCAGGTTGAAAGATAAGTTCGGTTGAAGTCGCCAGTCGTCGTTGGCATAAAGCGCATACTCTGTCTGGCGTAGATACTTGTCGGCGTTGCCGTAGGCTATCGAGCTGGCATCGGGAATGCCGATTAAAAAGTCGGCGAGATCGGATCCGCTTGTTGCGCTCGAAGTTGCGCCCTGAGTCGCAGCCCCGGTAAATGTAAAGGTGCCGCGCGGATTTGCCTGCGAATACTCGTTCCACTCCAATCTCTTGATCTCTGCGCCCATCTTAACGGAGTGAGAACGGTGCCACTGCGAGACCTCGATCGTAACAAAATCTGTCCGGTTGCGGTTGTTAGCGCTGATGCCATCGCTTAAACCAGAAAAACCGCTCGAGAAATTCAACGCGGGCGGTCCCCAGTTAGCGGGTGTTCGATCATTGCCCGTTATCCCAGCAAGACCGGAGACGTCGGTACGATCTTCAAAGTAGGGCGTCAGCGCCGTGCGCAGTCGGCTAAACTCATACCGCACGGAGAGCGATGTGCCGAGCTTGCGGTAATAGTCATTCCATGCCACATTCGAATTTGTGCCTAGTGCGCTGGTTCGATCAGTGAACCTGAAGAGATTAGCGCTGTCCGAACGTACATCCTGTAAAGAAAACCCGCCCGAAAAAGAACCGGCGTTCTTGATGTATTTGTCTAGCCGCAATTGCATTTCGTCTTGATGCGTATGATTCAAGGCAGGTGTCTGGTAGTTATAGTCCGATGATCCCGAAATATTTGATTGCGGAATGAGACCGAGAAGCGCTTCCGCCTGCGCGCTTACTGGAACCTGGTTCTTGACATATGGCACACCGTTTTTTGGGTTGTAGATTGTTACGGGCAGTCCTTGCGCATTGGTCAACCCATCCAGGTCGCCGCGCCGCTCGGACACTGTTGGCATCAAGCCAGCCAGTATCTGCGCGCTGAGACTGCGAGCCCACTTATACGAGATGTAGAAATTAGGTCCACGTGGCAGCAGGTGTGGAATGCGAAGCGGTCCTTGCAAAGCAGCTTCACCTGTGAAATCACTGAATTCCGGCTTCTCCGCATTGACGCCGCTGAGCGAATAGGGGCGTGCATCAAGTGCCGAATTATCGAAAGTCGCACGAAAACCGCCCGTATATAAGCTGCTCCCGCCCGCGCGCGTGTTGCCGAATGCTGGAGCGGTCGCATAGATCGACGAATCGGCGTTATTGACGCTGCCTTGCACGAGAAGCCCATCGGCACCTTGCTCATTCTGTTCGCTAGATGGATTGGGCGGTTCCTGCGCATCATTTTGATCGGCGCGATGATGGCGGTGTAGAGTGCTGTCCTGCGTGGAGGTTTCGGTCGTCTTTGTTCCGCTTTCGGTGGTTGAAGTCTCAGAAACGGCAACCGGTGCAATACCGTTTATACGTTCGCCTGCTTTTGCTAGCGTGGCAAGCTGACCTGCTGCCAATAACTTCATCTCCCACTGCGCTGGCGGCATGTTCTGCACAATGTTTACATCTGCATGAATCGTCTCAAAACACTGCATCTGAATGTCGATTGTCCATTTTCCATCATCGAGGCCAGTAAACAGAAATGAGCCTACCGCGTCGGAGACAACCTCCACCGATTTTGCCCCTTGCGACACTTTCACCTGGGCGCCAGGCAAAGGCTTTGCTCCAAAAGTTACGGTTCCATGAAAGGGAGATGCCAAAGCGAATGTGTTTGCCAAGGCAAGTAGCGCCATGACTGCGATTTGTGGAATTTGCAAACTTCTCAACATTCGCATTGCTCGCCCGCGCATCTCATAATCGAGATGCGCTGTAATACAAAACATGACTTATGTGGGTTGCGGCGTACTTGTTTCCACCGCAACGGCGGAATTGCACGACACTCACATTACAGCAACGGGAAATTGCTCTAAAATTCAATTTGGAAACCTTACCATAGCCCGTTCGTCCTCGGCAACTGTATTGTCGAGTAGCAATGCTCTTTTTCTTGGACAGGGTCGTTAGTAATCGAAATAGTAATAGCTTAGTTAATAGCACACATGTCACAAAAGGCCGTCTCGTAAATCATAAGTGATATAGACCAAAGAATGGTACTTCGCTATTTCCGTCTACCCCACGCGAAAGTATATTCGGCCAGACTCCTGTTCAGAAACAAAGTTCATTCCAAAGAAGTGACGCCCGTTTTCGCGCTGTAGACGGAGACGAAGACCTCTTCCAGGCGTCCCTCATTGTATAGCTCATCGAGGCTTGCCAGCCCGTGAAGTCGTACGCTAGAACCTCCCCTTGTCTTGTATTCAGGCGCGAGGATCTCGCAATAAGCTTCCGGTTGCGCAGTGTCTGCATGGTTCCGGCTCTCGATACTGCGGATGGCGTTGATGTCGCAGGTGGTCACGGGCTTCCGCATTGCGTCTACACGCATCGAGTTACCGCGACGAGGGAGAACGTGTCCAACACTAGTAATAACGGGCGATTTCGCTACGCAGGAAGGATGGTAATTCGATCTGCCCCCAGGGGGCAAATAGTGTTTTATGGACAAAGAATGAAGAGCGAGCCTCCCATTGACCCCCAGGGGGCGAATGGCAATCCCGCTCTCATTAGTTTGCCTGTACAGCAGGCTAATCGGCCGGCTCGGCCAAAGTGGCACGAGCATCGAGCAATTTCGCTGGATCTTTGTTGCAGTCTGAATCGTCGTACACTTCTGCTGCAAAGGGCCCGCCGCCGCATCAAGCATCGACTCTGGAACCGGTTAGGAAGCAAACCAACTCAACTTGCGCAGATGTAGCCGCGCGGAGTCGCTCAGACGATCAAAGGATGTCTGCCTGGTGACGACGAGGTCGTGCCAGTTCCATCAACTCAACGCATCAATATATATGGTCGATATTTGAATTGACAGATCGAAAGGAGAATCGATGAACAAAATCGAGGAAAACGAGAAACCGCGACCTTTGCCCGACTTCCGTGTTGAGAGCGAGCGGCTGCGGCTTGGACCCAGCGGCTTCAGAATATTTTTCAACATCGCGGTGAACTGGGAGCTGACCGATGAAGAAACGCTGGGACTGCTTGCACTCGACAGTGAAACGCCAATCGAACAACTCAGAATCGACCCGGCCCCGCAGCTCTTTACTGAGGAACGTTTGTTCCGGATCAGCTATCTCATTAGGATTTACAAGGAGCTGCACATTTGCCACGGAGATGATCTGGCCGACCAATGGATCAAACTTCGGAATCAGAATGGCCTCTTCGGTGGCATCGCTCCGCTGGAATTCATGATTCGCGGCGGACTAGATGCCGTGCAGCAGGTTCGCCGGTTGATTGATGCGCGATGCGCTGGCATGTGGCAGGAAAGTGCCGGCTTGGCTGCTGCCGCCTCCGATAATCTGGAAGCTGGGACAAGGAAGCGGTGCAACTCCCAGACCGACGCCCCATCTGTCGCTGGTGTTGCTTTCCGGCGTGGAGAATTTGTGATTCGGCGCATTGATTACACGCCCCCGCACCGGTTCTCGATCAGTTTGCGCACATTCTGCATGGCGGGCAGACTGCCGACGACCATGTATTCCAACGGAGACTTGCCGCCGAAGAGGATGTTTGAGTTGGGAAGCTGAATCCATACATCCGCCAGTTGCTGACCGTGCAGAGTACTGATGACCTTGAAGATGCCGAGCAGATACGAGACCCTGAACATCTGGTCCACGCTCAGGACCTTATCGCTCGGGTTCTTCCTCATCTCGTTGAAGGGGCCATTCGAGATTCCGCCGAGCAGCAACTTCGCGTCCTCGTCCCGCACCTTCCATAGCTTCATCAAATTGAAGAACAGGATGAGCGAAGATGCACTGAGCCGCTTTCGTTCCTCGATGGAGTTGAAGTCGACAAGAGGTTCTGGATCGCAGGCTGTTTCCGGACAGCAAGGTTCGGCATCCATATCGCATTCTCCTGTGCGGAGTGTATGTTCTTCCCTCGTGGGCGGTCAAACAAATGCGCTTTGCCCACGACAGCGCACTGTACCAGGCTAAGGAACGCTGCGCGCATTCGATATGATAGAAGTCCACTTGCCGCCACTGTCTATAATCGTCGCCCTACCGATGATAGGCCGGGCAATATGAGCAACACCTCGCATCGGTGTGCATGCAGGTTTGCTCCGAATAAATTTGGCTCATCGGCTTTGAATTGCTTTCGCATTCAGACCTAAGCTGCCGAGTGGTTGGTGCTGATCGTGCCTGTTGAGTTCACCTCTGATCTTTATGTATAAGAGCAGGTCCGACAGATCTTTTTCCGATAAATCACGGATCCCTCTGCTCACCCTGCCTGCAAGACTTTGGTCTTCATCCTCAAAAAAAAGCCTGCTGATTGGAACGTTAAAAAAACGCACGATGACGAGTGCATCCTGCATCGTCGGCCGGTGCTCTCCGCTTTCCCAACGGGAAACTGTATTTTGGCTCACCCCCAATTTTCGAGCAAGTTGAGCTTGACTAAGGGCGTGCCCCTTTCCTAAACGACGCAACTCTCGAATACGCACGCCCACTCTCTCATAAAATGACTGTTCGGTTGGACTAAGCTTCGGCATGGTCAAATTCCATCCTTAGACTGTAACAAGTTGCTTACATGTGCAAAGTCTGTTTACGGATATTCGTCAGATACTAGCAGCGCTTCAATCCGAGCAGATCAGCCACAACTCTAAGCAGTAAACTCTGCGCTTCTGGCGAGTCTAGTTATGCCAGACTCCCACAATTCCCTACGTCACCGGACTTTCCTATAATATACCGCATATCAATTTCTACTTACATCTGTTTTCTCACTCTGAGAGACGCCAGAATGCGGGCAATCGCAAAAACTTCCATGTTTACTGAATTGATTCCTCTCTCTAGATTTTTATACTAATATGGGATAATTCACGCATGGCGAATTTTGACCAAATTTCTACTCAAACTGCAGTCAGCGAACTGATTTTTTCTGAAAATCAGCCTCAAATCGATGAATCAGCGCTGCCTCATACGCGCCGGGGAAGCTATGGCAATCAGGGCAGTAGCGTAATTTCCGAAAATCACACTACCGCGAATCCAGCGGCGTCAATTCCTCTGGAGCGGTTACTGGCAGAAATCGGGAAGCTCGTGGACGAATTCGTCGCAGGAGCGCATGCGCGGCTCAATACGCGCAGCCGAGTCATCACAAACCAAATCGACAGAGAAACAGAGATACGAAAGTATGACGATGCCGGGAAGAATTACAACGCATGGCAACTGCGTCGTGTTTCTCACTGCGGCATTTGGTTCAAGGGGATTCTTTACCATTCCCTCGAACTCATGTATCTACGACATAGAGAGGGCACAGCCCTGGAAGTACTAGTTAAAGCAGATCTCTCGGATACCGGTGCGATCCTTGTGAACATCCCCACGGAACAAGCGCCTCTTAGGGTTACGGCGCAGGCCTCCATGCGACTACGTGAGGAGAGCACGATGCTTGAAAACCTGAATACATTTCGTCAGGAAACAAGACCAACCGGAAAGGAACCTTCAGCGCAGAGAAGGTCGCCTTCAGTTCGAGCAGTCGCCGCAGGCAGGCGCCCGCCAGCCAAACGATGCAAATCGGATGTTGCTATGAAGGAGCCTACCACCCACACTGTTGAACGGAGCAATTCCACTTGCACTATCCACTTCAAGATAGCTCAACCGGCGGAAGAACCTTTAGGCCTACAGCAAAAGAGGGTGCCTCTTGGCAGATGGATTCTCGGCAGCCGTTCAAGGCGTCGCAAGCGTGGCGATGGAGGTACACGATGAGCGCAAAGACTCCTGAGATTGTAGTGGTTGATAACGGTGTTGATTTCAGAAGCGCCGCCTTTGAGGACGCGTGTTTTCGCCTCGGCATGCCGAAAGGTTTGTTTGAAGGATGCACGGACAGGATCAAACGTATCAGATTCTGCGCTCCCGGTGAGCTTCGTATACGGAAAATCGTGTCGAGATCCAGAATGCGACCTACCGGCAAGCATTCGAGCTGGAAAACTGGCCGAATGATGCAGTGGGAATCGCCGAACGAAGAGCTCGCTTTTGTCCATCTGGATTTCAGGTATGACATTCAGATATACCGCGAACAGGCCTGTGAAATTGTCTACATCGATGACGCCGGAAAAGAGGCGATGTACTACCCAGACGTTGATGTACTTGCGATGAGCGGGTTTGAGCTGTGGGAGATCAAGCCCAAGCGTTTTGCAGAACATGCGGATGTGAAGATGCGAACTGAGATTCTGACGGCCGAATTGGCCCAGCTCAACATTACTTACCGCATGGCCTATGCCGAGGAATTAGGGCTTGAGCCACGTCTTCAAACCATGCAGAAGATTCTGGATTTTTCGCGCCGGCCCGTTAGCTCAGCAGAATTGACGATGATCCTCAATGAGGTCGCCCAAGGAAGAGCCCTGACATGGGGGGACGCCTGTCGAGGTACTTATGGCCTCTACGGGCGCGAGGTTCTTTGTAGGCTCGTTTTGGAAGGTAACTTGAAGATTGATGAAATAGCGTCGTTGACTGATCATTCGGAATTCTCAATAAGGCTGCCGGAGGTTTGGAGTGGGCGTATTCAGGATTGAAAAGAACACCAAGGTGGTTATCGCAGGCTCCGTCTGGAGGCTTCGCAAAAAGATTAATGAAACCACCTGGCGGCTTGAGGAGGCTAACACAGAGAGATACCTCGACAAGACGGAGGAGGAGCTCTTTGTCATGCACGTCGAGGGGCAGCTTCGTGCGGTTCTCGAACATCCGGGGCAGAAGGGGACGATAGTTCCCAGAAAACTGAGTGATGCTGAGAAGGATGAGATCCAGTGGCGCCTCATGTTCGTAAAAGCTGTGTATGATCTGCCAACAACGCAAGATGAATATGAGACGGCAATTGCCACTGTCTGGAAGGACTATCAGAAAAGGCGGCAACAGGGCGGGGATTCGGGTTCGTCTGGCGCGGACAGCAATGTTGTACTAAAGTGCAAGAAAGCTCCGAATTGGAGCACCGCTTATCGTTGGGTACTCCGCTATAAGGCATCGGGCAATGATACTTATGCGCTCCTGAAGAAAGACCGATTCGACCAGGAGAGAGCCGAGTCGGAGGTGATTGACGCAATCGACGAGGCTTTGGAGGAGGACTACCTGACCAGGGAGCGGAGCCATCTTTCGGTAGCGATTGTCACTGCGAAACAGAGAGTCAAAGATGCGAATGAAAAGCGAGAAGCGCTGGGACTTTCTCCGTTCAAGTTGCCTAGCCGCAGGAATGTGGAACGGCGTCTGAAGTTGATTCCTGCTTTCGATGTCCATGCCGCACGCCGCGGCCGGCAGTCTGCAATCATGAAATTTCGCGCGGTTTCCGGGCACAGAACGACCACCGAAGTTCTTGCGCGGGTGGAAATCGACCATACGCCACTTGACCTCTTTGTGGTGGACGACGAGACGGGCCTTCCGCTTGGCAGGCCATATATTACCATGTGCATTGAGGATTTCACACGCTGCATTTTGGGGCTGTATGTGGGTTTCATTCCGCCGAGCTATCAATCGGTCGCGCTTTGCCTCAAACATGCGTTCTTGCCAAAGGTCTATTTGAAGAGAGAGTACCCAGAGGTTAGGAATTCCTGGGATCCCTGCGGTGTCATGCGGACGCTCGTGACGGACCAAGGCGCTGAATTTCACTCGGAGGCATTGGAGGAGGCTTGCAACAGGCTCGGAATCAACATTGAATATGCTCCGCGCAAGACGGGATGGTACAAAGCAAAAATTGAGCGAGTGCTGCGTCGATTGAATGAGGAAGTCGCGCACGGGACGCCAGGAACAACCTTCAGCAACATCTTTGAGAGAGGTGACTACAACCCAGAAAAATTTGCTGTTGTTCGTATGTCCACTCTGCGGTTGGCGCTTCATTTATGGGTTTGCGACGTGTACCACCAGAAGCCTCACTGTGCTCTCGGTATGCCGCCGGCAACGATGTGGAAAATGAATATTCGGACACAGGAGCCTCTTGCAAAATCCCCCAACCGGCAGGTGGAAAAGGGGATTTTCTCCTCTGGCCCGGCATTTTGATCGTTGACCAGCGGGTTTGAACCGAGTCTTTGGCAAGAAACCTGCTTTTCGGCCAC
>Ga0224530_1000645_pt1 | contig 21551 bp, 24 predicted proteins | sample CBST75metaG_FD_179873 | JGI IMG/M metagenome (GOLD analysis project Ga0224530, IMG submission 179873) | Peat soil microbial communities from Stordalen Mire, Sweden - C.B.S.T75 | ecosystem: Environmental > Terrestrial > Soil > Wetlands > Peat | place: Sweden: Norrbotten County, Stordalen Mire...
TCATTAAGGGCGAGCTCAATCAAAAGGGCAGTTCATCCGCCCATTTGCGTCCCCGTCGTCTAGCCCGGCCTAGGACACCGCCCTTTCACGGCGATAACACGGGTTCAAATCCCGTCGGGGACGCCAATTATTTCAGCAACTTACGCGCTTCGATAATTTTCTCGTACGTCCGTTTTGTTCCAATAGCAGCGGTGCTCTCGTTTTGGGGGTTTTCGTCGAGCAACATGCTCACAAGGCGACTCTGCGCCTTACGCTTCACATCCGTGATGGCCTGCGCGTAAAGATTCATCGTCACCAAGCTGTTTGCGTGCCGCAATAATTCCTGCACAGTTTTGACATCTTCCCCATTCGCTTTCAGGAGAGTTGCGTACGTGCGCCGGAAAGTATGCCAGCCAATCCGGCCCTCGATGCCTGCCGCCTTGACTGCCGGTTGCAGATGCCAGCGGTTGAGCGTTCCCGGCCAGTACGGTTGCACTCCGTTTGCATGAGGGCTGGCAAAGACCCAGTCCTCAGGGCGCGGATATGCGCAAAGGTTCCGCCAGCGCCACAACGCTTCCGCAAGGCGAGAATCCAGCGGTACGGGTTTGCGTGACGCTTCCGTTTTGCATTCACCAACGTGCTGAAGCGAGATCGAGCGAGTGACACTGATTTCAAACTTCTCGAAATCGATGTCCAGCCACTTCAGCGCCAGCAGTTCTCCCACCCTCAATCCGGTCATCACGTCCACAAGCACAGCGGTATGCGTCGGCTCTTCGAGATAGAGAAGTAATTCCTCCACCTGAAGAAGCGTCAACACTGTCGGAATATTCTTACGCTTGGCGCTCTGGCGCACATGCGTAATAGGATTCCTGTCGTGCCATTCCCAGCGAACCGCGTGATTGAAGACAGCGTGCATGATGTTCCGAATTTTTGCTTTGCTGCCGTTGGCAAGATTGAGCGAATGCAGCCACTCCTCCACCACAACCGCTTTGACATCCTTCAACCGGTAGTTTCCCCAGCGGGGCAGAATCCACTTTCTGAAGTAGCCTTGGTACGTTTCACACGTTGCGAAGGTTTTGTTCGAGTCCTTGCCCAATTCCTTTTCTCGGTAGTGTTCGACGAGCGTTTGCACACTGACCGTTTCGAGGTTGAAGCGCGGGCTTTCGGCGTTGATGTTGACCAAAAGCGACGCAACGGCCCGTTTTGCCGATGCCTCGTTCGGATACTGCTCCAGGCTTCCGACCACAAGACTGCGCCGCTTACGGCTTCCATCGGCTTGGGGTTCGTACCAGCGGTACTCCCAAGCGTTTGGGCCGCGCTTGCGCTCCGCAAGCTGGAGGTTGCCTTGTTGATAGCGTGTCCGTCTCATTTTTCTCCTTTTCAAGAGCGGTGAGGCGGCACGGATAGCTGCTCTGAGCTTACATTTTCCGGCAAGCAGCGGTCGAGATCGGAAGCACGAAAGCGCCAAAGCTTGCCTAGGCGCAGACCAGCGACAAGGCCGTTGCGGGCGTACCGTTGCAGGGTCTTGGGATGAACTTTCACGAGGGCCGCAGCCTGTTCGCTATTCAATAAAGGTTCGAATGCTTGAGGGGAATCGAACATAGTTCGCACGCTCCTTGAAACTACATTGAAACGGATTGCGAATAATGTCTACCCTCATAAAATGAGGTACTTGCGTCCCGTCAAATTCTGGAGTTGGAGTACAGAGTACAGAGCGGAATCCAGAGGAACGGAGAGTAATGGAGAGTATTTTAAGGAACTCTTGGCGCAGGCAATTTTTTGATGTTATGGAAACGAATTGAGGAAATTCGATGAAAAAATCCCGACTGACATTCCCCGGATAGACAGAGCATAGCCGAGGCGCGGGCGGTGTCAAGGGCGGCTGCGCCGCCGCTTCGCGGTCAAGACCCTTGACACCGTCCTTCTACGCCTCGGCTCACAATCCAAATATCCGGGGAATGTCAGTTTTAGAAACCTATCCCCAGATCGTGCCCATAGCCGATTTCATGCCCAATTTTCAGCGGGTCAATTTTCAGCGCGGACACCGATTCAATGCCGGGAGCCAACTCATTCTGTCGAGTCTGCTCGCGGGTCAATTCAGTTGCCGATGGGCGCATCGAAGAAATGCCGAGTGATTCGCGCAGCCGGTCAACATCGGAAGTGATAACCGTGATTCCTTCGCGGCCCCGCGATGCAGCGACATAGAACTGCTCTTGCTTCATTCCGTCGCCGGAGAGAACCACCGCGTCCACAGTCTTGCCCTGGCTGCGATGAGCGGTGATCGCGTAGCCGTGGTCGAATTCGTGGTAGTTTGCGGGCAGGGTGCGGCCATCCTCAAGTTGAATGCGCCCTCCATCGACACTGCGCACTTTTGCCAACTCGCCGTTTGTGGCGCGGAAATCCGTCTCCCGTCGATTTCCTGTCAACAGGAGCCGGTCTCCAGGAGCGACTTCGATTTGATGACGCTCATGCACAGAGAAAGACCGCGCCTGTGTTGGACTCACCCTGCGCTCTACGCCGTGCTGATCTCTGGCTACTATCTGCGATGCGTTCGCACGTTCGACGATGAGTGATTCATGCTTGCTTATCCCATGCGAAGAGCGATGGAACTGTAATATCTGGCCTTCCTGATAATTTGACAAGTCCTTCTTTTGCGCTTCAGTCCATTGCAACGGCGCATGGCGTTCGAAGACCATACCGCGCTCCAGTTCGCCGTCCTGCTTCATATCTCCGCGAATGGCATGGGTAATCCTGCCTATCTCTTCGTGAGTGCCAGCAACGACGAGCACTCTACGGATTGGATCAGCTGCGAGTTCCCGGTAAGCCGCAGCCACAGTGCGCGCTGTGTCCAAGTAGGGAACCTCACGAACAGCCCCGAGCTTTTCCAGCTTTTCAAAACCTTGTTCCGGCGAATCGCGCAACGTCTGAACGGCGTCCCGATACTCCGCCTGTGTCTGCCGTTGTACGCCGGTCAACGAGACGCTTTTCATCTGCGATTCGCGCTCCAGGATGCGTAAGGCGTCCGATGCCTCTACACTTTGGATTTGCCGTGTGTCGCCGGAGAACAGAATACGCGCATGTTCGCGCTCTGCCAGCTTGAGCAAACCTTCCATCTGCCGGCCTGAGACCATGCCCGCCTCATCGACGACCAGGACCTTGCCGTGCAGTGAGGCTTGCTCTGGACTATCCAGTAGCCGGGAGATCGTCATAGCATCTTTAAATCCGACCTTCCGCAGCTCCTCTACCGCGCTTCGTGTTGGAGCGACGGCCACAACATCACGGCCCGCATCGTGCAACCCCCGGTCAATTTCATGAAGAGTGGCGGTCTTGCCCGTTCCGGCGGCTCCGCGCAGATTAATGGCAAGATCGCGAGAATCCAGAACCTGATGAGCGGCACGCTGCTGTTCTTCCCGCAGGCGCTTGGAAGGGTGGAATTCGCGCTCCCCGCCCAACCGCTCGAAGCGCCCGATGCCACGATCTACCGTCGCAATCATGCGCTGTTCGCGTTCAAGACTTTCGCGTGTAGCCAGGTTGTCTCCGGCCCGAATGAGAGAACCCTGCGACTGCTCCAGTTCCAGAGCGCCGCGCAATTGACCAGGATCAATCTGCCCGCGCCCATGGCGCAGGGCCTCAGTCATCAATTCGTGATCGCGCACAACGGAGTTGCGCTCGAAGAGATGCTCCTTTGCATACTGAAGTGATTCCGATGCCTGCGAGGATTCGCGTAGAATACGTGGATTCCGCTCCAGGGACTCCGCGCGGAGACGTTGCAGCGTGTGCTTTTCCTCCGGGGCAAGCCGGGCCTGTTGTTGTTCTCTCACCTTGTCCGTTGCGATTTCAGCCAGCTTGTCCGCGCGGGATTCACGGACGAGGACGGCAACTTCGTTATCGGTTGGCTTGCGGCCATGCTCCAAAGCGAACCGTTCGACAGCCGCATCACGCTGCGCGCTCCGCACGCTGTACTTTTCGAGCAATTCTTTCGAGACACCAATAATGTCGAATCCATGATCTTTGCCTTTGAAATCACGGCGCGACTCGATTTCATAGCCCAGGCCACGCACCTCACGCGCCAGCGCATTTCGGTAGACCTCCGTCAGGTATGCCCGCCGTTCATACAGTCCCGATGCCTGTAGCGCCTTCCAGCGGCCCTCAACGCCGTCGTAAGTCAGATTGGCCGCGACGGCATGTGTATGGAGTTGTGGGTCGAGCTCGCGGCTGGTGTCGTGCCGGTATGTGGCGACAATCCAGTTGGCCGTCGTTCGGTTCTCGTTCGCGCCGCTCAGGCGTACACGCGTTGCAGAGTGACTCTCGGCTTCTACAAGTGTTTCCCGGACGGCCCTATCGTGAGCCGCGACCAGGCGCTCATCCCCGCCAACGAGCGCCTGAATGGAAACCGACTTCGGCGCGGAAAAGGTCAGATCGTACAGAGACCGCCCTTTGCTCTGTTCGCTCCCGTCCAGGCTGATGCGGTCCGCACTGTGGCGAGGCCGGAGAAACTCTCCCGTCTCTGGGTGCAGCCCCTCGCGCACCGCTTCAAATTGCTCCCGAGTCACCTCGCCACGCAGGCCAAGCAACCCCGCGCCTTGGCCATGCCACTCCCCTTGAACGCGACGGTGCTCATCGTAATAGTCGCTGTGTTCAAGATGCCGCTGGGCATACCCGGCTCCACCCGACATGGCTCGAATCGTCAGCATAAGCAGACGTTAACCTTGTTCGAAATCGCAATGCAACATGGGCACTTTTTTGTTCCCTGAGCCTTCTCGACGCAACTTTCGCCATAGACAGGAAGTATTGGACATGGAGGCGCATTTTACGTCACGGTAGGTAACGAGGGCGGACCCATGATGAGCGAGAAGCAAACGAGCGATGGAAGAACGCACGGAGGAAATGCATTGGAGATGAAGAAGCCTCCCGGTTCAGTTGACGGCACTGTCCCAGGCGTCGAACGGCGTATAGAGCGGATGCTGGATAGCTATGAGGCCGCCGCGATCCTGAGGATTCATCCCAAGACGCTGCAACGCATGGCAAGAAACGGCGAAATTCGCGGTGTGCAAGTGGGCAAGCTCTGGCGCTTTCGGAGTTCCGATATCGAATGGTGGATCGGTACGAAGCTGGCGAGTTAAGCTTTTCAACGAAGACTGTTCGTTATTGCATCGTGGTAGAAATTCCTGCGAGCTTGCACATAGCCCTATAATGATTAACCGCCGACCGTAGCAGAGATGTTCGGAATAGACACCATCCCTAAGCCTCACGGCTTAGGAGCGCTTTAGGATACCGCTTATATCGAACAGAACTTTAACAACCTCGAACCGTGATCGAAGACAATCGACGATCATTCGGTGTCAGTTCGAGTTGCGACACAGAGCTTACAATAACCGTTTGGAACCCTCAACCCTGGGGCGTCTTCGAGGACGGATTCGGAATCCGGACGATTTGCGAACTGCTCGACGGCTCGCGTCTCTGTTACAGTCCCCTCAACATCTCAGACAGAGTAGTACCCAACGCCGTTACAATCTTGCTGAGTGTCCGCAAGCCTGGCTCGCGGGTTCCCCGCTCCAGGTCGGAAATGTGGACCTCATGGACGCCCGAATGCTCGGCAAGATCGATCTGCCGCCAGCCTTTGGCCCGGCGCAGCTTTCGGATGCGCTCGCCCGTCGCTGCACAGATGTCCTTTGCCATGCGTCCATGTTCGGCTTAGTCGATGCGCTATATTTAGCGCATACACTCTTTTCCGTCGCTCGACGGCATGAAAGGGGAAAGAGCATGAGAGCACGATTTCTTGGCCCGGGCGTGGCCCTGGCGCTGCTGGTGACGGTTTCCGGTGCATGGGCACAATCAACCCCCGCAACCCCTGCGACGGATGCCCAGAGCATCGCCACACTCAATGAGCAAGCTGCCAACGGTGATGCCAAGGCGCAATTTGAACTTGGCGTGGATTACCAGAATGGCCTAGATGTGCCACTGGACTACCCGCAAGCCGCGATCTGGTTCCGCAAGGCTGCTGAGCAAGGAAATGCCGAGGCGCAAAATGGTCTGGGAGACTTGTACTACATGGGCTGGGGCGTACCAAAAGATTACGCAAAGGCCGCGATCTGGTATCGCAAGGCTGCTGAGCAAGGAAATGCCGAGGCGCAGTTCAATCTGGGCCTCTTGTACGACAATGGCATAGGTGTGCCACTGGACTATTCTCAGGCTGCCGCATGGAATCGCAAGGCCGCTGAGAAAGGAAGTGCTGCCGCGCAGTTCACTCTAGGTGTCCTGTACGAAAAGGGCCACGGTGTAGAGCAGGATTTCGCACAGGCCGCCACCTGGTATCGCAAGGCCGCAGAACAAGGAAACGAAAGTGCGCAGCAAAACCTTGGCGTTTTGTATCTCAACGGCGAAGGGGTGCCACAGAACTTTGCGCAAGCCGCCACCTGGTTTCGCAAGGCGGCGGAACAAGGCCTCCCGATGGCGCAGACTAACCTCGGCGTTCTATATGAGGAAGGTCGAGGTGTGCCGCATGATTATGTGCTAGCCGCCACCTGGTATCGCAAGGCCGCAGAACAAGGAAACGCAGAGGCGCAGGCTGACCTTGGCTTTGCCTATGGCAAGGGACACGGCGTACCGCAGGACTATGCAGAGGAGTATTTCTGGCTGGATCTTGGCCTGTCAGGTCAACTGCCTCAGCGGGCTGACGCTGAGAAAGTCCGAAATGCAGCCGCCTCGATCTTGACGCCCGCCATGCTCTCCCGCGTTCAGGAACGCGCGCGGAAGTGGTTCGAGGATCATCCAGCGAAGGTGCAATGACGCGACACTCAGAAACGCCCGCGATCGCGCCCGTTGTCCGGTAGGGCAGGAAAGGGAAATACTATGAGACTACGATTTATCAACATCTGGGCAGTCTTGGCGCTGCTGGCGGGGGCTCTGGGAACATCGGCACAGTCCACCTCTACGGCGGATGCCCGGAAAAGCAAAGATCAACCACCCCCACGTCAGGTAAAGGTCGCAATTGACCCGCGATCTGCGGGGGAAGCGCAATCTGTCTTAATCGTGAAGGGTTTTGGCAACTCATGCCCGAATGTTTCTATCGTTCGTGATGAATCTGAGGCAGAGTTCGTCGTTCTTGCAAGCGAATCCGACCCGTGGCGTGGGTTGTTGCTTCATTACTTCATCACAGTCTATGACAAGCAGGGGAAAATGGTGTTCGCAACCGACAAACATACCGGCAAAAATGCTTCCGAAGCAGCCTGCCGATTCATCAATGCTCAAAATTAGGGTAGTGGGTCAGTCTGAAATCTAGAAGAAAGTGAGGGTGTCTCTGCATTTTAGCGACATTCTTGAGACATGGAGAAAAGCCAATGAAACGAAACCGGCGAATCCCCGGACTCGAACCCTACCGGCGGCCAGCTCCCCAAGGCGATTACTTCTCCGATCTGCCCTACGAGGCCCAGCAGCGCGCCCTGCGGCTCCTCTGGAAGTGGTGCCAGAAATGGGGGGCCGACCTCCCCCCGTGTCGCTTGGCGATCCTCGTTGCGCGGGCGCGGCGGCTTGCTCTGCACCCGCTCGGATCAGCCTGGGGGAAGTCGCTCCGCTGCCGGCGCGGCGGGCTGGCCGCGCAAAAGGATTACAGGTTGCGAGGGATCGACCCGACCGCCAAGGCGACGGCCGCGCGGCGCAGTAGATTGCTAACGAACCCGCCGCAACCCCCAAGGCGGGAGGGCGCGGTCTACTGTTTGCCGCCGGGCGTGATTCCGGGACGAACTATGACGAATCGCGTTTCGCCGTGGTGAGTCCTGTGCTTGCAGTTAGCCGGGCCGGTGTGGGGCAGGAAAGGGTAAGGTCATGAGACTACGATTCATCCCCATCTGGGCAGCCCTGGCGTTGCTGGTAATGGTTTCCGGGGCATGGGCGCAGTGTCGCCCAGTCATTTCGCAACAGGATCTCGCTACCCTCAGACAACAAGCTGCCAGCGGCAAGGCTGAGGCACAATGCAGTCTGGGGTTTATGTATTACACGGGCATAGGCGTCCCGCAGGACTTCACACAGGCCGCTCTGTGGATGACAAAAGCTGCGGAGCAGGGCAATGCACCCGCAGAGGCCGTTCTTGGCGATTTGTACTACCTCGGCGAGGGTGTTCCGAAGGACTTCTCTCAAGCTGCTTATTGGGATCGCAAGGCGGCTGACGCCGGAATAATTCATGCGAAGTTCAGTCTTGGAGTGATGTACTCCAACGGCTACGGTGTTCCGCAGGACAAAGCTCAAGCTGCCGTGTGGTATCGCAAGGCAGCCGAACAAGGTTACGCCTCAGCGCAACTGAGTCTTGGCTCGCTCTATGTTTTGGGGCAGGGTGTACCACAGGATTACGCAGAAGCGTATTTCTGGATGGACCTCGCCGCAGCGGGAAAAATCCATGAGGTTAAGCAGGAAGACGTTGCAAAAATGCGGGACAACGCTGCCTCTCACCTCACACCAGCCGATCTGTCCCGCGTACAGGAGCGGGCGCGGAAATGGTTCGAAGATCACCCGGCCAAGACGCCTGCGCAATGAATAGGCGCTACCCTGGCTTTCGTCACGGAAGGGATCGTGCTTTACTGGAGGCGAGACGGAACGCCCGCTGGTTGTGCGAATCATTCTCGTCATTGTTGCCGGAAGGGTGTGAGTGATTCGCCACGGTTGACCCTCGCAGAAACGAGGGTATTTGTGTTTTGCGCAAATCAAGTTGATGAAAAGTTTCCACCAGAAATCGAGCTTAGCGAAATGACTCTCATTGTGTCGATCAAGATTGAAGACAGCATCATCCTTGTCGCAGATGGCATGGGATACACACACGGGGATGAAAATGCGGATATACCACACCCGACCATCAAACTCTATCCGGCAAACTCATCATGGGTCGTTGGTTTTGCTGGATGGGGAGGAATTGATGTGCAGCACACTGCATTGAAAGCCGAGATCGCCGGGGGCAAGCAATCATTCAGTTCAGATATAGCGGTAGGAGGGCATAGATACATCTCTGCTCTGAAAGCGTTGATACCTCCCAGTCAACCGGCATCGCAACTAATCTTGGCCGGGTTCGATTCCGTTGGCAGGCCCCTGGTTATTGAGGCCACAGGGCCAAACTATTCGACTTATTTTCCAGATTCGATTTCAGCATGTGGAGCACAGAAAACCTCAACTTTGCGAATTCTTAAGATGCTCTCTGGTTGCTGCAAATCAAATGAGGAGTTTAGATACTTGGCTGCTTTTTCTGTCTGGCTGGCTTCGCGTCATGACCTCAAAATAGGGAAGATGGAGGACGGCTATCCTTTCAGCTTTTGCATTCTCAAAGCCGGATCTCTACCCATTATCGAACAGTTGGAGATTAGCCCAACGCTGGCACGAATGAATGATGGGCTGAAATCGCTACAGGACGCCTTCGCCAGTTTCCTTTCCACCTCCCGGATCGCCGACTCGAACACAAGCAAGGCCCGTTGATCTTCTCATCGGGAAGCCCGGCTCCACGCTAGATCCAATGCGAAACAAGGCAGGTGGCCCACTCATCACGGTATCAGGAGCTGTGCCCCGTTCATCGCAGCCCTATAAAGCCGCGATGAATTGGGCACAGACTTACCTATTTGCGAACCTCAGGTGGGTGGCTGGATCGGTGGGCGGGCCACCTGCCCAACAGCATCACGGCCCTAACAGATGGGAGTCTGGTGCCATATACGGACGAAGTCCCGCAAACAAACCTGCAGCGGTTCTTCCAACGCACCGAGCCTGAAATGGTCTTTCTGAACCGTGAGCATGAAAAGAACGCAGTTGTGCGCCGTCATCAAGGAGCGATCCGCGATGTCCGCCTGACGCTCTGACTTGAGACTCATTGTGCCATTCACAATCTCTAGCCGTTCGGCGAAGCCACCGACTGTGGGATGAGTATGGCGTAATGGAAGGTAATAGCCGGGGATTATCAGATCGCCCAGTTTACCAGTCGTCTTCGCCATCGAAACGATGTCCAGCTTGTTCCACGTGTGATTCAGCCGCATCTTCGCACCGGCATGGTCGCAGACTGGAATCATAAAGTCGCGCTTGACATCCGCCGCCTTCTTACGAGCCTTTTCTATTTCCTTCGCATCTATGACGTTCTCGCCAAAGATTTCAACGATTCGGCTTAGCAGCTTGTCATGCTGGACTAGGTGGTAGTCCAAAAACGTATCCGCTTCTTCCGGATGTTTGTGAAGATATTCCAGCGTGACGGTAAATTCGTACATGCTACGAACGAGCTTTGACGCGGCGACTCCGTAGCCGTGTTGGGAGATGAGTGTGATCTCCGTAAAGTCCTCGGAAATGACACGCCCGTAGAGGTACACAAACCCATCGCCGCTACTGTCCGTTGTCTGCACGCGCGTGAAAGCGATGTCGAGGGCTTTGACGAGGTTTGCCAACATCTCTCCCCACAGAGGATGGCGCGCACTGAACCTGGCGCATTCTTCCGGGTATCCGTACGTCACAGAACCTGCCGATAATTCGGGCATGAACCACCCCTCTTCTTCCTCGTAGGCACCAGAATTTCCTTCGTGGAATTTTATTCCAATTCTTCGAGCCGCATCGCAAGAAAACGGGGCTCCGATTCCTGTTGGGTCAGCGGCAGGTGGCCCTGGTCCCGCTGGCCTTTCCCAAGAACAATGAGGGCGCCCCCGGTCTCTCGCGAGGGACCGGAGCCGCTCAGGTAGTAGTTTGAAAAAGACGCACTCTCACCTGGGTTTGAATTAATCACCGGGATCGTGGCCACCTGCCGACTTAGTGTTATGCCCACCCCCTCACAATCCCCCTCCATCTCCACTATCCTTTCCCCAATCGCATTTCGTGCGATTTGAAGGAGGGCGGTTATCCATGACGAATCCAAGAATGGTGCGTTGCCCCGGCAGCGGACAAAGAGTTGACGGGCCAGATGAGAATGACGGGACGGTTTTTTGCAGCGTTTGCCACATGAGCTTTTTGCCGATGACGACCACCGCCACTGAAGGCGGGAAGATGGAGTTTTCAGTATCGGAGCACATGCGCCGCGCCAATCCTCCCCGGATCAAGGGTGTTCCTAAAAAACGCCGGGATAGGATGCGTGGTGATCGCGGGAGACAAGAGAGACGGCGCTAGACCTGAGTTCACTGTGGTTGCTCAGAGCAGTTAGATCCAGGGTGAGCGAGTTTGCCAGTTGGCCGGAAATTGCATTGCTCGCAGATTGACCGTCGGATGAGCGATGAAAAGAGCCTTGAGCCGTTCGCCCCAACGGGAATCAGGAGCAATTTCAGCCAATAGGGTTTGAATGATTAGCGCCATCACGTAAAAGCGGTCGTTGCCAATGCCGTTTGCTTTCCACGCCGCTGGCAATTCCGGCTTGACGGCAAGTTCTCGATTCCACAACCGGCTATGATGCGCGCAGACGTTACGGACCGCCGTCAGGGCATGAAGCCAGCTCACAAAAACGGGTTGTGGCTGGTTGAATTCGCGGGCGATTTTCTTCCGCAGGCTGGTCCTCAAGTGTTCATACATCTTCGACAGCGCGCCGAAGCTGATCAGCTCCGTAGCCATCCACACGGGCAATTCCGTTTCAGAGGTGTACTTGGTCCGGTAATGGCCGATGAAGACCTCGGTCGATCTTCCCTCTTCGCGCCGGAGAATCTTCATGAAGTCGGCATGATTGAATGTCGCAGCAAAATTGGCGCGGTCCGCGTGACCGAAAACGCCCAGGTCTTTTCCTATTTCGTATGTAATGACGGCGCGAACGCTGATCTCAATCCTGTCCAGGGCTTCGCGCACGAGCCGCCGCAAGTCGGCATCAAATTTGTAGAGGTCAACGATTTGCTCGAAGGTCGTTCTCGGACGAAAGTTGCCGGTGGCGGGGTCTTTGAAGGGTATGAAATATGCGCTCAGGCGGTAATAGCCAATTCGTTTCAGCCAATACAGTGTACCGGCCCTGTCGGAACAAGCAAGGCCGCGATGGATCAATAAATCGAGTTGATCTTCATAAGGAAGATGGGGCTTGCTGTATTTCATAGGAAAAAGAAAAACCCGCCGATTTGAGCTTCACCTGTTTCCAGGGAGAGGCTTGGCGGGTATGTCATCTGTAACCTTATCACCATTTCCACCCCTTGTCAACTCTCTTGCCCCGCAATTGTCTGGATCGAATGGACCCGCGAACGATCATGAAACCCTTTATTTCTGGTTAGATACAGCAGCATTGAGCGATATAAACCGCCTCTATCGCTCAGGTTGAGCGCCGGGTTTTGCCTCCCGCCGGTCATGGTGCAGTCTACCTGAATTGGCGTCCGACACTCTCTTTCCCTCTGGAGGGAAAGTAGCGGGCTGCGCTACTGTCGGCGCAGGTGTTTCAACCGCAGCGAGTAACGCATCCCGGCAACCCTTAATCCCTATACCGGCAAACAGCCCAATCAGCATCGCAGCCCCTGCAATCAGCGGAATCCAGATGCGTAGCAGATCGCTTTTCCATTCATGCAGGAGCGCGTCAAGAACTCTGACGCGGTTTTCCATCAAATTCCGAATCCGGTCGTTTGCACCCTCCACCTGGGCGACGATGCCGCCACGTGAATCCGACAGATTGCGCAACGCCGATGAGAGTTCCTTTTGGGCGGTCGTCAGGGCCGCGCTGGTTGTTTGCAGACCGTTGATCGTAGTCGTTATGCCCGATTGAAGAAAGTGCTGTCGCAGGCTCTCGCCCAGGAGCTTTGCAATTTGCTGCGGGTCAAGACCGGCTTCAATTTCGCTTGGTAGAGAAGAAATTCGCGCCTCCAATTCGTGAACATAGCCGAGCACTTTCTGTTGCGCCTCATTCGAAAACTGCCGATGCAGATCAAGCATTTCCTGAAAGCGTTCGCGCTCATCGGCAATATCCTTTGGCGTGTGGCGAGTAAGCAGGGCCAGAATGCCCATCGCTTCGAGAATGCGCAGCATTTCATCGTCCGGGCTGAGTGTCCGAGTATGCGCGAGAACGCGATAGTATGCGGCCTGTAACTCATCCGGCACCAGGCGGGCGAGAGAGTCGAAGAGCGTCGGCTCTCCCGCTGCAACAACTTCGAGTTGAGAAGTGACCGGAGCCGCACTCATGGCAAAAACACCTGCCTTGCACGGTCGAATTCAGAGAAGAGCCGTCGCCGGTAACTCTGCGCACGCATAACGAGCGACGCCCGTTTCAGTTCGTCAATATCGGCCTTGCGGTCTGCTACCTGCCCGAGTTGAATTCCGTGTTGCCGGACTGGATTTTCAAGTTCAGCGAGCCGGAATTCCATCTGCAAGATTTCCGGCGAAAAGGCTTCGCGGAAACGACTCGCCTGTTCGGTAGACCTCCAGTACGTGAAATCTGCGAGGGCGCTGGTTGCGTTTTCAACGATGACGTATTCGACGCGATCCTGTAATCGGCTCGCCCAGGCCAGGACGCTTTCGACGCTGGCCGGGTCCGGTGTGATCACACCGACCGCTGTGAAGCGGACACCCATCGCGGCTACGTCTTCGTACATCGACTCGAACCAATCGGCGGCAACCTGCCCAGCACCCGCCCCCATGTCGGCGAGGACGATGGGAGTACCGCTGTCGAGGTGATCGACAAAGGCGTCAAGACCTGCCGGAGTGTGAATGTTGACCTTGGTCACCGTTCCGTTGAAAAAGTGCTTCAGCGAACCGCGCGCTTTATTCTCCGTATCGAGATCGAGCAGGGTGACCGGAATTTCATTGGCGGCGAACCACTCGGCCAGGGCGACCATGACGCCGGTTTTGCCGACGCCGCCCTTGCCGCCCATGGTAAAGACAACGCGCTTTGGATACGCCGTCATTGCTCACCTCCGTTGCTTGTTAAGGTCAAAGGTTCGTTCTCTCGGAAAACAAAGCGGGCAGGTTTCGCAGTCCGCACCACTGGCCTTGCTTTGAAGGCGCTGACGCGGTCAAGCACCGGCGACTCTACGGTAGCAAGCTGGATTGGCGGCAGTTCGAATTGTGTGCGCTTGCGATGCTTGGCGCGGACCTTCACAAAGGAATGCAGAGTGCTCGGGGCAACGTACAAGCCAAGGCGCTCCTCAAAGAGGTGCGCAACCTCGCGGTACGTCCGCCCCTTGCGTCGTAGCTCGCGGATCAGCTCACGGTGGGGTTCGAGTTTCGAGCGGTATGTTTTTTCAGGGAGAGATTCGAGAATTGTCCGAAGTTCTGGTTCCATTGAATTGGCTCCAGAGCACCTCACTGCGTTGTTCCAATAGGCGTCCGATAAGCGGCTCCGACGGTTCCTGAAAGTGCCTTACTGCGCTATCCATGCCACCTAGTTTCAATAAGTTACCAGGCGTTCGGCCACTTTCACGGCGATAACACGGGTTCAAATCCCGTCGGGGACGCCAAATGAGATTCTCCCTCCGAAATCACCCTTAACACGCTAAAGAATGAAGAAGTTGAAGGTGTTCCAAATCCTCCTCCATCAAACGTGATGCCATCGGGGAAAAGTGTCTGTTGCAGCCTCTGCCGCTGATCCAGCGAGGATTCAAGCCATAGTCGGGCGGGACTAGAGATGATCTTCTCGGCAAACGTTAAGACTCCTTCCAAGTCAAGAAACTGAGACTCGACCTGCCGCAGATCTACTTCGGCTGCATCGATATCCTCGCTCAGGCGCGTGTCCTTCTCCCTGTAGGTACTCTCGGTGATTACACCATCAAGGAGAGTGTCCACGAGCTTGTCCTTCCGGCGTCGGATCTGATCAAGCCTCTTCTGAATCGCAGCGAACGCGGTCTCGGCATCGCCTTGACGCCCCCTCCATGCGCTTCTGACCGTTGTCAGGAACTCAGCGACCAAGTCAGGTGGAGGAGTCAGGTGCTTCAGTAGCTGAATGAAACTGGCTTCAAGATCATCCCGTCCAATGTTGTTGAGGTCGCACTTGGATTGGCGACACCGATAGTACGCATACTTCTTTTTCTTCCCGGTGGACCAGCCACCAGTGAAGGGTGCTCCGCATTTCGCACACCGAACGAAGACACGTAGAGGGAAATCGGGATTGTTATGGTCGTAGGCTTTTGCCACCACCTTCCTTCCCTCCAAGACATCTTGCACGATATCGAAAACACGCTGGCTAACAATTGGCTCGAACGCTCCTTGGCAAGTCATCCCCCATTTGGGGATAGTGACCCAGCCAGCGTAGATGGGGTTCACAAGGAGTCTCTGGAGCGTCTGCATGGGCATTGGACTGCCATTACTCGTGGTCAGTCCAAGTGTATTCACCTTCTTCAGCACGTCGGCTTTGGAGTAAGTACCGGTCGCAAACAGATCGAACGCCTTGCTGATAAGCGGGGCGGTCTTCGGATCAGGAATCAGGTTGTGGCCACGATTTCGGCTCACGTTGATGTATCCAATGGGCGCTTTGAAGGGAAAGCGTCCCAGCTTCGCAGCCTGCTTCATACCAACCGTAGTGCGGTCTGCCTTTTCGTCATTCTCAAATTGGTTAAACGCACCCTTCACGTTCCGCATTAGCTTGCCTGTTGGTGTATCGTCAATGTTCTCGGTGACAGATCGAACACGCACCCCTAGGCGTTCTAATTCCGCAATCGTCACGACCTGATCAATCATGGTGCGAGCAAATCGGCTCAGGTTATACACAACGACCCAGCCAACCGAATTCTTGGGGTCTCTACAGAACCTCAGCATTTGTTGAAATTGATCGCGTTGTGTTGTCTTCGCGGATTTCCCTTCTTCGCGAAAAATGCGCACCAGATTCCAACCGCTTGTCCGGCATAGTTCTCGGGACCTATCCTCCTGAATGCTCAAACTGAGGTTGTTAACTTGGTCCTCAGTGGAGACGCGGGTATAGATCACAGCGTTCTTCTTCTCAGGTTTGTTGTACTTCTTTGCCAAGGAAAATCACCTATTCTTTGTAATCGGATTGCTCATACCAGACGTTTATTCGCAGCTCGGGGTGGTCCTGACTGCTTTCAGGGCGGCTCAGATAGACCACTGCTTGGGTGCCAGGATCGAAGTTGGGCGTGAATTGCATATCCCGGTTCAAGTAGGCGTCTATAACGATGTTCGCAAGTTGTTGAAGCTGAATGGCCCGGTGCTCATCTGGCATCGCTCCTCCCGTCGAATCTTCATTCGTGGTCAAGCACTGATCGTAGCACTAGGCTGGTGCAGGTCGTATGCACACTATGCATGATCCGATTCAGTCGGGCCACGACGCAGGTTCTGTGTTGGTAGCTTTGGTGTCGAGGTGCCCGTCAGAGGCATGGCGGGCCGATTCTGTGCCTACAATACCTAGTGGGATACAAGCGATGAATTTCGCGGCGGTGTAGCCGTTGTTATGCCATGGTCGGGAACATCCGAAGCGCAAAAACTCCATCGACCCCTCACCCCCTTCAGGGTCAGTCTGCTGCTGTCTCAAAAAAGGGGTCAAACTTTCATATTGATTGGCGTAGCCTTTGAAGGCCGTTTTATGCGTTGCAAATAACGTCCGTTTAATGATACGATCTATGCATGATGAAGACAGCGATCTACGCACGCGTATCCACGAAGGACGGACGACAGGACGCAGAGAACCAGTTGAAGCAACTGCGGACGTTCGCCGCCACTCAGGGATGGGAGATCGTCCACGAGTACGTCGATAAGGCCAGCGGTAAGCGAGGGGACCGGGACCAGTTCCAGAAGATGTTTACTGCGGCATCAAAACGGGAATTCGATCTTGTACTGTTCTGGTCTCTCGACAGGTTGAGCCGTGAAGGTACCGTGGAGACGCTGAACCACCTTCAGAGGCTCACAGGCTATGGCGTCTGCTATCGGTCGTTCACAGAGCAATATCTGGACAGCACCGGTATCTTCAAAGAGGCTGTCATCGGCATCCTGGCGGCGGTCGCGAAGCAGGAACGGGTCCGGTTGAGTGAGCGCACCATAGCGGGGCTACAGCGTGCCAAGGCTCAAGGACGAGTTGGTGGCCGCCCGAAGGCCGAAGAAGCTGATCCAAAGCTGGTGGCAAAGGTGAATCGGTTGCGGTCAGAGGGTTTCAGCATCAGGGCGATAGCCTTGGAGGTCAAGAAATCATCCAACACTGTTCTCCGGCTGGTAAACTCTGAGTCGCCGGTGAACCAGTAGAGTTGGCACTTGGCAGCACGATGGAGTAGCGAATGAAGCTAGCTATCCTTCAAGTTGGGAGTCGAAACGAGCCGCAACATATCCTTGCAGTCGGAAGGGGAGAGACTCATGAAAATCCCGACCAGGCTCCAAAGAGTGACGCGAGTCAGATTGGCTTCCAGGCCGCTTCCGTGGATGCGGTTCCGGACTATCTGAGAGAGTTTGCTCGCCTCCTCGAAGTTGCACGACAGGAGAGCGCACGAGGAATTGTGCTTGTGTATGCCACGATGCTTGATGAGCAGCTCAAAAGGGCGATTGAAGCGTTCTTGGTTGATCATGCCGATGTGCTCAAGCTAACGGAAGGGTTCAATGCTCCCGTAGGCACGTTCTCGGCAAGGATGCTCCTCGCCTTTGGTTTAGGTCTTGTCTCGCATACGGAATACAAAGAACTTGTTTTGATCCGGAAGATTAGAAATGAGTTTGCGCATTCGATGGACATGACATTCGACCACCAGAGCGTATCCTCTCGCTGCAAATTGCTGTCTGGAGCTATTCCTGACTACCCAGCACCTCGGGATCAATTCAATGCGGCGGCGGCATCGTTAGTGCTCAACCTTCTGAACCGTGCACATTATGTGTCTAAGAAGCGCCTCTCGCACCAAGGATGGCAAATCTGACCTGGAATCAGCCTTGTTCCAGACATGTTAGGGATGTATGGCGTGCACACCAAGACCAATAAAATGAGTGTTGTAAGTGCATGATTCTAGGTCGCCATAAAGCACTGGCGCAGCGAATCCAGCGTTTTCAGGTGCCTTAGGAGGGTGTTCCAACTGGAACTCTCTTGGGACGCCAACAAAATAAAAGACTTAGAGAAAATCACCCTCAAAAGTTGGCGTCCGTTAGCGTCCATTAAGCGGTTTCCTCCGCTTCCTCATCCTTCCCACCAGTGACCATACGCACGATCCGATGCTGCGCATTGCGCTTGAGTTCAGTGACTCCCTGCGTATAAACGTTCATCGTGACTGCGATATTGGCGTGGCGGAGAAGTTCCTGCACCGTCTTGATGTCCTCGCCATTTGCCTTGAGCAAAGTGGCGAAGGTGTGCCGGAATGTGTGCCAGCCGATCTTGCCTGAAATGCCGGCAGCCTTTGCAGCAGGCTCAAGGTGCGCCCGATACAAGGTGCCGGGCCAGTACGGTTGCTGCCCGTCTTTGGCGGGACTGGCAAAGACCCAGTCTTCCGGTTTTGGATAGCCACTGTTGCCTCTCCATAGCCAAAGCGCCTCGGCAAGTTCGACGTCCATCGGGACCGGCTTGCGGCTGGTCTCCGTCTTGCAGTTGCCGACGTGTTGAAGTGAAATCGAACGCGTCACTGCAATCTCGAAGTTCTCGAAATCAATGTCGCGCCATTGCAAGGCGAGGAGTTCGCCAATCCGCAACCCGGTCGATACATCGACCAGCGCCATTGTGTGCACAGGCTCCCGCAGATGACTGAGCAGTGCCTTTATCTGCACGACGCTCAGAACAACCGGAATGCGAGAACGTTTTGCGCTCTGGCGAACGCGGCTGATGGGATTCCGGTCGTGCCATTCCCATCGCATGGCGTGATTGAAGATCGCGTGCATCATATTGCGAATCTTGGCCCTGCTTCCATTCACGAGCGGAAGCGACTTGAGCCACTCCTCAACTGCTACCGATTTCACATCGCACAGACGATAAGACTGCCACCTCGGAAGAATCCATTTTCGGAGATAGCCCTCATACGTTTCGCGCGTTGCAAATGTCTTGTCTGAGTCCTCGCACATTTCTTTCAAGCGATAGTGTTCGACGAGCGTGCCGAAACTGATCGCCTGAATCTGAGCGCGAGGGGTTTCCATGTTGATGTTTGCCCGAAGAGCTGAGGCGGCCTTCATTGCGGCCGCCTCTGTTGGATAGTCGTGAATTGAACCCAGAGTGACGCTGCGCCGCTTGCGCAATCCATCAATCTGAATTTCATAAAATCGGTACTCCCAGTTCTTCTGACCTGAGCGCTCTCTGAGTCTTAGACTTCCGTCCTGGTGTCGTGTCCGTCTCAATGCATCCTCCTTTTGCGTTGAGAGGCCACGGATGGCTGTCTTCAAGCATAAAACCACATGACCACCGCGCGGCAGCCCTTTTCAACGTTGGATTGTCGATCTCTTGCAATCAGCCAATGGCGTTCTGATTCCTCTCGAACCACGCGTTCAGGTCGGAAGCCCGAAATCGCCAGAGTTTGCCGACGTGCGTGCCGCGAACCTCACCGCGCCGCGCCAGCTTCTGCAACGTCTTATGGTGGATCTTCAACAGGTCCGCAGCCTGCTCGCTATTGAGAAGAGGCTCGAATTCTGCCACGGCGAACCTGCTACGGGCTTCACTTCTGGAGGAAACTGCGGGGAAGGGGTGTGCCATATCAGCCTCCTTTTTCCAGATAATCCCCAAGTTTTCCACAGAAGTCCAAGACTTATTCAGACCACTTTGATAACGGCTGAGCATCAACGCGAAAGCACAGGGAACCGCGTGGAATTCTGCGGAGCGGGAGAGAACTTAACGTTGCATGCCTGGCTGCGGAGAGCAACTTCGCCTGAATAGGGGCGGACTTGTCGTTGATCAAATTTGAGCGAAGTCTTTCCGCGGAGGATATGAAGCTCCTCCCGAACAACTAGAGCGGAAGGGCACTTCAGTTAACGGCTGGCTTCACCTTTTTGCGATGAGGCGGATTGCATCCATCAGGAATCGAGCTGCTGGCGACGGGCGGCTCTCGGTGCGATAGTACAAGCCCATCCTGCTTGCTGTGCCGGGGAACTGGATCGGCAAGCGTCTGATACTGCCTTCCTCAATCTCATAGGCAATCTGGTGGGACAAGAGAGCGGTCACCATTTCCGTCCTGGTCAAGAGTCCTCGAATCATCGCCAGATCACTCGACTCCACGACTGGGGCGGGGGGGCGGATGCCGGCATTGATGAATGCCGAATTCAGCAGAACGCGCGCGGGTGCGTCCGTGGGTGGAAGTATCCACCTCGCACTCGCCAGGTCCTTGAGGGAGGCCCGCTTCCTAAGAAGCGCATTGCCTCGACCCACGAGGAGCGCGACGTCCTCTTCAAACAGAGCTTCGCTTTGCAGGTCGGCCGCTCTGCTCTTCAAGAGCAGCGGAGCGAAGATGAAATCGATGTCACTGACACGGAGACCGTGCAACAATCTCTCGAATGGATCCTCGCGAGTGACGATCCGAAGACCCACGTGATGGGCAGTAACCTCGGCGATTGCGTCCGGAAGAATCAGGTGCCGTCCCGGGGGGATTACACCTATGGTCACCACTCCTTGCACCGATCCGTGAAGTGCGGCAACCTCGGCCGGGATAAAACGCAATTCATTCAGTGCGCGGCGACAGCTCAGTTCCATTCCCAATGCCCGCCCGGTGGGCACCAAACCTAATGCTGACCGCTCGAACAGAATGCCACCGACACCACTCTCAAGGATCCCAACTCCCAAACTGACGGCCGGCTGGCTAATGCCCAACTCTACCGCTACACTCGGCATGTGGCGCCGTTCACACAGCTTGATGAACATCTGCAGGCGTCGGGTATTCAAAAGATGCTCGCGCGAATCGATGGTCCCTTTGCGGTCATCCGTCTTCATTCGCGGAATTGCGTTCAGTTCTTTGATTGCGTTTTGCGCCCGCGGGAGAATCTGCTTCCCGTAGGGAGACAGGAATGACCCGCGAGGATGACGCTCAAGAAGTGGCACACTTAGGTACTTCTCGAGCTGCTGAATCGACCGAGAGATAGATGAGGGGGAAAGGCAAAGCTCCTTAGAAGCGGGCGCGATACCGCCGCATTCGGCCACTTTTACGAACGCCTGAACATAGCTGATATTCAGCAATTCCTCTGGCTGTCTCGTCCTCTGGGCGCGAACACCCGGTGCTCCAGCCCTCGGCAGCGTTCCTGGCAAGGTACTCATCACGAGCCTCTCGATGTCACTCTCATGACGGCCTGAAGGCAATGTCCGGAGGACACCCAGTTCCACCAGTTGATGCTATCACACGTGCAAGTTCGAACGACATGCCAGAGTACCTCCGGGCCGCTTCGCGCTGTTCAACGCCAATCGAAAGCAACTTCAGTAGCTCAAAGGGTCGCGATCCACGTCTGCAATTCATACAGTGACCGTAGATAGCTCAAGTGTGGGTCGCTATTGAGTTCTTCTCTGTCATGCAGAAAGGCCTGTCCTCCTGCCAGAATGTCCAGCTGCGGAAAGCGAGCTCGAGTCTTCTCCACGGTCTCCTTGAAGTTGCTGATATGGCTGCTGAGGCTCACGGAAAGACAAAGCACCTCCGGTTGCTTCTCCTCGATCAATTCCAACAGACCATCGACCGGTGTATTTGCGCCAAGGAAGTAGGAGTCCCAGCCAAGAAACTCGAACGTGTCCGAGACCATTTTTCCTCCCATTTGGTGAAGCTCATTACCCACACAAGTCACGACTGCCTTTTTGCCGTTTCTAG
>Ga0224530_1000647_pt1 | contig 21506 bp, 18 predicted proteins | sample CBST75metaG_FD_179873 | JGI IMG/M metagenome (GOLD analysis project Ga0224530, IMG submission 179873) | Peat soil microbial communities from Stordalen Mire, Sweden - C.B.S.T75 | ecosystem: Environmental > Terrestrial > Soil > Wetlands > Peat | place: Sweden: Norrbotten County, Stordalen Mire...
AGTGGCGGCATGGGAACTGGACCGAAACAACCGAAATGCCACCATCGATTGGCGCTTCACGACCGAGGATGCCCGCATCAAACTGAAACGCCTCTATCCGAAATTATGAATGATACGCGGTACTAGGAGATGCGAGCGATCTTCGGGGGTTGAATTCCAATGACCTTCACAGTCTGGACAAACGAGATGGGAGTGGGCGTCGTGGCGCTGGACGACGACCACAAGAAGCTGATTGGCATCATCAACCAGCTGCACTTTGAAATCGAGGATGCCCACGACAAGCAGGTTCTGGGAGCTGTCCTGGACCAACTGGTGGAATACTCAAAATCCCACTTCGCACGGGAGGAGTCGCTGCTGTTTCAAGCCGGCTACCCGGACGCGCCCGAGCACAAGATGGAACACGAGTGGTTCATCCACGAGATCACCGCGTTGAGGGAGCGTTTTGCCAGCGCGCCCGCCACGACGCTCGACATGGAACTGATGAAATTCCTGCGCAATTGGCTCGGCGCCCATGTCGAGGGCGCAGACAAGAAGTATGGCCCGTTCCTCAACGCGCGCGAGGTCAGCTACAGCGAAAGAAGCGAGAGAGCCCAGAGTCCTTACGGCGTCTCCTGAACCTTCACGACCAGGCAGGCAACGGGCTTCTCGCCACTGACCAGCATCTGATGCGGAACGCCCGCCGGAACATGCGCCACGTCGCCCGCCCGCAACTGCTGCCGTGTGCCGCCTTCCACCGACGAGCCGCGCTTCTCTCCCGGTCCAACGCTTTTAGCGCCAGCTACCGTGCCGCCGGTCACCAGCGTCGCGCGGCCTTCCAGCACGTAGAAGATATCGGCGAAGTTCTGATGCACTTCGGCCTCGCCGTCGCGGCTGCGATACGAAAGCATGGCGCAATGCTGCGGGTATTCCTTCAGCGTCTCGCTGGCCGAGCCGTTTCCGTGCTTCGCCAGCTTGCTCAGATAGGCCGCCCGTTCCATCAAAAGAGAAGCAGACCAATGATCCACCGGGTTCCGCGGGCCAGCCGGCCGAGCCAGTGGAACGATTTCCTTCTCCGCCGGAACCAGTTCCTTCAGAATTTTTGCCGAGAATGAATCCATCACGCCTCCAGTTTACGACCCAATACCGGAGAGCGCGGACCAGAACTGAAGGACACGCGAGAATCCGGTCAGAAGGCTTTTGCTGCTCTGGCGTCGCATCCGGCATGAACGCCAGTCGCATCCAAGGCGTTCCGGGCTTGAAGCAGGTATACTGCCTCACATGCAGAAAGACACCATCGCGGATTGGCAGAGCCTAACTCAACTCTACAGAAAGATGAGCGACGATGAATTATGCGCACTGGATGCTGACATCGCCGATCTGACCGAAGTAGCGCAGCAGGTTCTCCGCGATGAAATGAGGAGTCGCAGATTGGATCGGCAACGCGTTGCAAGCGAAGAGCCAAACAGCCCAGAGTCCCCTGCGGCTACCCCATGGAATCGTAGCGCTGATGCGCCGCCAGCCGGAGACGAAACAGCGGAAAGCGATTCACCGTCCGAATACACCTGGAAGGTGCCGCTGTGCGAATCCGATGACCCGGAGCGTACATGGCAAATCCAGGAAGTGTTGCGGGATGCGGGCGTCGAGAGCTGGATTGAAGGGCCGCGCTCGATTGCCGCGCTTGATTTGGGCAATCCCCGCATACTGGTTGCAGCCGATCAACTGGAACAGGCAAACGCTATTCTCGCGAGACCGATTCCACAGGCAATCGTCGATCAATCCAAAATGCAGATGCCTGACTTCGAATCGCCCGCGTGCCCAGGCTGTGGCGCCAAAGAACCGGTGCTCGTCAGTGTCAATCCGCTCAACACATGGCGATGCGAAACCTGCGGAAAGCAGTGGACGGATTCGGCGGAAGAAAAGTAACGCGCAACTTGCCGGTTGATTTGGTGTTTCCTTCATCAACGTCTCTCGCAGGAAGGCACAAAATCGATGCGGTATTCTCTTGTTGCATGGGTCATCTCAACAACGCCGGGCAGTGAAGGAGTCCGCTCATGAGCAGGCTCAGATCGATGCCATTTCAGTTTTCCGGGAACCATGGCTGCAAGCCAGCCTGGATAGCTTGCCTGGGAATGGCTTCCCTGCTCGCGCTGAGCGGGTGCGCGGCCATGCAGGTCAAGCTGGGGATGAAGGTGTACCTGGCCAGGACTCCCATCGCGTCCATCGAGGCCAGTCAGCCCAAAGGACCGGGGATTGCGCCGGGGCAGAAGTCCTCTCTGGCGGTCGCGGTCACCCAGCCCGACGGCAAGGTGTTGCAGACGGAAGGCGCGGGCCACGGAAAAGTTATGTGGCAGGATCTTGACGTCGCGGTAACGGTCGTGACCGTCAACAAGAAGGGCGTGGTCACGCTTCCCTACGATCCTCGCGAGAGCGACGGAAAACTCCCGCACGTCATCATCACGGTTCCCAGCCATCCGGAGCTGCGCGCGGAACTCGATATTCCCCTGCGGTATGACTACAATTTCAGTTCGAACTTCTCCGGCAGCAGCGGCTCCAGCGGTTTGAATGGCAGCGATGGAACAAGCGGCATGAGCGGCAGCAGCGGCTCCATGGATCCGAATAATCCCTCCGCGGGTGGAAATGGAACGGACGGGGGCAATGGCTCGGACGGGCAGGATGGCGGACGTGGCGGCGATGCGCCGCCGGTGGAGATTCTGGTAACGCTACGACCGGGCAATCATCCTTTGCTTCAGGCGAGCGTATCTGCGGCGGGCCACAGACGGCTGTACCTCGTCGATCCGCAGGGCGGTTCGCTGACAGTGAGGGCGGACGGAGGTTCCGGCGGAACAGGTGGCAAGGGCGGCCGGGGAGGCCGAGGCGGTTCCGGCGGAACGGGCACGCCCAGCGGCTCAAGCGGCCGCGACGGACTCGATGGGCGCGACGGCATGGATGGGTCGCAAGGGAGAGGCGGAAGCATCACCGTGACTTACGATCCGCAAGCCGAGCCGTACCTGGATGTAATCCACCTCTCCAATCGCAATGGCCCTCCTCCCGTATTCCAGGAAGAGCCGGTAGCTCCGCTCTGGTAGGCGCTGGCGATTCCGAACGATTCTTCTGATTTATGGGAAATGAGCAAACAAGAAGGGCGTCCGTTTCCGCGGACGCCCTCCTTGTTTGCCCTTGCTGTCAACGCTTCAGCTAGTACTGATGGAGTAAGGAAGCTCCGTGCCCCATCCATTTCACGTTCTTTGTGAAATGGGTGGGAAACCACGAATTCAACCCTGCAGCAACAGTGAAATGCTCTAGAAATCCAGCCGCAGCGACATCTGCACCTGGCGCGGGCTGCCGATGGTGTGCGTCGTGATGCCCAATCCCGCCGGGCAGTTATAGAACGACGTATTGGTTTGCTCGCCAGCGGCATTGCATCCCGTCGGCGCGACCGTGGTCCCCTGGGTCGGATAGTTGTTGTAGTCCATATTCTGCGTGACGTTGTCTCCGGTCACGTCGAAGCTGGTGGTATTGGTCACGTTGAAGACATCCAGCGTGTAGCGCAGCTTGGCGCGTTCTCCGAATGGCGTGACCTTGACCAATGACATGTCGGCGCGCTTCTGCGCTGCCTGCCGGAAGATGTTGCGCTGCCCGTGAGAGATGAAGGTGGTCTCAAAGGGATCGTTGGCCGGAACGGCGCCGTTCAGGTCTCCTGGGTTGAGCAGAGGAATGGTAAAGCATTCCGGCTTGAGCGCCGGCGTGCTGAATGCGCCGGAAGCGCCGGTGACGGCGTTTTTCGGCGTGCAGCCGGAAGCCAGCGGCACGATGGGATTGTTGATGCCGTCGAAAGTGCTGTAGTAGACGCTGCCCACCGCGCCCGAGTAGTCGATGATGCTGAAGGGCTGCCCACCTTGCAGGACGGTCATGCCATTCAGGCTCCAGCCGTTGGTGAACTTGCCCGCGAGTGAGCCTTCCGGCCGATGGCTGGCAAGCTGATAACTGTAAGTGAAGTTCAGCACGTGCTTGCGGTCGAAATCGGCCAGGCCGTAGCCGGAGCGCAGGTTGGTCGGGTTATCGCCGTTATAGAAGAGGCCCAGGGCGCTCTGTTCATCGGTGGCGTGAGAGAAGGTGTACGAAGCGCCGGCCTGGAAGCCGTGGCTCAGGCGCTTATCCACGTGAATCTGCGCCGCGTTGTACTGCGAGATGCCGGCGGCGCGGTAGTCGATCGATTCCGAGGAGTAGCCGATGTAGGGCACGCGCAAGTCCACATTGCCGCCCTCGGAGTTAGTCATGTAGGCGCTGTTCAGCGAGCCGCCCGAGTTGGCCGGCAGAGCAATCGGAGTGAAGGTGTCGTCCACAATCGTATAGCCGTAGGAATACAACTGGCCGCGGATGGGGCTGCTGGGAGTGGCGATCTGCGACTGGTTGAAGGGCGTCGGAATCACCTGGTGGCGGCCCAGATTGCCGACATAGCCAATCTCGATGGCCAAATCGCTGCGCGGCTGCCACTGAATGTCCAGGGTGTAGTTGATCGAGTATGGCAGCTTGTTCTTGCGGTCATAGGCGCCCATGGTGAAGGGAGCCGCTCCTTCGGCGATCGCTGCGGCGTTGGGCAGATACTGCGTGATGTCGCTGGCCTTGCCGGTAGGCGCCGCGCCCAGTGACCCTCCCCAGGGCATGGAGAGGTTGGCCTCGGTGGGATTGCAGGTGGGGATGTAGCCCTCGTAGTAAGTGCCGTTGGCCATGTCGCAGGTCTGCGAGTTGACGAAGGGCTGCGTCTGGCTCACGCCGAAGGGTCCGCCATGCACCTCGCCCGCCGCGTAACCGGGAGAAAGATAGCTGAACAGCTCGCCGCGGTCGTAGTAGAATCCCGTGCCGCCACGAACGACCACCTTGCTCTGGAAGCGCATTGGCGACCACGCAAAGCCCAGCCGCGGTCCGATGCCCCACTGCCGGCCGGTCAGCGTCGTGTCGCTCGAGTCCTTTGCCACCACGTAGCCGTTGTTGTTGAATGTTCCGCCGGCGTTCTCCGGATCGTCGGCCGAGCCGGGATCAAAGAGCTTCGGGTCAAAGTTGTAGATGTGGCCGAACTTCTCACTGAAGCCGCCGTTCATGTCGTAGCGGATGCCGCCCGTCAGGCTCAGGTTGGGATGGATCTGGAACTTGTCTTGCAGGTAGATGCCCGTCTGGTTGGCGCGGTAGTAGCGGTCGCCGTTGCCCTGCAGAAAGGTCGTCGTATTGAAGTCGTCGTTGGCGGTCACGAGGCCCTGCACGAACTGGCCGAAATCAGCCGAGGAAGTGGTTCCCGCCACGCCCGGACGCCGGTCGCGGGGATTCAACTGTGTATGCGACCAGCTTCCGCCCACTGACAAGGTGTGCTTGCCCAGCGTCCAGATGGCGTTCGCCGAGGGCATCCAGCGATTCTGAAAGACGCCGGTCAGCGAGCCCTGGTTCGATCCGGGGCCGATGTTGAGCGTCTGCAGCGAAGTGGGCGTATTGCTGCCCAGAGCGTCCACAATGGTCACTCCAGAGTAGTACGAAGAGCCCAGGTTGTTCACGCCCATGCTCTCCGCGCTGAAGGGCTGTTCGTTGGTCGAGTAAATCTTCTCGCGGATGAAGCCCAGCGTCTCGGTTACGCTCAGATTCGTCCGCGCCACATTGACATTATTGATGGAGAAGACCTGGCTGCCCGCATCCAGATGCTGGGCAAATCCCGGCACGTTCGAGTAAGCGTAAGGCGCGATGGTCGGATCGTGCTGGTAGTAGTACTTGACCGCCAGCGTGTCCTTGGGGCTGGCGTTCCAGTCCAGATCGCCCACCAGTTGATCGCCAAAGAAGTAGGCCGTGCCGGGGATCGCGACGTTATATGGATGAGCCGCCGTGGTGACGCCGGTCGGATTCGGAATCAGCCACTTTCCCGGCTCCCCTTTGACGTTGGGCGCATTGAACAGGTTGTAGGCCACGCTGCTGCCTGGATTCACCGCGTTGTTGTTGACCTGGCTTCCAGAAAGGGGCGCCCCGAGCGGGCAGTCGTAGTCCGGTTGGGATGGGTCTGGCTGAGAACACCAACCGGTATTGGCTACAGCCGCCAGGCCGCTCTCGCTGCGGTCGTCGCTCAAGCCCACTGGCACCGAGAAGCGCGAGTAGCCGAGCTCCTCGTCGGAAACATGCAGGTGCTGGTAGCCGATGAAACCGAAGAGCTTGTCCTTGATGAGCGCGCCGCCAAGCGTTCCGCCCGCGATTTCGCGATGCAGCGCGGGAACCTTCTGGTTGGCGGGAATGTCGGGGTCATTCTTGAAGAAGAACGGCGCGGCATTCGCCCAGCTCGTCCCGCGGTGAAGATATGCATTGCCGTGCAGCGTGTTGGTTCCGGCCTTGGTGCTCAGGTCCAGGTGCGCGCCCGCCGTCGCTCCCTGCTGCGCGTCATACATCGAGGCGTTCACGCGGACTTCTTCAATGGTCTCCGGAGCCGGGCTGGGAATGGAATTGCCGATGGAGAGATAAATCGAGGCGCTGCTCTGGATGATGCCGCCGGCCGTCGAGTTGCCGCTGCCGGTATTGTTGATGACGCGGAAGCTGGCTACCTGGCTGGTGGTCTTGCCGTTGAACAGGTTTGAAGCGTCCACGCCGTTCAGCAGAAAAGTATTGGAAGTGTCGCGCTGCCCGTTGGCCCAGATCGGCGCGTTGCCCAGTCCCGAGTTGACTCCCGTGCCGCCCGGCAGCTCGGCGCTCACGCCGGTCGACTGGATCGCCAGGCCCGTGAAGCTGCCCGTGGGCAGCGGCGCCATCTCGATCTGCGCATGGTCCAGCACGTAGCCGTTGGTCGTATCCACTGCGTTCAGCAGCGGCGTGGCTTCCACCTCGACCGTCTCGCTTGTCCTGCCCACCTTGAGCTGGGCGTTCACCGTGGCCGTGCGGTTGGCCTGCACCGTGATGCGCTGCGTCTTCTGCACATCGAAGCCCTCCGACTTGTAGGTCAGCGTGTAGCTTCCAATGGGCAGGTTCACAAAGGCGTAAACGCCTGTGCCGTTGGTCCTGGCCGTGCGCGTCAACGAGGTCTGCTCATCGACAGCCGTCACCAGCACGTTGGGAATGACGCCGCCCGTCGAGTCGGTCACCTCGCCGGTGATGCCGCCCAGCGTTTGCTGTGCCACGAGCGATGTACCGCACAGCGCAACGGCCGCCATAACCACAGGCAGCCAAAAGAACAGAGATGAGAGCTTACGCATGGAAAATCTCAAGATGCAGGCCTCGGAAAAGTAGTCTTGCCACGGGTCTTTTGTTGTCTTCAAAAAAACTCCGGGTTGAAGAAGAAAACTGAAATTCTTGGTCATGCAAAAACAGAAAAGGCGAAACCTCTTTCGAGTGTTGCTGGCTTGTTCAGGGGTCTCGGCCTGAGTATGCGGATATACATAGGATAGCGTTATACCCATAAAAATCCTATGAGAACCAGCTATTCTCTGCTCGCCCGGCGGCCGTCCTCTGTGCAAAAAACGGTACGCAACCCGGTCTGCCGGGCCTTCTCAGTGCGCCGGAGCGCGGCTCTCGTGTATGCGAAATGTTTCGGCCGTTTTTTCCACACATTCTGTCACACCGCCGTGTTCAGAACGCCAACCAGCCGCCCCTAATCCAAATAGCGAGACGAGGTAACAGGCAACCGTGCCGGACCAGCGGCTTTTTCTTGTTCTCTGTTCTCTGTTCTCTCACTACTGTTCACTGTTCACTGTTCACTGTTCACTGTTCACTGCTCCTCTGCCTTACCATGGAGCCATGCAACCTTCGGCAAATCCCGAGTTTCTGCGCCGCGCCATCGCGTTGGCGACACAGAACGTTCTCAGCGGCGCGGGCGGTCCGTTTGGCGCAGTCATTGTGCGCGACGGCCGCATTGTGGCCGAAGGCGTGAACACCGTGACCGCAACCAACGACCCCACGGCCCACGCCGAAGTGAACGCCATCCGCGCGGCGGCCAGGGCGCTGGGCAGCTTCACTCTGACCGGCTGCCACCTCTACACCAGTTGCGAACCCTGCCCCATGTGCCTGGCCGCGGCCTACTGGGCGCGTGTAGAGGCCATATTCTACGGCGCAAGCGCCGCCGATGCCGCCCGCGCCGGCTTTGACGACGCCTTTCTCTATGAGGAACTGCGCCGGGACCAGACCGAGCGCAAGCTCCCCGCCACGCAATTGCTTGGCGAAGAAGCCTGGGCCAGCTTCGCCGCCTGGCTCGCCTCTCCGAGCAAGATCGCGTACTGAACGAGCCGTTTTCGCGATCCCGTTTGCGAGAAAGAATTCCTCCAGACGCCCTCAAAATGATGAGTGCCCCACATCTGGCGCAGTTTCATCGCGCCAGATGTGGGAATCCTCGAAACTCGACCGGCCTCATTCTGACCGGCCTGATTGTTCATTGGGAGCGAAGCGCGCACCTATACTGCCAGCCATGCCCCGTGCCCCATCCTTTCGCCTTTTTTCTGGCGAAAGGGTGGGAAACCACCAACAACTGCGAGCGAATGGCGAGCGAATGGCCCCACCGCAGGTGGCCCCGTGCCCCATCCTTTCCGCGGCATCATCGCGGAAAGGGTGGGAAAGCACAACACTCGAATTCAGAAACAGCAAATCTGCCTTATACTGCCAGCCATGCGCGTCCTCCACCTAACTCTGCTCTTAACCGCCTCATTCTTCGCCGCAGCCCAATCCCCCACCCCGGCAACCAATCCCTGGCAGATGCAGGAATCGGACACGACCGCCGGCTTGCGCGGGATCGATTCGGTGGACGGCACAGTCGCCTGGGCCAGCGGGACGAGCGGGACGGTACTCAAGACCATTGACGGCGGCGCGCACTGGACGAAGTGCGCCATTCCCGACGCAGCGACCGACGGCGTAACCCTCGACTTTCGCGGCGTGCAAGCCTGGGATGCAAAAACGGCTATCGTCATGGCCTCCGGGCCGGGCGACAAGAGCCGGTTGTATAAGACGACCGATGGATGCAGGACTTGGGCGCTGATGCTGAAGAACACCGATCCGGATGGGTTTTATGACTTCTTCACTTTCTGGGATCGGAAGCATGGGTTTCTGCTGGGAGACCCCGTCCTTCGAATGCGCGTTCGGAACGAGCCAAATCCTCTCGAATACCATGCGGGATATACTCCTCCTCCTTTTGTCGAACGAACTTCTAAGCATCGGAGATTCCTTACGCTTTCCACCATCGACGGTGGAAGAAACTGGGCCATTTGGGGAACCGGTCGTGGCTTTGGCACTGAAGACGTGGCACTTGATGGCGTGGCGTTCGCAGCGAGTAACTCATCCGCTTTTGTTCCGTTCCAAGCCCTTCCAAACTGTCGGCCAGTACCCGAATGCGCGACAAGTCGATCATGGATTGGAGTTGGTGGCAAGGGTGGCGCAAGGATTTTGATGGGCTTTAGCAATATGACCGATGTGTGTCTCGGACCAAAAGACAAGTGGACAGATGAACTGAGGTTTGCGTGGTCGAAGGGACTCCCCGTACCTCTTGCCGGAGGAACGGATTCGTCCGGCGTGTTTTCCGTCGGATTCCGCGTAGAAGTTATTCCTATTGAGCAATTCCCAGATAAAATCGTTCCGAATGGAAGGGGAGACTACAAGCATGGCATTGCGGTAGGCGGCGATTACGCCAAGCCCAACGACCCCATCGGCACAGCCGCATGGTCGACCGACAGCGGCGGAACTTGGACCGCCTCCATCACCCCGCCTCATGGCTACCGCTCCTCAGTCCAATGGAGCGAATCCCTCCGCGCCTGGATCACCGTCGGCACGAATGGCTCCGACATCAGCCGCGACGACGGCAAAACCTGGCAGCCCCTCGATAACGGCAACTGGAATGCCCTCTCGCTTCCCTTCGTCGTCGGCCCCAATGGCCGCATCGCCCGGATGAACCCGGCTTCTCCGGCCGGAAACTGATAAAGTCCTCCAGAACAATACCCCTCCATCATGAGCAGCCCCAAGCGCAGCAAAGTGAGCAGAGCAGCGGCTGTGCGCAACCGTGCCGGAGCCGAAGACAGCGAACAGTGAACAGTCAGCAGAAGAGTTTGCAGAGAATTGGGCATGTTTCCGGTAGGCTGAGTGAAGACAAACCAAATTGAAACTTGAGCAGAACGGAGGGTGGGAGTGTGCCCTCCTGATCTTCATCAGGCCATCTCCGCGGCGCGCGTGCGCAGGGGAGAAGAAAGGCACCGGATTGATTAAGGTCACAGGACACAATTCTGACAATGCTTTTTTCAAGCGATTCCGGGGCGGGATTGCCGCACATGCTCCTTTTCTGCGGGCGCGAGAGTCCGTGGAGCGATGGCCGGGAATGGCGGAAAGATGGCCAAAGAAAAGACGAAGTTGAGAACGGTCAAGGCGAAAGAGAAAACAGGCAGCACAACCACGGACAAGCCGCGGGAACGGGCGAGCCAGGAGAACGCGGCGAGCAAAGGCGGCGCAGAGCTGCTGCGGCAGGAGGCGGACAAGCAGGTAGGCATGAACTCGGAGAAGCTGGTCCATCTGCTGACGGCGAAGGCGCTCAAGGGAGACCTGGCCAGCACCAGGGTGCTGGTGGCGCTGGCGGAGCGCAAGAAGCAGCAAGCGGAGCGGACGAAGAAGCCGCGCGGGCCGAGCTCGGCTGAACGACTGGAGGCGGAGCCGGAATGGCGTGAACCGCCTGAAAATGCGGAAGAGACGGGCGGCGAAGAGGTGGAAGCGGAAGGGTGAGAGCGTGGGCTCTGTTCCTTCGGTTTCCATAGGTGCAACGGCCGCGTTCGGAGGGGGAAAGAACCCCTCCGGACGCGGCGGCAGAGTGCTAGAGCCAGATTGTTGTTGGGATAACTCCCGATTGGGCGACGATTCGAGAGTGGCCCGGTTTCGTTACGGATTGACGGGGCGATTCGGGTAAGTGTTAAGGGCTGTTTCCGTTAACCCCGAATCACACCAAGACGGATCGGCATAATTATGGCTTGCCGGAACTGAACGAGGCGGGAATTACTTGGCAGATTCGCACAGGTTCAAACCTAACTTGTCTCGCTACGCCCAAAAGCGCAGCCATCTTACCTTTATGCTTCAAGCAAATGCACTACCCTCCACCCCCAGACGATTCGCGATTGAGACGCTACTGTACCCGCTTGAAATCCATGTGTGCGTGTACAAGCGTGTTGTTCGCCAGCGAGAACGTCACATCCTCAATGTGATGGTTGGCATCGATGATGGTAAACACCCAGTGGCTCACATGCCCCACCTGGTTGCTGCCGGGGGCGTCAATCAGATCGAACTCCACCGTCTTCCCATCCGCTGAGGGCCGAGCCGCCATATGCGGCCTGTTGCCGAAATCGCAGTAGTGAAGCAGCGTCAGGCGATCGCTGTCGAGATAAAAAACAGTGACCTCGGGACCAGGTGTGCTCAACTCGTGAATCAACGCGTTTCCACTCGATGCAACGCGAATGGAAAGAGGCATGGGCTGATCCGTGGACATGGCAGCATTGTCCGTCGTAATCGGACCTTTCCAAGTCCCCGCCAGAGTCTTTAACAGGTCGAAAGACTTCTGCGCGTCGGAACTGGCAACGGGCTTGGCAGAAGACTGCCCGTGCGCCAAAGCACACACACTCAGCATGACGATTGAAACAAGACAACGTAACTTCATGGTTTTCTCCTGTAGGCCCATACGCGAACCAACGCAGGGTAGTTCCGGAAATTTGAGAGGGCGCAGGATGAGTCGTTCCTGCCGGGAATGTCGCTGGATTCGCACCAAATCCCAAACTCACTTTGTTGCAGAATCGCCTTATCGTTCACCGACGAACGGGATGCTCCGTTTGAGAGGACAGCATTTTGGGGAGGGGCGCGCGGGAGAGAGAATTTGAGCGCGGCTTCGTCGCTCTGGTTGATTTTCCAGAATTCTCCTCGAAGGGTGGTCGGCGCGGCTGAAGCCGCGCTCTTTCAAAGCATCGACTTGTTCAAAGGTTCCTCAAGGCTCGAGCGTATTTTCGTTGCCCAGGATGCGGTAGAGGGTGGAGCGGCTGATGCCGAGCTGGTGAGCGGCGCGCAGCTTGTTGCCGCGGTTCAGGTCCAGGACGTACTGGACGTGATGCTGAATGACTGAATCGAGATTGAGGCTGCCGGTCCGTATTTCCGGACGCAGTTCCGCGGGAGCTTCGATGCTGTTGGGCAGGGCGAGGTCGTCGGGGCGGATGACGCCGTTGACGGCTTCCAGCAGAGCGGTTTCAAGCACCGCGGCCATCTCGCGCACGTTTCCCGGCCAGTTGTGTTGCAGCAGGCGAGCCAGCGTGCCCGGCCCGAGAATGACAGCGCGCTGCTGATAGCGCGTGCAGATGCGGTCCAGCAGAGCCTGGGCCAGGACGGCAATGTCTTCGCGCCGCTGGCGCAGCGGAGGAATGGCCAGGCGAACGGTGGTCAGGCGGAAGGCCAGGTCGGGCAGCAAGAGGCCCTGAGCGGCCATCTGGCGCAGAGAAGTCTGAGAGGAGGCCAGCAGGATGAAGCGGCCCGCTGGACGGTCCTGCAGTGCTTTGAGCACGCCCAGCAGCAGACCCTGCCCCGGAGGAGCGAGCAGGTCCACGCGGTCCAGATAGGTGCAGCCGGTGAGCGTGACCGGATCGGCATCGGCCACCAGCCATTCGCGGGCGTCGCGCCGCTCGAATCTGCCGCCCGCGAGCGGCGAGCGGCTGAAAAGATAGTGGGCCAGGGTATGCTTGCCCGAGCCGTGTTCTCCCTCGATGGTTGCCACCTGCACATGCGGGGCGGCCATTTCCGCCTGCATCAGCAGCTTGCGCCAGGCGGCGCTTACGCCCACCGGCTGCGCCTCTGGAGGTGGTTCCACCTCCACAAGGGTCAGGCGTGAGGTCAAAGGCAGGGGAGGGTACTGAGCGGCGCTATGCATGGCTCTCAACGTTCCTTGCCTCCATGGCCCAAACCACATCCGGTGGCCGACAGAGCTTTCATCGGCGAGGACACAAAAAACATGAACCGGAAAGACATGGCGTCTTTCCGGTTCGGGAGGATGCGTGATTTGTGTTCTGTTCCGCTGGCTTTGTGCTTTTAGCGGAAGCGCTTGGAGGGCTCGTCAGAGAAGATCTGGCCGTCGCGGATGTGAACCACGCGATGGGCATATTCGGCGATGTCCGGTTCGTGCGTGACGAGGACAATGGTGTTGCCCTGGCCGTGCAGATGATCGAAGAGCGCCATGATCTCATCGCCGGTTTTGGAGTCCAGGTTGCCGGTGGGCTCGTCGGCCAGAATGATCGAGGGCCGGTTGACGAGCGCCCGGGCAACGGCCACACGCTGCCGCTGGCCGCCGGACATCTCATTGGGCTTGTGGTACATGCGCGACTCGAGGCCCACGCTGGTGAGCGACTCTTTGGCCCGCTCGATGCGGGCGGCGGCGGGTGTGCCGTTATAAATCAGCGGCAGCTCTACATTGTGCAGGGCGGTGGCCCGCGCCAGCAGGTTGAAGGTCTGGAAGACGAAGCCGATTTCCTTGTTGCGGATGCGCGCCAACTGGTCGTCATCCAGTTCGCTGACGAGCTGGCCGTTCAGCCAATAGCGGCCCTGAGAGGGTGTATCGAGGCATCCGATCAGGTTCATCAGAGTGGACTTGCCCGAGCCTGAGGGGCCCATGATGGCCACGTACTCATTGTGCTTGATGCGCAGCGAGACGCCGCGCAGGGCATGCACCTGCTGTTCGGAGCCCATGTCATAGGTGCGCCACAGATCCTCGACGACGATGACGTCGCCGGTTGGCCGGGCTGCCTGTTTCACTTCGTCTTCGGTACTAACAATGCTGTTCAGCGCCATCCGAATCTCTTCCTTTGCCGGTTGCTCTCCGCGGCAAGTAATTCCGCAACCTGTGAAGCTCGCACCTTCGCGCAAAGCCGGAGCATCAGGCGATCTTTAAGAACTTGCCGGCGCGGCCGGCTTGGCGGTATCTCGCTTCACCAGCGCGTTGCCCTTGAGGGCGCGCAGCGTCTTGTAGGGGCCGATGACAATCTCCTGGCCCTCGGTGAGGCCGCTGAGCACTTCGATGTCGGTGGCTCCGGTAATGCCCGTGGTGACCGGCACGAATTTGGCCCGCAGCTTGCCGCCCTTGTCCTTGGCCACTACATACACGCCCTGGACAGTCGCGCTCTTTGCGCCGGCCGCGCCGGATGTGGTCGAAGCCGCCTGCACCCCGCCCTTGGCCTTGTCTTCATCGGGGTTATGCATGGTCAGCGCCTGGATGGGCAGCGAGAGCACGCCGGGCTTGTGCGCCGTGGTGATCTTGGCGGTCGTGCTGAGTCCAGGGCGCAGATCGCTGGAGGGATTATCGAGCGTGACCACGACCTTGAAGTCCTTGGCCTCTTCGGTGCCGGTGGTGGACTGCGAGGTGGCCACGCCGGTGGAGCGCAAGAGGGCCTGGTCGCCGGCCAGCGTCACATGGCCTTTGAAGACCTTGCCGGGCAGGGCATCCACAGTCACATCGGCTGGCTGGCCGATTTGAATGTTGACGATGTCGGTTTCGTCCACCTTGACTTCGGCGGTAATCACGCTCATGTCGGCCAGGGTCATCAGAGTGGAGCCCTCGGCATTCTGAATGCCGACGACCACGGTTTCTCCCTCGCGCACCGGCAGGTTAGTCACAATGCCGTCAAAGGGCGCCACGGAAACAGTCTTGCTCAGCGCATCCTCGTTAAAGCGCAGGGTGGCCACCTGGGTCTGCAAATGGCCGCGCGCTGAATCGGTCTGTGCCTTGGACTGGTTCAAAGACGCCACGGCCTGGGCCAGCGAGGCTACATCGGTGTCATAGGCGGCCTTTTTGGCGTCGAAATCCTGTTTGGCGAGGATGCCAGCCGTGTAGAGGCCCTGAGCGCGCTCCCAATCCAGCCGCTTCTGTTCCAGATCGGCCTTGGCGTGCTCGACGTTGGCTTCGCCGGTTTTTTCCGCGGCAATATAGGAGGCAATGTCAGTCTTGGCCGCGGCGATGGTGGCCTTCTGGGCATCCACGTTCGCCTCAGGCTGTACGTTCTCGACGGTGGCGATCACCTGGCCCTTGGTCACGTGATCCCCCTCCTTCACAAGAAGGTGGGTGATGCGGCCAAACGAAGTGGCGCCCACGTTCACGTAGGTCTTGGGCTTGATCTGGCCGGTGCCGCTTACGACCGTGGCCAGATCCTGCCGCGCGATCTTGGCGGTCAAGACCTTGGTGTAGGCGGACTGCTGCCTCCAGATGAAGACGGCCACCAGTACAACAACGGCCACGACGGCGAGAGTGATCAAAAGTATCTTTTTCATGCGGGGTGCGTGCTCCAGGTTGCTTCTATTCCAGTGTACGCAATCGGCGCCGGTCTGGTTCCCAGATGCTGCCTCTTCGTCACCGGAAGTTGCAGGGCTGCCCGCAGCCTGCAAGGGGCGGCTGGATCCTACCCCAGCGGGATTGCATTCGCATTTCCCGCGCAAAGGGCAAAAAGCAGCCGGCCTGGTGCAAAGAAAAGCGGACGGGCAGTAATGCTACTTCATGGGACGGGTGAGCAGTTCGAGTGGTTTCAAAACCACTTCATTTCCTGGCTTTGCGGTTCTGCGGCCTGATTTTCCGCTCACCCTGGCGGCGCTTCGGCGTCCAATCGGCAGCAAACTCCCTGGGGTAATCTTGCCCCGGCCTTTCGGGACCCGTAGAATAGAGGTTCGCAGGAGCTTGCAAGGCAAATGATGCTAAATCGCCCTTATTTTTTCTTCGCCGCACTGAGTTGCGGCCTGGTTTTCATCCCCGTCGCCGGCCTCAGGGCCCAGCAGGCGGCTAGCGTCCCCGCTCAGGCGCAGCCGGCCAACGGACAGAATCAGGCGGGGGACCAGGAGCCGAACCCGCTCAAGCGCGAACGCTCCGACAAGGGGAAGATTCAAGCGCAAAGGGAACTCCGCAAGGAGTTGAAGGGCGCCTACAAGACCTGGCTCGAACAGGATGTCTCCTACATCATCAGCGATGAGGAGCGCAAGGCCTTCAAGAACTTCTCGAATGACGAGGAGCGCGATTCGTTCATGGAGAATTTCTGGTTGCGGCGCAACCCCAATCCGGATTCGCCGGAGAATGAGTTCCGCGAAGAGCACTATCGCCGCATCGCCTACGCCAACGAGCACTTCGCCGCCGGCAAACCCGGCTGGAAGACCGACCGCGGCCACATCTATATCTCCTTCGGGCCGGCCGACGGCATCGATTCACATCCCTCCGGCGGCCACTACCAGCGGACCCAGGAAGAGGGCGGCGGCAGTACCGTCACCTTCCCCTTCGAGGTCTGGCATTACCGGCATCTCGAGGGCGTCGGAGACAATATCGACATGGAGTTTGTGGATACCTGCCAGTGCGGCGATTACCACTTCACCATCGACCGCAGCGAAAAGGACGCTCTGCTGCATGTGGACGGCGGCCCGACCGAGATGGAAGAGATGGGCAAGGCCAAGAAGTCCGAACGCTTCAATGGCGGCATGGAGAAACTGGGTCCCGGTCCCATGTCGTCCTCAGTGCAGGCCAAGGAGTTCGACCGCATTGAGATGGCCGCCAAGATCTTCGCTCCGCCGCCGGTCAAGTTCAAGGACCTGGAATCCTTCATGTCCGAGCACAAACTGCTTTCCGGGCCGGTCTTCCCCTTCGATGTCCGCACCGACTTCGTCAAGGTGACCGAAAGCACGGTCATGGTTCCGATCACCATCCAGATGAAGAACCGCGACATCACCTTTGTGACCAAGGACGGCGTGTCGAAGGGCGTCGTGAACATTCTGGGCAAGGTCACCACCATCACCCACAAGACGGTGCAGACCTTCGAGGATACGGTAGAGATAGTCGAGCCGGCCGAACTGCTGGAAAAGAAGCTCGACAGCCAGTCGGTTTATTGGAAAGCCCTCCCGTTGCTGCCTGAGCACTATCGCCTGGATATTGCCATCAAGGACGTGAACAACAAGGAGCACATGGGCTATTACGGCCGCAGTCTTGATGTTCCCAAGTTTCTTGATGAGAAGCTGGGCACATCCTCGCTCATCCTGGCCGACAAGATGAACACCGTCTCCTCGCGCGAGATCGGTGGCGGCAACTTCATTATTGGTAATACGTTTGTGCGGCCACGCGTGAGCCCGAATCCAGCCACGCCGGTCAAATTCAAGCGCAGCGAGCAGTTCAGCTTCTGGATGCAGGTCTATAACCTGCAAATTGACGAGGCCACCAAGAGCAACCAGGCAACCGTGACCTACCAGATCGTCAAGACCATTCCTGGCGCGGCCGGCGCCCCCGCCACGGACACGGTGATTCTTGAAAACAAATTGGATTCCAAGGACCTGGGCGCGCACAGTGATCAGTTGACGGTGGAGAAAACTCTACCCATTGCTGGCCTCGATCCAGGAAAATACAAGGTGACGATCAAAATAAATGACGGAATCTCGAAGCAAGAGATTGCGCAATCGGCGCCTTTTGTCGTCGAATAGTAGGCATCCGCACAACAGGGCTACCGGGCACAAGATTCGGAAGCCCGTGCGGGTTTGATTCGGGGGAAAATTGCCAGGGACGCCAACAGGTCACCAACAAAGATGATCCGCGGCTTCCATATCGCTCTCGTCGCCATGCTGATTCCCTTCGGCGCTGCTCCGCTTTACGGAGCCGGGCCGGGGTCGGTTTCCGGTGTGGTGTGCGATTCGGCTGGCGTTCCGCAGATTGGCGCCGAGGTTCAACTGCTGCGCGCTGATCTGAGCATCATCGCCAGAGCCTATACCGACATCAACGGCCACTATACGATTTCCATGGTTCCCTCCGGCCGCTATGCGATCAAGGCCCTGGGCGCCTGGTTTCTTCCCTCGCTGCGCGAGAACCTGCGCGTCCGCTCGAACACCGTAGTCAATCTGACGCTGAGCACTTTGTACGAGGCCATGCAATGGCTCCCGGCAGAGCCGCGCGCCGGCGACGCCCAGAAGGACGATTGGAAATGGACGCTGCGCTCGGCGGCCAACCGTCCCCTGCTGCGCTGGCTTGAGGATGGCCCGCTGGTAGTCGTTTCCGATGGCTCCGGCACGCATCCCCGGCTGAAAGCCCGCCTGGTGGCTACTGGCCAGGAGGGCGTCTTCGGCGAAAGCGGCGAGCGCATCTTCGCCTCGGTCGAAGAGACGCCCTCGAACAGCCGCGAGCTGCTGGCGAGCGTGGATTTTGATCCCGGCACCGATGGCGGAACGGAGTCCATGCTCGGTTTCCGCCAGGACCTGGGTATGGCCGGCTCTGTGCAGTCGGTGGCTGCTGTTGCCGTGCACCCGGAGATGGATGCTGGCAGCGGCGAGGGGTTGGACGAGGCAACGCTCCGCAGTTGGGAGACGATTCGCTTCGGAGACGAGTTCGAGGCTGATGCTGGCTCGGGCCAGGTGCTGGTTCGGCTCGCTGGAGCATCCAGCAGCACTCTGGCTACCGTGCTGCCTTTTGCCTCGGTGAGCTGGAAGGGTGGCAACTCCACTGTCCGCTATCGCATGAACACGCAACTGCCCGGCGCTTCGCAAGCGGAGGATACCGAGGCCCAGCAGTGGCTGCCCAGGCTCTCTGTCCGCAACGGCGCGGTAGCCATCGAGCACGGACAGCACCAGGAACTCGGCTGGGAACGGCGCACAGATCTTTCCAGCGTTGCTGTTCTGGTTTACACCGACAGAATCGACAACCCGGTCCTTGAGGCCATGAGCCGCTTTGCCGAGGGCGATTCCGGGGCGGCTGAGGCGCTGCTGGACTCCAGCAGCGGTCTGCTCCACACTGCCGGCCCTGGGTTTTCTTCCGCCGGAATCGCGGCCAGCTTTGAGCATCGCCTGCCGGGCGGCAATCACCTCCGTCTCAGCTACGCCAGCGGCAACGCTCTCGTGATGCCGGCAGCAGCCGTCTCTTCGCCGCGGCCAGCATCCCTGGCCCAGATGCTGGCCGGCGTGCATCCCCGCCGCGCGCAGACCTATTCGCTCTCGCTTTCCGGCACGCTCGACGGCACCAATACGCGCTGGCGCGCCAGCTACCGCTGGCAGCCGGAAGATACCCTCACGGAGACTGCTCCATTCGTGTCGGATGCCGCGGAACCCTACCTCAACCTGCACCTGAGCCAGCCGGTCCATCTGCGCGGCGACGGCTCCGGCAGTTTCGAGACGGTGCTCGATGTGCGCAACCTGCTTGCCCAGGGCTACCGCCCCTACGTTTTGAGCGATGGCTCCCTCCTGATCTTTGCCCAGGACCAGCGCAGCATCCGCGCCGGTCTCGTCTTCAACTTTTAGAGGGACGGTCCCGCTTCTGGAAAGACGGCTTCGCTTCTGGAGAGGCGGTTCCGCGCAGCGCGTCCTGCGCGCTTTGAAATGCTCTCCTGCGTGTGTTATATTTTTCAAGTGGGCAGGCAGGATTTCCTCTCAGCCTCAGCCGTGTGGAAGACCCTCCATTGCACGGTTTTTTCAGAGATATGGACGCGTAGCTCAATTGGCAGAGCATTCGGCTCTTAACCGACAGGTTGTAGGTTCGATTCCTACCGCGTCCACCATAGAATCAACAACTTAGCTCGATTCGCGCTCTGCTTGCGCTCCGTTTATCTGGAATGCCAACTCAGCAACCCTCAAGCCCGCTGTGCTCATCTCATCCGTGACCACATCCCCGTAAATGTTCATGGTCGTGCGGATGTCCGTGTGCCGCATCATTTTTTGTTGCACCGCAATCGGGGTTTTCACAGCGTCCAGCCAAGAGCGGTAGGTGTGACGGAAAGCGTGCGAACTGATGTGCCCGATGCCAGCGGCCTTCGATGCCCGTTCCAGCTCTTGCCGTGTGCCGGTGTAGGAGTACGGAAGTCGCCCGAGTTTGAACGGACTGGCAAATATCCAATTCTCAGCTTCCGAAAATTGGGAAGACTGCTTCCAGGACTTCAGGCGCTCCAGCAATTCGCCCGCAAGATGGAATGTCTTCGCGGACCCTTGTGTTTTCACATCGCCCACAATCTGATTCACGATGCCGCGTCGGACGCTCAGCCGTGAGTCTAGCCAATCCACGTCAGCCCACTGGAGTGCGAGCGCCTCACTGATGCGAAGGCCCAAGCACACAGAGAGCAAGGACATTGTTGCGAACGGCTCCTGCAACTCTTTCAGCAGGGCGTGGAACTGTTCCGCTGTGAGGCTCCGGGCTTTCCGCACCTTCCGCGTCGCCCCGATATTACGGACGAGGGAGACGGGATTGCGGCTGATGTCCAAGATACCGGACCACATCGCAAACTCCACAAGCCCGTGCAGAAGCGACCGCACGTGCGTCTTGGACTTCGGCGACAAGGGCAGTTCACGGAGCCACAATTCAACCGGACGCGGCTGTACGTCCTGAATCCGCGTATCGGCCCACTTCGGCAGGACGTGGTTATTCAGGAAAGAGCGATACACCCGCACCGTCGATTGACGTGAGGGCATCCGCTCCGCTTCGTACCGTGCAACCACACTCCGCACCGTGTCTCCTTTGTCTCCGTCCGGTGGCTTCGCCTGGATTTCAAGGCTTTCGACTTCCTTCCATGCGGCTGCTTTGGTTGGAAATTCCTGCTTCGTCCCAATTCGCTTTGACCGGCGAGTTGGGCCGTCATACCAGAGGTAATTCCAGGTCTTGCGCCGTTTGTCATAGCGCACAGACCCGCTTGCGTGTCGCTGGACCCTCATTGCTTCCTCCCCTCAGCAGGGTCAGCGGATGACGAACACAGGATAGCATCCAGCTCATGCTTGCGGAATCTCCAAACACAGCGCCGCACGCCGGACAGCCGGTGCGCGGGAATCTTTCTTTCGCGTACCCACTGGAGCAGCGTGCGCGGCTTTACCTTCAGGTACTGTGCGGCCTCAATTGCGGTAAGCCATTCTGTTTCCATGTCAGCCTGTTTTCTCATTCCGGCAACGCAGGTAGCCGGAGGTTATGTGGACGGTTATATCGTGTCTTGAGCCGGAAGCGAATGAGGTTCCTCCATATGATTGCCGCGATCATCTCCACAGATTTTCTCGAAGCTGAATCGAGCGCATCGCCGGAACCAACAATCTATTTCCGCAGGGCGCACCGATGTCGCAGGGTCCCAACACCTACGTCACCAGTACTGCCACTCACAAAGAGTATTTGCACCATACATCGCACCCTTCTTACAGCGTAACGTCCGGTTTCATCACAAAAGTTCTACGTGTCTGCGAGGCACTTGTAGATGTTTGCGGCCTCTCTCTACGTGCCCTTACCGGAGCCTCATCAACTGGCCCACTCAATTTCGCCATGTACCCCGAAAGAGCCGTTGGACTGATCTTTATCCCCTTCTCCGCCAGCAGATGAGTCAGCATGGTCAATGAATAGCCTTTTCTCCGCAACTCCACGAGAAGAGGCAACAGCGTCCGTATCACCGCCCCCATCATGAACGAATGGGGTTGCGGCACGGGTTCTGACGTTTTCTGAGTCAACAACAAACGAGCATCCTCAACAATCTCCGAAGAAAACACCTGCACTTTACGATGCCCGGCAGTTCCCATCGCTCTTCCTCCTCATAACCATACTTTATCAATATATACTAGAT
>Ga0224530_1000651_pt1 | contig 21420 bp, 17 predicted proteins | sample CBST75metaG_FD_179873 | JGI IMG/M metagenome (GOLD analysis project Ga0224530, IMG submission 179873) | Peat soil microbial communities from Stordalen Mire, Sweden - C.B.S.T75 | ecosystem: Environmental > Terrestrial > Soil > Wetlands > Peat | place: Sweden: Norrbotten County, Stordalen Mire...
CGTGTATCATCCTTTTCCTCTGCGCCGCATGGGCGTCATTACCTGAGGTAGGAGCCGGATGCGGGAAATCCGCCAGTCCGGATCTGTGCGGGGGGTACGGAGCAATCCGTATCCCTACCGCGACTTCCGGCCCGAACCGCTGAATGCCGGAAGCGGCGGCTTCCGTTTAAAAGACCACCGCGTGCAGTGAATCCGAGCCAAGGGCTTCGCCTTTGAAATCCCAGGGAGATGAATATCAAGGCTTGCCCGGGCACCGTAGCCGGGGGAACGAATGCGTGAGCTTATGTAACAAGGCATGGCTTTAGCCGTGCCACAAAAGCTCTTCCTCCGTCCCCGAAGGGGCTTCAGCCCCTGCAAAACAGAGCGTTCAAGAGCACAAAGCCGGTTGGTTAGACGCCAAGCCTTCCCCAACCCCGGGTAGTGACTGCCGGAGTTGATGGGAAGGCCAAAACTCGGACCGGATAACCTCCTATTTTGAATGGGCGAGCCAGACCTCACCGGCCAGCAGGCCAGCCGAGACACCGAGAAATGTTCCGGCGATTACATCGCTGACGAAATGCCAGTCACCGCCGATCAGCAACACTGCCCCAAGGAGCAGAAGCGCGGATAGCGGCAAGATACTGATTCGATAAAGTCGCATGAAAACACCTGCGAAGGCGCCGGCCAGGATCATGTGGCCCGAGGGAAAGCTGCTGCTCGAGGAGCCGGCCAGGAGTTCGAATGCATGTTGGGATCCGTGCAACACCGCCGCAGGATTCGGTACCCCGAAAAAGAGCTTCAGTGTGCTGTCGTTGATGGCGTAGGCGCATATGGAAGTCAGACACGCGAGCGCGGTCGCTTCACCAAAACGCGACAAATGTCCGCGGGTTATCCGAATACAAACCAGCGCCAGCGCCGCAGACGCTTCGATACCGAGGAGGATGGCACTTGCAAATCCCTTCCCCAGGCTTTCAGCTGCCCGAAGAAGCCCAGAGAAGCGATGGGCTATCGGTACATCGAGGTAGACGAACGCCAGCGCCACCGTGAGCGTGCAAATCAGCAGTGACAGAAACCACATCGGGTAAGGAAGGCGTAGGGTTTTTCGTTCAAGCGTGCGTCCGCCGTGCTGCCGAGAACTGCCGGTATTTTGAAGCAATAGAATCTCCCCTCAAGGGTCCACCCGCGGCGGTATTCTACCAACGATTGTAATGATTCGTGTGAACGGGCCCAATCTTGGCCTTCCGGCCGACGGATCGCCAAGATAGCCAAAGGTTGGCCAAAGGTCCGAGCAGATCGAAGCTGGCGTGGAACGTTCCTCTTCTATCGTCTGGCTTTCACGTGCTGCGGGAAGAGGCTTTGTCCGCGCGGCCCAAGGAGAACAGATGGTAACACGACGAGAGTTTCTCGACACACTTGCAGTGGGTGCGGCGGGGCTGGCGATCGGCTCGACCGCAAAGAGTTACGGGCAGATTCTGGGTGCGAATGAGCGCCTCAACTTTGCCGTGATTGGCTTGAATGGCCGTGCGTACGCGCACCTATCGAGCCTGAAGACGAATAAGGACGCGACGCGCATCGCGGTTGTGTGCGATGTGGACAGCGCAATTCTGGCCGAATTCGCCGCCAATGCGGAGAAGGAGTTGGGCTACGCGCCTGCGTCAGAAAGAGACTTTCGCAGGATTCTGGAGCGCAAGGATGTGGACGCCATCACCATTGCCACTCCCGACCATTGGCACGCGCCGATGTCCGTCGCGGGCCTGGCGGCGGGCAAGCACGTGTACGTGGAGAAGCCCTGCAGCCACAACCCAGCGGAAGGCGCACTGCTGGTGCGCGCGCAGCAGAAGTATGGAAAGCTGGTGCAGATGGGGACGCAACAGCGCTCGTCGCCGCACACCATCGAAGTGGTGGAGAAGATTCACAACGGCCTGATCGGACGCACCTACTCTGCCCGATGTTGGTACGCGAACACGCGCAAATCGATCGGTATCGGCAAGGTGGTTCCGGTGCCGCCGCAGCTCGATTGGGACCTGTGGCAAGGACCCGCTCCACGACGCGCGTACAAGGACAATCTGCATCCGTATAACTGGCACTGGTTCAAGATCTACGGCACGGGCGAGACGCTGAACAACGGTACGCACGAGGTGGACGTATGCCGCTGGGCGCTGGGCGTGGACTATCCCAATCGCGTGACCGCTTCGGGCGGGCGTTACCACTTCAAGGACGATTGGGAGTTCTACGACACGCTGGTGACGAACTACGAGTACGACGACAAGATACTTACTTGGGAAGGCAACTGCTGCCAGGGAATGCGGCAGTACAACCGCGACCGCGGCTCGGTGATTCTGGGCACCGAGGGATCGGTGATCGTGGATCGCGATGGCTACGAGGTCTACGACCTGAAGGGCCACAAGACTGGCGAAGTGAAAGCTGGGTCCGTGACTTCGTCCGCCGATCTGGTGGGGCGAGACTCGATGACGGATGCGCATTTCGCCAACTTTATCGCCGGCATACGTACGGGTGAGAAGCTGCGGTCTTCGGTCGCCGTGGGCAATGTCGCGGTGACGATGCTGCAACTTTCAAACATCGCGTGGGAAGTGAAGCGCGAGCTGAATCTGGACCCCAAAACCGGGCGAATCCTGAACGACCCGCAAGCGATGGCGATGTGGGACCGGGAATACGAAAAGGGATGGGAGCCGAGGATATGAAGAGCACTGTCTCACGTCGCGACTTTGTTGGTTCAAGCGCGCTGGCGGCGGTGGCGTACGCGGCGTCGAGCACCAGAGTGGCGGCCGCAGTACAGCTTTCGCAGGCTGTTACTGGAGAGTCTCCTATTCTACTGGGTGTGGCCAGTTACACCTTTCGCAACTTCAGCCGCACGCAGATGATCGCGTATCTGAAGCAGCTTAAAGTAACCGGGCTGAACGCCAAGGACGTGAAGGATCATCTGCCCACGGCGGCGGATGAAGAAGCCAGGGCTGTTGCAGAGTATGGCGCGGCGGGCATCCAGCTGCACGGCGCGGGGGTGATCTACTTTCCAAAGGATGAAGACGACGATATCCGCGCCAAGTTCGAGTACTGCAAGCGGGCGGGGATTTCAGTGATTATCGCCGGCGATCCGGCGATCGGTACGCTTCCGCGCATCGAGAAATTCGTGAAGGAATACGACATGCGCATTGCCATCCACAATCATGGCCCGGAAGACCCGGTGTGGCCATCGCCACTCGACGTGCTGAAATCGCTGAAGGGCATGGACCCGCGCATGGGTTGCTGCTTGGACGTAGGGCACGCGGTGCGCGCAGGAGCGGATGTGGTGGAGGCGATTCACATTGCCGGCCCGCGCCTTTACAACGTACACATGAAGGACCTGACCAACTTCAAGGACAAGGAGAGCCAGGTGGCAGTGGGCGAGGGCAAGATGCCAGTGCGCGGGATCTTCGAAGCGCTGATGAAGATCAACTACAAAGGATGGGTGGATCTGGAATACGAAGTTCACGGCGACGACCCTATGCCGGGAGTGATCGGCAGCTTTGCGTACATGCGTGGCGTGCTGACGGGAATGGGATACGCGGCGCACAGTTAAAAGCATGGTTGCGCCTATGGTTCGAGGGGCCGGAAGAAAGATGGGGCGGAAGCCGTTACTGGCCTTCCACCCCACTGGTCTTGATGGTTATTTCAGGTCTCTGACTGCGTGATGCTTTGCCTTGAGTTCGTGCTTTCCCAGGTCCCAGAATCGGGACCTGGGGCACCCAGCGTTGGTAGAACTCCAAGCAGTTAAAGGCCTGGAGTGATGAATCTTAAGGTCGCAGCATAACTTGAATCCTGGTTGCTCAGCGGAGAGCATTGAAAATGCAGATCCTTCGCTGCGCTCAGGATGACAAGGGCTATGTGCGAACTTTCGTTTTCCGTCGGAGACGGGACATTCGTATCCGGCCAGACTTAATGCCTGGCCGATGTATGGCTGCGCACTTCCTCGTTGGCTGGGGCTTTTTGTGTCTGCGAGGTGGTGCGGAATGCGGACTGCAGCAATTGGACTCCGATCGGCGAGCCAAGTCCTGTGACAGCATCCCACCCCGGCCCACAGGAGAAGGCGCCATTATTCCCCTCGGTGATGTCGTGGAAGCAGGTTGATTCGGCGGCAGCGTACAGAGTGGGATTGACGTAGCCGACGCGGGTCTGGAGCTTCTGGTTGAGCAGGGCGATGAGCCCGGCCCAGAGCGGCGCCACCGCGCTGGTTCCCCCAATCACATTCTGCTGCCCATCAACCAACACGTTGTAGCCGGTTTCCGGGTCGGCGTTTCCGGATACGTCGGGAACACCGCGACCGGGTTGCCCCACATCGGTCTTCTGCCAGGTGGGACGCGAGAATACCGTACTGTATCCGCCTCCGCTGGAGCCGCCCTGAGCACCGTCATTCCACGCAATTTCGCCGGTGATCGTCCCGTTCTTCGACATGAGTTGCGTGCCTCCACAGGCTAGGACATGGGGGCAGGACGCGGGGAAGTCCACATGGTTCTTGCCATCGTTGAGGCCATCGCCGGAGCCGCTGTCGCCCGAGGCCACGGTGATCGCAATGCCGAGCATGGCTGCTTCCTGGGCCACTTCGTCGAAGTTCTGCATTGACTGGTTGGTCCAGGTAGCTTCGGGTCCGCCCCAACTGATTGAAATGACGCGCGGGCCGCGGAGTTGGTCATGGACAGCCATGCTGAGAGCATCCTGGAAGCCGCGGGAGGTGTTGGGCGCAAAATAGACCACGAGCATTGCACCGGGCGCCACTGAGCCGGCCACCTCGATATCCAGCATCACCTCAGCATCCGCACTCTGCGGCGTGGTGGGGCGGTTTTTAGCCTGGTCCAGCGTAACCGCTTTGACAAGCGGCGCTTGCATGCCTTGGGCTTCAAAGTACTGGTGGATGTCAGCAGGCCGGAAGCCTCCCCCGAGCTCAATGAGCCCGATGACTTGCCCGGCGCCGTTTACATCAGCAGGGAAGTTGTAGAGTTTGGCCACGTCCGAGGGGTTGTACGACATGGAGGAGACACGAGCGCCGAACGCTCCGTTAGTGTTGCGGTGGCGGAAATGCGGCTTGGCGACCGGGCGGTCGTCCAGTCCCAGCACCGCCTTGATGAACGGAGCGCATTCTTCAGGAACGTTGATGGGGCCGGTGCGGCCGCGATAACTTCCTTCAGGATGATCGTAGTCGATCAACTCGATGCCGAAAGCTTTCTCCATGGCCGCCGCAGTGCCGGCCAGAGTGACGGTGCGGCGCAGAACCTCGTCGCCCCGCTCCAGCACCTGGAGGTTGTTGTCGGCTGCGAATTTGCGGATTTTGTCGACGTGAGCCGGATCGGCGCCGTACTGCGCGGCAAAGTCGGAGTGGTTCATGGCCTTGCCTGCTGCCTTGGTGATGTCCAAGGGCTGACGGTGCTTGAGGATGACCGAGATTTCGATGAGTTGATTCTGGTCGGTTGGACCAATTGCCCGCGCGCCCGGTAGCAAAGCACGTTCGCTGCCCTTAATGGGAACCTTCGCTGAATTCGACATATGTTGCTCCTTGGGGATGAAGGGTTGGTCTGTCGATGGAAGATTTACCCAGCTCGTCTTCAGCCAAAACCGGCGGTCGGCTGCTTCATCGGAAGTGTCGTCGTCGCGCACGCTGGCGTGAGGACGTACTTGCGGCCGCCTGCTGCCAATACGCAATGCGGGCAAGGCTCTGAGCTGGATCAAGTTCTGCCGGATAGAGCGGAATCGGAGTGGATGTGTCCCAGGGAGCAGTTCTGCAAAACAGCTTGATCTTCAGAAACAAGCCGTCTCACATCCTCCTTGCAGAACCACACTGTTTCTCCTACCGCCCAGACGATTCATCTTCAAGGCTTCATGCAGAGATGTTGCCGCCCCCTTGGAGGGCGCCCATCCCATCTCCCTCAGCACTCCTCTGGCGCAAGGGAAGAAGCCTTCGTCACGAGTTTTCTTTCGCGCTGGATCGACCTTCGAGCGATCCCAAGAACAATCTCGCCTCTGGAGGAGGCGCAATGCACAGCGTCCTCCGTGCCTTTGGAACGGGCCGCAAGACGGGGGTCTCCGAGTATCTCGCCCGTACGCCTTGTGGCTGGCCAGCCGCTTACAGAAAAGGGGAAAAGCCGCACCAGCCGGAAGTTTCGCTTTGCCTCTCGCAACCAACATTCTCGCGAGATGAGGCAAAGTATAGCTCCGAAACACGCTGCGGAACATGTGAATATTTTTCGCCGTTCGAAGTTGTGCGTGGTCAACAGTCTGCGCCGCGCGGGCCTTGAGCTATTTGGACCCGCACGCTCCAGAGCAGCACAGATCAGCGACCGGATCAGTCTCCAGCAAGCTGCTCCAGCAACGTGTCGAAGTCTTCCAAGCGGGAATAGTCGATGATGACTTTGCCGCGGCCGTTGTGGTCTTCGATGTGGACCTTGAGTCCGAGAGCGCGTTGCAGGCGCTCCTGCACTTCGCGGACGTTGGGGTCGACGGATGGCTCGGGCTTGGGCTCTTTCTTGTTGCGCTCGGGGTGCAAAAGGCCCTGGACGTAGCTCTCTGTTTGGCGAACAGAAAGCGAAAGCGCAGCAATTCGCTGCGCCGCCTTCTCGATCTCCTCCGCGTGCTCCAAGGCCAGTAGTGCGCGGGCATGGCCAAAGCTGATCTCACCAGACTCGACACGCCCCTGCACCGAAGTCGGCAAGCGCAGCAGGCGGAGAAAATTGGCCACCGTGGCGCGATCCTTGCCCGTTCGCACGGCCATCTGCTCCTGGGTCATATGGAATTCGCGGGAGAGCCGCTCGAAGGCCCGCGCTTGCTCCATGGGGTTCAGGTCAGCGCGCTGCAGATTCTCGACAATGGTGATCTCCATCGCCTGTTCGTCGGAGACCTGGCGCAGGATGGCCGGGATGGTCGCTTTGCCTGCGAGCTTCGAGGCTCTCCAGCGCCGCTCACCGGCGATGAGCTGGAAGCGGCCGTTGGCCTGGGGACGAACCAGGATGGGCTGCACCACGCCATTGGCCGCGATGGAGGCAGCCAGCTCGGCCAACTGCTCTTCATTTACCTGCGTGCGGGTCTGAAAGGGGTTGCGGTCGATCTGGTCGAGGGGAATCTCGCGGGGTTTGCCCCCTTCGTTCTCGGCGGCCGCGGGAACAGGCGCGGACTGCTGCACGCGCGGCAACAGGGAATCCAGGCCCTTTCCCAGGGCGCGTCGCTTGTTTTCGATTGGGGCAATATTCATGGTTCAAAGTCCTTTATCCCGGCCAAGTTGCCGGGTTCTTCGATTCTTGGTTTGCTGAAAGCCCTGTTTCGGGTGCGGCGTTCGGGAACAGGCGAGGGTCAGGAGTATGGCCAAAAGCGGACCTTGTTCTCGTGCTGAACGGTGGTGACTGCCTTGGCTGGGCGCGTGCTCTTGATGTGGTTCCGCGCTAGATACTCACTCGCCAACTCGAAATAAGCCTCAGTGCCCTTAGAGCGGGCGTCGTAAAGCGCTACGGGCTTGCCGTGGCTGGGCGCCTCCGCGAGGCGCACATTGCGCGGAATTACGGTACGGAAGAGGCGATCCTTGAAATACTCGCGCAGGGTTTCGGTCACCTGCTGGGCGAGGTTGGTCCGGTCGTCGTACATGGTCAGCAGAACGCCCTCGATGGTGAGCGTGGGGTTGAATGCCGCGCGGACCCGTTCGAGAGTGGAAATCAGCTCGGAAATGCCCTCCAAAGCGAAATACTCGGCCTGCATGGGGACAATGAGGGTGTCTGCAGCAGCCAGAGCATTGAGCGTAAGCAGATCGAGCGCCGGCGGGCAGTCCAGAATCACCAGGTCGAAGTTGGATTGGACGGGCGCAAGCGCCTGACGGAGGCGGAGAGCGCGATCCTCGGCAGCGGCCAACTCAATGTTGGCACCGGTGAGGTTTTTCGATCCTGGCAGCAGAGACAGCCGATCAATCTCCGTGGGCAGAATAACCTGCTCGGCCGGGGAATCACCCATCAGAACGTCATAGATGGAGTGACGGTTGTCGTCGCGCTGAAAGCCGAGGCCGGAGGAGGCATTGGCCTGGGGATCGCAGTCCACCAGAAGGACTTTGAGACCTTCGAGAGCGAGGCAGGCAGAGAGGTTGATGGCTGTCGTGGTTTTGCCGACTCCGCCCTTTTGATTCACTACGCCGAGTATCTTGCCCATGGCTTTCCAGAGTAACGGTTTATGCCGTTCGCGTGTTTGAGCTTGCGCTGTGGAGAACGGGCCCTGGTTGTGGAAAGCTGGTTTTGGCGCGCGCGGCGAAGTGCGCTGAAGCATTTGAAAGGGAAGGGGTTGCGATGAGCTTGAAATCTTCCGCAGAATGGCCCGAAAAAGAGCATATCGGTGGAAAACTTCTTCGATTTGTTGAGCGAAACAGGCTCTTTTGGATGCTTGTCCCGAATTGGTCCTGATTCCGACTTGAGCGAACTGGTTATCTGACTGATTCAAGTAACCACAACCTATATGTGGTCGTGGACCAGTAAATCGATTGCGTCTTGTAACATTGCTGGACTTCAGTGGTGCCGATAAGGCCAATACAACCTGTGAGCTTTAGCCCCTACTGCGACCTTCCCCAACAGCCTGCAACTCATTCAGTGAACGAGATACCCAGTTGGGCCGATTCTTGGAATGTTCCACGTGGAACACTCTAGGTCTGAGGACACACTCAAAAGGAATGTTCCACGTGGAACACTGCCGACCCTCTACTACGTCCTAAACTTACGCATCGTCCCTCCCATGGAGTATGCTTGGCCCGCAATCCAAAGGAAGACGATATGGAAGCTTCAAACGCATTCATCGGTCAAACCACCCAACCAGCAACCTCTCAGATCGCCGCAGCTCTGGGGGACGGCGCAGACCTCTGGCAGCAACTGATCGAGTGGCTCATCACCGAGCAGGGCATCGACCAGCAGGAATGGAAATCACTCTCGCCCAAGTACGGCTGGACTCTGCGCATGAAGTTGAAGAAAAGGACTGTTGTTTATCTTGGCCCGTGCCACGGCTGCTTCCGGGCAAGCTTCGTTTTCGGCGACAAAGCAGTGGCAGCGGCCCGACAAACATCCCTGCCAAAGACCGTGCTGACAGCTCTCGATGAAGCACAGCATTATGCGGAGGGAACTGGCCTGCAGCTCATCGTCCACCGTGCTTCAGACTTGCCAGCAATTCAAAAACTCGTGAAGATCAAATTGGAGAACTGATCCGCTTCCCGACCGCCACCATCCGGTCTTCGCCCCCTGGAAGCGGGATTGGCGCTCCCCAGGAAAACTCCTCGCCAACAGCGGCTTGCAGAGCCGCCAGCTCAGCTCCTGTCGTCATGGGCACCAGCCAACCGTCGGGCTTTACCAGCCTGCTCGCGGCCTTCGTCGCCTCCTGCATCCGATCCACCGCACGAAGCGCGACGCAGTCGAACAGCTCTGTTAGCGTCTCCGCCCGGCCAGAGTACACCTTCGACTCAACCCCGAGCACTCGAATCGCTTCTTGCAGAAAGGCCGCCTTTTTCCCCTGCGATTCGGCCAGAGTGACGGCGATCTCTGGGCAGCAGAGGGCAATGGGAATACCAGGGAAGCCCGCACCTGACCCGAAGTCCAGCAACGATGCAATTCCGGCCGGTAGTGAGCGGGCACAGACGATCGACTCGACAAAATGACGAGAGAGAATGCCTTCTTCGTCGCGTATTGCGGTCAGGTTGACGCGCGCATTCCAGCGAAGGATAAGCGAAAGATACTCCTCAAAGCTGCTGAACTGCGCCGTCTCCAACGTCGCCAAATGCGCCGATGCCAAGAGAGAGTTAAGACGTGCGCCTGCTCTTTGCGGTTCCTCACCCATCATGGCGCGACCGACGCTTCAATCCGCCGCGGCTGCCACACCACGGCAGCCTCGATAAACGCCGCAAAAATGGCGCGGGAAAATGCGTTCTGCGTGTAGGTGCGCTCGGGATGCCATTGAACCCCCACCACAAAATGCTCGGGCGAGTCCAGTTCAACAGCCTCAATAACTCCGTCCGTCGGGCAAACCGCAGTCACCATCAAATTGTCGCCCGCTACCCGAATCGCTTGGTGGTGGCTGGAGTTAACCCTCGGATCTGCCGTGGTCTCACGCGCAACTAAACCAGCCAGCCGTGAGCCGGACTCAATGTGCACCGGGTGGGCCTCCGCCACATCCCGGCCTGGACGGTGATTGACCGATGTCTTCAAGTCCTGGATCAGGGAGCCGTTGCGCCACACATTCAAGGTCTGCACGCCGTGGCAGATGGCCAGGATCGGCTTATGCAGGCCGAAAGCGTCCTGGAGCAGCAACTCATCCGCAGCAGCACGGGCTGGGTCTGCATCGCCGCATTCCGGAATCCTATCCTCGCCAAACCTTTGCGGATCAACATCATAGCGGCTTCCTGGAAGCAGAACTCCCTGCACACCCGCAAGCAGACGCGCCACACGATCCTGGCGCTCGTGCAGCGGAACAATCACCGCGGTCGCCCCGGCTGCGCGCAGGGCGAAAAGATAGGGTGGCAACGAACGCTGATTGTAAGCCGTGTCGTTGCTGGTGGGCTCGGGAATGGCGATGTGCACAGGCATGGAACCAACAGTCTAATGACAGATGCGGCAAGTGCGATAGGGGTTCACTCTTTTGCTGAGGAATTAGCCATCCGTGCGCGCCTGAGCCCCTTGCACAGATTCGCTCGCCTCGGCGGATCGAGGTAGGCGCAAAGCATCGACGGCCGCGCGCAATCGTGCAGTCAACTCATCGGTCTGACGCACCGTCATTCCTGCCGTCTCAATGGGCTCCCCGACGTTGAGCGTTAGCTCCGATGGATAGAAGTGGTGAGTATGGATCGGCAGCAGATCGTAAACGCCGCTCAGTGCCATGGGGACCAGCGGAACCTGAGCACGAATGGCCAGATAGGCCGCGCCGGAAAGAAATGGCTGCAGTTCTCCGTCGGAAGTCCTGCCGCCTTCCGGGAAGACAAAGAGCGGCATTCCGGAGCGGAGAGTTCTGGCACCAGCACCCAGACTGGAGAGCGAAGCCCGTGGGTTCGTGGTGTCAATCGGAATCTGTCCTGACCTATCTAAATACCATCCTATGAATGGTATAGGCCATAACTCCTTCTTTGCCAGGATGCGAAATTGCAACGGAATTGAGGCAAAAATGACAGGCGTATCCATATAGGAGGTGTGGTTCGAGGCAAATACGGCCACCGGGTACCGCCGCAAGTTTTCCGCACCGCGCACGGTGAGCTTGGACCCCGAAAACCACACGCAGGCCCGCGCCCAGACCCGTGCAATCCGGTGCTGCACATTCCCTCGCTTGTCCACCAGCGAGACTGCCAGCGAAAGAGTTCCGCAAAGCGCGGTGATCACCGCGAACAGCGGCGTCTGGATGAGGTTGGTGCGCCAGCGGCAAATCCACGGCAGCGGATCGGGGGGCCGGCTCATCGTTCGATTCCCTTTCCAGCCAGCAGCAATGGACGCGCCTCACCCACCAGATACACAGAACCCGAGATCGCGATCGGCCCGCCTTGAGTCCGCTCTACCGCCAGCTTCAACGCCTCGCCCACCGATGCACCACTGACAGCCTCAGTTCCCAAATCGGCAGCTGCGGCCACCAGGTCTTCCATCGTTGCAGCACGTTTTGAATGGATGGGCGCGAAAACCACCTGATCGAACAGGGGAAAGAGAATCTGCGCCATCTCCCGCAGCGGCTTGTCTCGCAGGCAACTGAAAACCAACGTCCGCGGCCTCTTCTCTTCCGGCAGTCCACTCAGCCCAGCGCGCAACGCCCACGCTCCGGCCGGATTGTGGGCAACATCCAGAATCCACTCTCTGCCAAAGGCAACCATGCTCTCCAGCCGGCCCGGCCAGCGTGTCTCCCGCACCCCTTTGGCGATTGACGCGGCGGTAATCGGGAAACCATGGCTCGTTGCCAGCTCAACGGCAGCGGCGATGGCCAACGCCACGTTCCTTTGCTGATGCGCACCAATCAGAGGCGAATCCACTTCCACCGCGGCACCAAGAGCTTCCACGCAATACGATCCCACTCGATCCATACCCATCGCCGGCATATAGGCAGCAGCGTTCACACCGCGCGCGCCCAGCTCCGTCGCCACCTCGCCCAGGACCTGGTTGGCCTCCGGATGCTGCGGCAAAGTGATCAGCGTCCCGCCAGAGCGCAGGATACCTGCTTTTTCCCGCGTGATGGCAGCAATGGTCGGCCCCAGCCACTCCGTGTGGTCCAGCGAAATATCGGTAACGATCGAGAGCAGCGGCTCGACGATGTTGGTTGCATCCAGCCGGCCGCCCATTCCCACTTCAAGGACAGCCATATCCACCCTTGTTTCGGCAAAATGCAGAAACGCCATTGCCGTCAGCGTCTCGAAGAAGCTGGGTAACTGCGGCAGCCGTCCTTCCTGCACCAACTGCACTCCCGCATCGTGAACGCGATAGTAGAGACGGGCAAATGCGTCGTCCTCGATCTCCGCAGAGTCCACACGGATGCGCTCGTTCGCCCGCACCAGGTGCGGCGAGGTGTAGAGCCCGGTGCACACGCCGGAAACAGAGAGAATCGACGCGATGGTCGCAGCCGTCGAGCCCTTTCCGTTGGTCCCAGCAATCAAGATTGAACGGAAACGGCTCTGCGGGTTGCCAAGCGCCGCCATGAGCACCCGCGTCTCTTCCAGCGAGAATTTGCGTCTCGGCTGGCCAGGACGCGTATACAACTCTGGCGCGAGGGCCTTCAATTGATCGATAGCTGACTGATAAGACATGGAAAGACCAGTATAGAAGCTGGCTCCTCTGCCAACTGTGGCGTCCCGGCTACCGCAGCAGGAGTTGCAGGGCTTGGCGTGCATTTTGCAGGCACTGCCGGGCTTCATCCTCCGTCAGCAACTCCCGGTGTACCGCCCGCTTTCCCGTATCGTTCACCAGGTTGGCCAAACGTGGAAAATCCGGATCGAATCCCGTCAGATGCAGATTGTTGTTCACCTCGTGTAGCAGGTTGCCCAGCGTGGCGGCGCTCCGGTAGCGGGTGCGGATCAACCGCGCAAGCGATGCGGGCAACTCTTGCTTGATGGCCTCCTCGAGCACCGAGCGGCACATCACGGCGCAGGCCGTAAAGAGGCCAAAGAAATAGCAGCGTGTGGCTTCGTCCAGGTAGCGGTCGACCTCCTCGGAGCTGGCCGCGGCCACCACGCATTCCCGCAGATGCGTTGCCCTCCTCACCGCCGGCTGCACCAGCCCTAGAAGCTCTAGCGCGAAGGCCGCTCGCAGCAGGTCGTTCTTCTGGCTATCCAGGGCGCGCTGAATCTCCTTCCAGGCGGGGACGCATCCGGCGTTTCCCACCTGCTGCAGTCGCGTAAGAGACGTAAGCCGCTGCCGTCCATGCTCCAGAAAACCTTTTTGCATCTCCTGGGCTAGCTTGAGCCATTCCTTGACGAATCCATCAGGGTCCCGCCGGTAGCGCGCCCACAGCTCCTCATAGACCACAGTCGGCAGCGCATCCCTCAACAGTTGAAACCTGCCCGTCCTCGCCAGCTCCGCAATCGCTTCGCAAAACTCCCGGCCAGGCGCCTCTCCTGCCGACGTCCGCAGCAGCTCCTGCCTCAAATGCCCGATCTCGATGCCCACCGCACGCCCCTTACCCTTGAGTCTAGGAAACCGCAGGTCGTTTTTTGCACAAAACTCCGCCGCATCTCGCTCGAATCATCCAAGAATGGAACGCACCCGACGAAAGGCCTCTCTCTCGGGAATCGCTGCGCTTCGCACTTGCTTCCCAACTCAAGCCCCATCCACACCCGCCACAGCCTCCATGTGCAAGTTGTGGAATACGCCTCCCCTGTGCAGGACTGGGTCGCTGCGACTCCTTTATTCATGCGGCTCGGGACGTACTCTTCACATAAAGTCTCTGCTTTCCACAGCCTCCGCAGCCTGCCCTGTGCGAACCGTGGGAAACCAGGGACGGCTTGTCCCTCACTTTGTCCCCTTATCCAAATGTCCTGAATTGCACAGACCGGTTTTGGAAAACTGGACACACATCTAAACCATTGTGTCTAAACCTTTTCACCCGTATTTCCACTTTTCCTATCTGAACTACGGGCATTACTGTCTTTTTAGTTATTCTTTCTGCACAATCGTACCCGTCGCGCCACGCTAGCACCGTTCGGCCATCCGATCTTGCGCCAACGAGAAACGGCTCTCTCGCCAGCGCAAGAATTTTTATCCGGAATTGCCGCAAACCAACTCGCCGGCCCTATTCGACCTAATGCGCCTCGATTCTCCTTCTCTCGAAAAAGCTGCAAAATATCGCATCTGTGGAGCACTGGGTCGTTCGAAGCTCTTGATTCATGCGGCTTGGGACGCGCTCTTCACACAAACTCCCTGCTTTGCACAGGCCGTTTCCCTCCCACTGTGCGAGTGGTGGGAAAGCAGGTCCAGAACACATTCCAGTTTGTCCTCTTATCCAAATGTCCTGAATTGCACAGCCCGGTTTTGGAAAACTGGACAAGTAGCCATCTACCTCTCTCTAAAGTGTTTCGGCTAAATTTCCACTTTTCCTTCCGCAACTACGGGTATTACTGCTTATTTACTTATCCTTCTTACACAAACCGTACCCTTCGCTCCCGCGCCACCACACTCAACCAGCCGACGCTTCCCCGCGTCACAACTCCAGACCGAGCCTTGAACTCGACCCCTCGCAGTTACGCCCCCGGAATCCAGAGAAGCACCCCTGTTTTCCACCCACGCCCCGGCGCCAAGGTGAATACAATTAAAAACAAGAAAAGACAGTGTCTTCCGCGCGGCGCCAATGTGTTGTACAGTGTGGCGAGAGTGGAAAATGCATCTATCGGGCTTTCTTGAGAAGACCGAAAACGAGGGTGGGTTCATGTCGATCGTGGAAACAGAAATCGAGAAGCCGGCCGTACAGGGGGCAGCGATGGAGATTACCGTAAGCCGCCAGGATTTGGTGAAGGAGCTGACCGCGACGCAAAGCGTGGTCGAGCGCAAGACCACCATCCCAATTCTCTCGAACTTCCTCATTGAAGCCGATGGCGAGACCTTGTCCATCACTGCAACCGATCTTGACCAGGCGATCCGCACCAGCGCTCCGGCCAAGGTGAAGAAGCCCGGCGCCTGCACCATCCCCGCGCGCAAGCTCTACGACTACATCAAGCTGCTACCGGATGGCGATATTTCCATCAAGCTGCTGGATAACCACTGGGTGCAGATCCGCAGCGGCCGCTCGAATACCAAGATGGTCGGCATGGCGCGCGCCAACTATCCTCAGGTCCCCGATTTTCCAACCCTAGCGGTGACCTCCATTCCGGCTCTGGTGCTGAAGACGCTCATCGCGCGCACCATCTTCGCCATCTCCAACGAGGAGTCGCGCTATACGCTCAATGGTGCCCTCTTGGTCATCAAGGCCGAATCCCTGGCCATGGTCGCCACCGACGGCCACCGCCTCTCCTACGTCGAGAAGCCGAACGAGGTCCTGGAAGGCATCAGCGGCGAGAAGCGCGTGCTGATCCCGCGCAAGGCCCTGCAGGAACTGCAGCAGTTGCTCGCCAATACCGAAGCCGAAAAGGTGGAGTTTGCCGACGACGAACACACTCTCTTCTTCCGCGTCGGCCATCGCACGCTGAGCACCCGGCGTCTCTCCGGGCAATTCCCCAACTTCGAGGCGGTGATGCCGCGCGACAACACCAAGTTCGCCGTGGTGCGGTCGAGCGAGCTCTCCTCGGCCATTCAGCGCGTCGCCCAGTTCGCCGATGAGCGCTCGGGCGCGATCCGCATGCGCCTGGAGAGCAACGAGCTGAAGATCAGCGCCAACTCCACCGAATCCGGCGAGAGCGAAGACACCATCGACACGCCCTATGCCAGCGACCCCATCGTGGTGGGTTTCAACTCCGGCTACATCCTCGACTTCCTCAAGGCCATGGACAACCAGGGCGAGGTTCGCCTGGAATTCAAGGACACCCAGTCGGCCGGCCAGATGCGCCCCGAGGACCCCGACGCCGAGTACAAGTACCGCTACGTGCTCATGCCCATGCGGATCTGACGATTTTATGCGGTCCGTTTGCCCCGAGGCACGAACCCCTCGGGGCAGCAACCAAAAATAATACGAGAGAAGCATATCTATAAGAGAACAAAAGCTTCCAACTCGCTAGTCCAACTCACCAGAGCTTCAATAGAAATTATATGTTTTTTAATAGGCTAGCTATTATTATTAAAATATTCTCTCAACATTGATTCCATAAACTATTGATTTGTTAGTGGTTACTTAAAGGCAACAAAATTGCTATACACACAACAACTACAACCGCAAGGAGAATCACTGCCTCCATGAAAATCCGCCACAAAATCCTCCTGAAAAACCTCCTTCCCCTAGTCGTTGTTACAGTTTTGAGCGCAGTCCTCGCATGTGCACAGGAAACGGCGTCTATCACCGGTGTGGTTAGCGATCCAACCGGAGCGGTTGTCCCCGATGTTTCCGTGGTTTTGGTGAATACGTCCACGAGCATCTCCTACCAAACCGCCACAAATAGTGTCGGTTCGTACCTCATCAACTCCGTTCTACCCGGTCCCGGATACAAGATTACCTATACCCGTAACGGCTTCCAGACCACGACGATTACAGGCCTTTACCTGAACGTGAGTATCACGCGTACGCAGAACGCAACGCTCAAAGTCGGTGGCAGCGCGCAATCGGTAGAGGTATCCGCTACCTCCGATACCATAACCTTGAATACGACCGACGCTACCGTTGGCAACAACTTCCAGGTAGATTTTGTGAATGGGCTGCCGATTGCCAACCGCGATAATCCTGCGGCTCTGTTTTACATGCAACCCGGTGTGACCCAATCTAGCGACTCAGGTACAAATGGGTCGGTCACAGGATCTCGTACTGATCAGACCAGCGTCACCCTTGACGGTCTTGACGTGAACGATATGGCAACCGGCAATTTCGGCAGTATCGTAGGCCACGCTCCAGTTGACTCAGTCCAGGAGTTCCGTGGAACCACCGCAGGTATGACATCCTCGGCCAGCCTGGGCGGCGGCGGTCACTTCGATCTGGTGACTAAGGGTGGGACAAACCAGTTCCATGGCGCCCTCGTTGAGTACCACCGCGACACGGATACTGCAGCCAACAGTTGGTTCAACAACAATGCGACTCCTCACGTTGGCCGCGCTCCCCTCATCCGCAATCAGTTTGGAGGCAACATTGGTGGCCCCATCAAGCGGAACAAGGCGTTCTTCTTCTTCGACTGGGACAGCCGCCGCGACACGCAGTCCTTCCAGCAGACGCGCACGGTTCCAACTACGGCCTTCAAGCAGGGTAGTCTCGGCTATAAGGATTCAGACGGTAATATTGCGTACCTTACAAGCGCCCAGGTTGCAGCTCTCGATCCTTCGGCAATAGGTTTTAACTCCTCCATCCTGAGTCTGTTCAATGCCCGCTATCCGACGCCGAACAGCACGGCTGCAGGGAACGGATATTCCACATCCGGCTTTCGGTTCAATGCTCCATATCCCCTTCATGAAAATGTCTACGTCGCTCGTCTCGACTATAAGCTGAACGAGAAGATGAGCCTGTTCGGTCGCATGTCGATCACACGCCAGAACTCAACCCAAAGCGCAATTCAATTCCCAGGTGATCCGGAGACTTCCCCTTATGTGGATCGCAGCCGCGCCTGGGTGGTTGGGCATACTTGGACCATCAGCGCCAATAAAACCAACAACATCAGCTGGGGACAAACGGTAGCCGACTACGGCTTTCCAAACACCTACAACCCGCAGGGAAACAACCAGTTCAGTTTCGGTGGCACGTCCAGTGGCGGCAGCATCTTAACTTCACCGTACGCCAGCGCTTCCAACGCCCAAACCCGCGTCTATCCAATTCCCGTGCTGCGCGACGAGTTTACCTGGATCAAGGGACGCCACAGTCTGCAGATCGGCGGCACCTTCAAGTACATCAACCCAGATTTCAATACCATTCTGAACTACAACTCGCCTTCAATCGGCATGGGTGGGTACCTTAACTCCGGCCTGGATGCAAGCGAGCGTCCGTCCGATATTGGTTCGTCTTATACCACCAGCTACGACGCGGGCTTTACCACCGCGCTGGGCCGTTTCGGAGGCCAATCTAGCACCTATAACTACGACGCCAAAGGCAACGTGCTAACGCAGGGATCGGGCCAGACCCACCATTACCGCTACTATGAGTCGGAATTCTACCTTGCGGATAGCTGGAAGGTGACCCCAAACCTGACCATTACCTATGGTCTCAACTGGACATCGTACACCGTTCCTTACGACAAGACCGGCATTGAGTCGGCCCCGAGTCTCGACTTTAATTCCTACTGGAACGATCGTCTCGCCCAGAGCAAGGCCGGGCTGTACGGCGACACTGCTCTGCCGCTCATTAGCTATGACCTAAGCGGCAAAGCCAATGGCAAAGCAGGCATCTACAACCCGGATCGCAAGAACTTTGGCCCGCACGTGGCCTTTGCCTACACGCCCTCCTTTGACCCCAAGAGCGTCTTTAGCGGCGGTGTGGGCGTTGACTACGACCGCTCGGTGGTTAGCGCACTGCTTTACCAGCAGTCGCAGTTCTCCTACATCTTCCAGGCAAAGAACTCCGCAAAGTATGGCAGCCCGGACGGCGCGGTAGCTTCCCTGACGGGGGATACTCGTTTCTCGGGTATCGCCACCCCGCTGGCGGCGCCGTCTGCCCCAACCATCACCAAACCTTTCCTCCCCTGGGTCGACGGCGGTTCGCCTTACGGCCTGAACAATGGCGGCGCCTTTAACGAGGCGATCGACAAGAACTTCAAGACGCCTTATAGCATCAACATCTCTGCCGGCTTCCAGCACGAGTTCCAGAAAGGCTTCCTCTTCAAGGCCAACTATGCTGGGCGTCTCGGACGCCGCCTGATGGCTCAGGCCGACGCCAACCAGCTCATCGACTTTCCGGACACCATCTCCGGTCAGTTAATGTCAGCTGCGGTTGTCAACCTGGAAAACCAGATTCGCACTGGAGTAAAAGCTGGAGTGAATTATGGCAAAGTGTCAGGAGCGAACAAGGTTACGCCAGTGCCATGGTTTGAGAATATTGTCGGAAATGCCTACCCTGGCGTGTTCAATTCATCAACCGCTGAGGCAGCATATTTCTTTGGCAGCCTGCTCAATATTGGCGACTTTGGCGACACGGTTGAGGGGCTCTCCAGTTTTGCACCTTCCAACGTCGGTATGGGTGCGCAGTTCGCCGAGTTCACCTACTACACCAACAAGGGCTCCTCGAACTACCATGGCCTGTTGACCACCCTGCACAAGAACGCCGGTTACGGTCTGCAGTTCGATATCAACTACACCTGGTCCAAGTCGATCGACAACGTCTCTGTGACTGCCAATACCGTCGCTTATGGCGGCTATGGCTTCGTATGCGATGTCAACCGTCCGCGCGAATGCCGCGCGCCGTCGGACTTTGACAATCGCCATGTAATCAGCGGCAATATCATGTACGACCTTCCGTTTGGTCGCGGTAAGGCCTTCGCCAACACGATTCCGTTCTGGGCCGATGAGGCAATTGGCGGCTGGTCGCTTAGCGCTCTGCCTACCTGGCACACGGGTTTCCCGTACTTTGCCAGGTCGAGCGCTTTCGTCGCCGGCTACGCCAACGACGCTCCTGCGGTGCTCACAGGCAGCATGAACAACCTGAAGCCCCATGTGACAAAAGACTCTTCAGGCAGTGTCTGGATGTACAAGGACGCAACTTCTGCTCTCAACTCTTTCGGGCCGCCGACCGGCTTCGACATCGGCTCGCGCAACAACCTGTACGGTCTTCACTACACCAACTTCGACCTCGGTCTTGGCAAGTACTTTGCAATTTATAAGGACCGGGCAAAGCTGCAGTTCCGTTGCGACGCCTTCAACGCCCTTAACCACCCGTCGTTCTCCACTCCTGGCACTGACGAGTTGGACATCACGCAAACCAATGCTAATTTCGGTCAGATTACCGACACCGACAGCACAGCTCGTGTACTGCAGGGCTCTCTCCGTCTGGAGTTTTAAGCTCTTAACACATTTATCACACCAAATGAAAAGCCCCAGCAACCAGCTGGGGCTTTTCATTTAATGTCTTCAAACCAAAAAACAGTCTCACGTATTCATAAACGCCAACGCACGAATCAGATATGCCTTCAGCTCACGGCGGGGTACGACTGCATCCAGGAAGCCTTTTTCCAGCAGGAACTCCGAACGCTGAAAGCCTTCGGGGAGCTTTTGGCGGATGGTTTGCTCGATGACGCGTGGTCCTGCAAAGCCGATCAGGGCGCCTGGTTCGGCGATGTTGAGGTCTCCGAGCATGGCAAAGCTTGCCGTCACGCCACCGGTGGTGGGGTCGGTGAGCACGCAAATGTAGGGAACCTTGGCGTCGTCCAACTGGGCCAGGGCGGTGGAAATCTTCGCCATCTGCATCAAGCTGACAACGCCTTCCATCATCCGCGCCCCGCCCGAGGCGGCCACGACGATCAGCGGCTTGCGGCCCAGCCGCGCACGGTCAACGGCACGGGCAATGGTCTCACCCACAACGGCTCCCATCGAGCCGCCGATAAAGCCATACTCCATGGCGCTGACCACCACCGGATGCGGACCGAGCTGCCCGACCGCGTTCAGAATCGCGTCGTCCAGGCCGGTCTGCTCCTGGGCCTTGCGCAGCCGTGCCTTGTAAGGCTTCACATCGGTGAAGTTCAAGGGATCGGTAGAGCGCAGTCCGCCGTCCACCAACTCGAAACCCGGCTCGAGCAGCATCTCAAGGCGCGCGCGGGCTCCGATCTTGAAGTGGTGCCCGCACTTGGGGCAGACGTTCAGGTTGGCCTCAATCTCCGCCTTCCAGACCACCGCGCGGCAGCCCACGCACTTGGTCCACAGGCCCTCGGTACGCACGGTATGCCCGGCATCGCCTGCCGCGGTTTCGGGGCCGGAGCCGGCTTCATACTCGCCATCTTCACGCTTGAACCAGGACATTCTTGCTCTCTCTCAAATCGGGGGAACGGATTCTGTGCTTGGCGCTCGGAACGACAGGGGAAACCTGTTCTTGGGTTAACGCCGCACTCAGTATTCTATGCCGCGTTGCGCCAAAATGCCTTTCTGGTACGCATGTTTCACCTCGCGCATCTCGGTCACCGTGTCGGCCAAGACTGGATTCGGTCATGCCAGTGTCAGTCCTCAACTCTCAGCAGTCAGTACCCGGCGTTCGAGGTCATTTCTCGCGAAGGAGCTGACAACTGACGACTGAGAGCTGACTACTGCAAATGCCCCCCGTGGTAGGGGTGGCCCGTCAAGATTGTAAATGCCCGGTAGAGTTGCTCGGCCACCACCAGCCGGGCGAGGGCGTGGGCCATGGTCATCGGCCCCAGCGAGAGCAACAAGTCGGCGCGCTTGCGGG
>Ga0224530_1000663_pt1 | contig 21168 bp, 16 predicted proteins | sample CBST75metaG_FD_179873 | JGI IMG/M metagenome (GOLD analysis project Ga0224530, IMG submission 179873) | Peat soil microbial communities from Stordalen Mire, Sweden - C.B.S.T75 | ecosystem: Environmental > Terrestrial > Soil > Wetlands > Peat | place: Sweden: Norrbotten County, Stordalen Mire...
TGGTTTCCCAGGTCTCAAAAGCGAGACCTGGGGCACCCGGCTGTGGGGCTGGGTGCCTGGGAGGAGGTTTGTGCTTTCCCACCCATCCGCGATGAAACTGCGGATGGATGGGGCACCAAGTGTTATTGGAAGGTCCGAAAAAGCGGATTTGGCGTCAAAAAAGGCGGATCAGCTGCCGATGTATTTGTTTCCGACGAGCAGCAGGGCGATGCCGAGGAGGATGCGGTAAACGGCGAAGAGGGTGAAGCCGTGCTTGCGGACCCAGAAGAGGAACCACTCGACCACGCCCAGGGCCACGATGAACGAGACGACGAAGCCGATGATGAGCACGATCCAGTTGTCCGCAGTCATGGCCACATGGGCGGCGACGCCGTCGTGGGGGCGAACCTCTTTGAGCAGATCCCAGGCGGTGGCGGCGATCATGGTGGGGATGGAGAGCAGGAAGCTGAACTCGAGGGCGGCGGGGCGGTCGAGGCCGACCAACTGGCCGGCGGCGATGGTGGACATGGAGCGCGAGGTTCCGGGGAAGACCGCCGAAAGCGTCTGGCAGAGGCCGATCCAGATGGCCTGGGGAAGCGACATCTGTTCGACATCGAGGGTGCTAGCTTCGTAGCGCGACGCCCAGGCATCGATGACCCACATGACGATTCCGCCGATGAGCAGCGCCAGGGCCATGGCCTGCAGGCTGCCCAGGTTCTTCTCGCTCCACTTGTGCAGCAGCAGGGATGGCACCGAGGTAAAGGCGAAGGCGATGGCGGTGAGCGAAATGGGATGAGTGAGCCAGGTGCGGTCGCCGCTTTCGCCCCTGGGGAAGGTGCGGAGGAAATCGACGATGCGGCTGAGGAACAGCAGGCAGAGCGCCAGGATGGCTCCCAACTGGATGACGATGGTGTACATCTTCCAGTAGGAATCATCCAAGGGGATCTTCATCAGAGCTTCGGTAATGCGCAGATGCGCCGTCGAGCTAACCGGGAGAAACTCGGTCAAGCCTTCCACAATGCCTAAAATGACGGACTGAAAATACTCGTTCAAGAAGCCTCCGGAGCACGGCTTTCGTGCACCTGCACAAGAGCGCAGGAAACCTCGCGCCGCTTACTCCCGGTCAATGCCGTAGACAGGAATTCCTTCATCCAATTTGTACACCAGCGCCGCGGCGCGCGCCGCATAGTCAGAGGAAGCGAAGCGATCTTTGAGTTTCGCGGCCAGTTCGCGGGCGTGGCTGCGGGCGTTGTTGCTTTTATTATCGCTGCCGTCGGCGGCATACATGTCCGAGAGTACCGCTTGCCGGTAGACGGCCTGGTAGAGCGCCTGCGCGGTGCGCGGGCTGTCGGGGTACTCGGCCGCATATTTTTCGTAGTTGTCGGATTCCTTGTCGGGGCATTTGGGCGATCCCTGCCAGTCGCCGCAGAGCTTGTTGTCGATGAGCGTAAAGGCGGCGAGAGAGGCCTGACGTGTGTGGGGGTAGTACTTGAGGATCTTCTTCAACTCATCCTCATCCATCTGATCGCGCAGGTAAGCCTGTTTTTCGCGGGCAGAGGGGCGCGTGGAGGCGTCGGCCTTTTGCAGCTGCCAGAGAATGTCGGCGGCGCGCCAGGCGGCTTCTGGCACGAGGGGCGAGTTGGGGAACATTTCGACCAGGCGGCGGTAGAGCAGGCGGGCGCTTTGGGCGGCGAGGGCCGGACCGCGCGGGTCGCTGGCCAGGGATTCCTGATTGGCGGCTTCACCCATGAGCACCAGGTCGCCACCGGCGGTGGTCTCGACGACCACGCCCTTGGCTTCCATCCAGCCGGAGATGGGCGGAGTGATTTCGTCCGTGCCGATGAGCGGGGCGTCCTTCTGACGGGCCTCCTGGAGGTCGGTGTTGGCATAGACGCGCAGCCAGGGGCCGCTCTTTTCCGCCACCACCATCTCGCGGCCGATCTGCACACGATCGACTTTCTGGGAAGAGCGGTCGGGAGAGATGTAGAGCCAGGTGACACGGAGCGCGGTGGCGCGGGGGCCGGCCATGGGCTTTTCCTGCTGCTGCGGCTTCTTGTCGGCCAAGGCGGGCAGGGAGACGCAGAGGAGGGCCAGGGCAAAGACGAGGGGGGATTTGGTTTTCATCGCTGAACGAATCCTAGTTGAAGCACCTGCGGTGGGGCCAAGGTTTTTGCTTTCCCAGGTGCCCAAATGCGAGGCACCTGGGGCACCCATCATTTTTAGGTAGTTAACATCTGGACCACCCGGCGAATCGGCTTTTGTGGTTTCCCACCCATGCCGCAAAAAACGCGGCATGGGTGGGGCACCCGGTGCATTCGGCACAAAAGCTTTACTGGTTAGACGGGGATTCGGTGAGGATGGCGGCGAGGAGTTCGGGGGCGACGTTGCCGCCGCTGAGAACGGCCACTGCTTTGGTGTAGGGGGGCAATTCGGCGGCGTGGAAGAGCAGGGCGGCGGCGGCGACGGCACCGCTGGGCTCGGGGACAAGGCGGGTGGCGGCTACGATGGCCCGCATGGCGGCGCGAATCTCTGCCTCGGTGACCGTGATGATGCCATCGACGAAAGCCTGGATGTGGGCGAAGTTGCGCTGGCCGACGCTTTGGGTGCGGAGGCCGTCGGCGATGGTGCGACTGGTGAGCTCCGCTCCCCAGGTGACGATGGAGCCGGTGCGGAAGCTTTCCGCGGTGTCGCCGGCCAGTTCGGGCTCCACGCCGAAGACCTTGGCGTTGGGGCACACCAGCTTGACGCCCGTGGCAACGCCGCTGAGCAGGCCGCCGCCGGAGACGGGAGCCAGGACGAGGTCTACGTCGGGAAGGGCTTCGGCGATTTCGAGGCCGCAGGTGGCTTGGCCGGCGATGATCTGCTCGTCGTCATAGGGGGGGACGACCACGTAGCCGTGGGCGCGCACCAGTTCTTCTGCCTTGGCGAGGCGGTCATTAGAGGCCACGCCGACGTCGACCACTTCGGCTCCCAAGGCGAGGGTCGCGGCGCGCTTGATGGCGGGGGCGTTGGAGGGCATGACGATGACCGCTTTGGCGCCGACTTCGCGGGCCGCATAGGCCACGCCCTGGGCGTGGTTGCCGCTGGAGTAGGTGATGACACCGCGGCGGATTTCCTCGGGCGTGAGCTGGAGGATTTTGTTGGACGCACCGCGCAGCTTGAAGCTGCCGATGGGCTGGAGGCTTTCGGCCTTGAGCCAAATCTTTTTATGGGTTCCAAAGCCGGAGAGGCCGGGAAAGGAGGCTTCCACGAGCGGGGTTTTGACGGCGATGGAGGCGATGCGCGCGGTAGCAGCGCGGATGGTGGTGAGATCGACCAGCTTCAATGCGGGACTCCTGGCGGAGCAGTATTTGATCTTCTTCAGTTTAGACTTGGCGGCGCTTGGTTCTGAAGAGCGGGACGCGGAGCGGCGTGGGTTCTTTGCAAAAGGCAGCAAGTTAGCCCCGCTTCGCGGGGATAGACAATTAGCAAGCTGGCGGGTTCGCGCTGTCGCAGGCCGCCTGCGGCGCACCAGCGTTTCCTGGATGGGTTCGTGGTTTCCCCGGTTCCAAAATCGGGACCGGGGGCACCCAGCATGGTGCGAGGGAGACTGGAAACACAACGGGGACAGGCTTGGCCTGTCCCCGTTTGCGTTTGGAACTGCTGTGGTGCGATTAGAGTTCCAGAATGATCGGCATGACCATGGGGCGTCGGCCGGTGGTTTTCTGGATGAGGCGCTTCAACTCGACGCGGACCTTTTCCTTCACCATGCCGTAGTCGGAACGCTGCTCGCTGGTAAGGCCGTCGAGGGTCTTGAGGACCACTTCGCGGGCTTGATCGGTGATGTCCGCGCCGCCGAAGCCGCGCATGACCACTTCAGGCGCCTGGGCCATTTTGCCGGTGCGCTTGTTGATGGCCAGAACCGCCAGCACTACGCCGTCTTCGCTGAGGATTTTGCGGTCGCGGAGGACCAGATCTTCAACGACATCGATGGAGGAGCCGGAGTCGATGAGGATGCGGCCGGTGGTGACCTTGTCCTTTTTGCGGGCGTCGTTCTTGTCCAACTCGAGCACGTCGCCATCTTCGATGACGATGGCGTGTTCGACCGCGCCGGTTTCCATGGCGATCTGGGCGTGTTTGCGCAGGTAGCGATAGTTGCCGTGGACGGGGATGAAGAACTTGGGCCGGACGAGGTTGATCATCAGGCGCATTTCTTCCTGGCTACCGTGTCCGCTGACATGGATGAGGCCGTTGGTGCCGTCGTCGTAGATGACGTTGGCATCGCGGCGGAAGAGGTGATCGATGACCTGGTAGATGCTTTTCTCGTTGCCGGGAATGACGCGGGAGCTGAGGATGACGGTGTCGCCCGGGTCGATGCGGGCATGGCGATGATTGGCCACGGCGGCACGGCTGAGGGCGCTCATGGGCTCGCCCTGGGTGCCGCTGATGAGCACCATCAACTGTTCCGGCGTGTAGTCGCGCATTTGGCCGGGATTGATGAGGAGTCCCTTGGGGACATCGATGTAGCCCAGGTCCTGCGCAATCTCGGTGCTCTCGACCATGGAGCGGCCGACGATGGCCACCTTGCGCCCGTACTTGTGGGCCAGGTCGAGGGCGATCTTCATGCGGTAGATGGACGAGGAGAAGCAGGCGAAGAAGAGCTTCTTCTTGGTCTGCGAGAAAATCTCATTGAGCCGGGGGATGACGGCGCTCTCGCTGGGCGTATAGCCGCGGCGCTCGACGTTGGTCGAGTCCTGCAAGAGGGCCAGCACGCCGCGCTTGCCGTACTCGGCAAAGGCGTGCAGATCGAACAGCTTGCCGTCGAGCGGGGCGAGGTCGACCTTGAAGTCGCCGGTATGGATGACGACGCCGACCGGGGTTTCGATGGCCAGGGCGACGGCGTCGACCAGCGAGTGGGTCACGTGGATCGGCTCAATGGTGAAAGGGCCGATGGTGAACTTTTGCCGGGCCGTGATCTCGATGAGGGTGGTCTCGTCGAGCAGGTGGTGCTCTTCGAGGTTGCCCTCGACGTAGGCCAGGGTGAACTCGGTGGCGTAGACCGGGACCTTGAGCTCGTTGAGGATCCAAGGCAGGCCGCCGATGTGGTCCTGGTGGCCGTGCGTCAGGATGATGCCGCGCACATGTTCTTTGTTTTCAATTAGGTAGGTGATGTCGGGGACAACGACATCCACTCCCAACAATTCCGACTCCGGAAACATCAACCCGGCGTCGATCACGATAATGTCGTCTTCCCAGCGCAGGGCGAGGCAGTTCATGCCGAACTCGCCCAATCCGCCCAAAGGAATGATTTTCAGTTTTTTTGTCTGCATCTGTCAGATTTGATGCTAACACCCCTCGGCCTTGACAGGGGCACTGATGCAGTTGTAAGGCGCGAATAGGGAGCGGAGTGGAAAACCGCAAAGGAACGGTTATTCGCCGGGAAAACGGACGCCGAGGGCGGTGCGGGCCGCCTCAAGCAGGCGAGCCATGCCCAGGGAGAGGGCGTGGGGGATCTCCGGGCTCTCGCGGAGGCCCTGGCGGACGAGCGAGCAGAAGTGGGCGGTTTCGTAATTGAAGCCGCCGGAGGCGAATGGCTCGTCGAGCTCGACTTGATGACCATCTTTATAGCGGATGGTGGCGCGGACCGGATTCCACCAGTTCTCGTGGATGGTGACAAAGCCCAAGGGACCGGAGAGCAGGGCGTCGCCGCGGCTGAGCAGGTCGATGCCGGTGTGGAGTTGGGCCATGCCATGGGCGTGCTCGGTCTGGAAGAGGGCCAGGGTGTCAACGCCCGCGGAGCCCACCCGTCCCATGACCTGGACGCGCTGGAAGTCGCCTAGCCAGTCCAGGGCCAGAAAAGCCTCATAGGGACCGATGCCCATGATGCCGCCGCCGCCCAACTCGGCGAAATGGAGGGGATGGTCCGCGGACAGGGTTGCGTCGGCGTGACCGGCACGGACAAAGCCCACCGGGCCAATGGGGTCGGACTGCAGGTGCTGGCGCAGGCGGCGGTAGAGCGGGAAGAAGGGCGGCTTCATGGCTTCCATAAACAGTCGGCCGTGGAGGCGGGCTGCGGCCAGCACCTGAACCAGTTGGCGCTCGTTCAACGCCGCGGGCTTTTCGCAGAGCACATGCTTGCCGGCCTGGAGGGCCTGGAGGCAAATGGCAGCATGCGAGTCAGGATGGGTGGCGACGTAGATCGCGTCGATGTCTGCGGCGAGCAACTGGTCGAGCGAGTCGAAGGGCTGAGGCACGCCGAAGCGGGCGGCAAAAGCCTGGGTACGTTCCGGTTTGCGGCCCCAAACGGCTTGAAGCGAGGCGCCGGGGACGGCTGCGAGGCCCTGGGCGAAACGGACGGCGGCATGGCCTGGGCCGGCGATGCCCCAGCGGACGGCCGGTAACGGTTGATTTGCTTCAGGAAGTGCCATCGAACCAATGTAACGCGGCGGACGGTACACGGTCTCAGAAGAGAGACCGTGTACCGGTTGACGGGCTAGCGGAGTAGATCTTCGAGGGCGGTGCTGAGGCTGGTTTTGTCGTCGCGGTACTTCACAATCACTGGTGCATAGAGCGAGAGGCCCCATTCCTGACCTTTGCCTTTGGAGACGGAGCGGGAGCCGGGAACGACGACGGCGTTCTCGGGGATGATGAGGGGTAGGTCGGCGGTGGCGCGGAGGATGGTTCCGTTGACCAGATCGAAGACCGGGGTTCCGCGAGTCAGGATGGTGCCTGCGGCCAGAACTGCGCCCTTGCGGACGATGGTGCCCTCGTAGACACCAGAGTTGCCGCCGATGAGGACGTCGTCTTCGATGACCACCGGGGAGGCGTTCACCGGCTCGAGGACGCCGCCGATCTGGGCCGCGGCGCTGAGATGGACGCGCTTGCCGATCTGCGCGCAGGAGCCGACCAGGGCGTGCGAATCGACCATGGTGCCCTCGTCCACATAGGCTCCGGCATTGATGTACATGGGCGGCATGCAGACTACGCCGTGGGCCACATAAGCTCCGGCGCGAACCGAGGAGCCGCCGGGAACTACGCGCACGCCGTCCGAAACAGAGAAATGGCGGGCGGGGTAGGTGTGCTTGTCGACAAACGAAAAGCCGACAGCGGGCAGCTCTTCCAGCACACCGAGGCGGAAGCCGAGCAGGATGCCCTGCTTGACCCAGGTGTTGACGCGCCAGCCGGTGGGGGAGGCAGGGTCGGGCGAGGCGGCGCGGACCGCGCCGGTTTCAATGGCGGCGCGGAGGGCCAGGAAGGAATCCATGGCGGCGGGGTCTTCGACGGCGGCGGGTCCGGCGGCAAAAAGCCGCTCAATGGTCTCTTGTAGTTGGGGAATGGTCATGGCACTTTGAGTTTATCAATTGTGCTGCGCGGGGCCATGCTTCGTTTGCGGAAGAGGGAAGGCACACACCAACGAAGCGCCGTGGGCCAATGGGGATGGGGCGGCGCTCGACGCGTGGGGGTCAGGCTGCGTTCAGGGGCGCCTGTCTGAGTTTCGGCTGCGCGTGGATCTCGTGCAGGGAGATGGGTTGCAGCCGGAAGGAGTTTTCTCCCGAGGGGATGAGGACCATGGGAACCGGTTCGCAGTAGGGCCGGTTGTGGAAGTTTTTCGCTTCCAGCCAAGCGCACAGACGGGGATCGTGAATCTCCGGCTGACCTTGCCAGAAATCAGGCTCGAGATTGCACTGGATCCGCAAGTGATCCAACTGCAGCTCGATGGCTGCGATGTTCCTTGGGAAGTAGCGACGGACGTTGCCGATGCCCACGTGCAGACCGGTTACCATGCGGCCTTTGCAATGTGTCTTGACCACCATACGCACCTCCCCTTCAACTTTTGATGAAGTCAGTGTAGGGAGCAGGGAAGAGACAGGGGCTTTCCGCTGTACGGAAAACGCGTAGTGGATTCCAATCTGAAACCCATGTTTCCGCAGAGACAACGATGGGAAGAAAGGAAGCTTCTTCTTGCGCCCTGACAGGAACTCATCCGGTTGTGTGTTGTTTTTTTGAGCCGCCTCATCCGATGTATGAAGCGCGCTCCGGTGTGCTTACTTGCACTATAGCATTCCTTCAAAAACGGGCAAGGCTTCTTTTCACTTTTGCACATTTTTTCATTTTCAAGTGCAGCAGACGGGCGGAAAGGAGGCGGTGCAAAGGGGACGCGCGGAAGGGAATTTTGCGAATGCCTATGATTCGGAGTCCATGGCCTCAAAGGCCGCGAGTTCGGGGCCGAGGCTGAGGCGCGGATCGGAGGGGCGAATCAGAGAGTATGGGAGTCCGTGGGTTCAACAGGCAGGGGCATGGGTTGCTTGGTGAGAAGGCCGTCGAGGGCGACGGTGGTGAGGACGCGGGCGATGGTGACGGCGGCGGTTCCGTTGCCGTAGGGGTTGAGCATGCCGGCGAGGGAGGAACGGAACTCCGGACGGAGGGCCTGGCGGATGCCGGACAGGATGGCATCGGTTTCAGGAGGGACGTCGAGGATGTTCGGGGCGCGCTCGCGACCTTGTTGGCGCATGCCGACGTTGACCGTGGGCAGGGCGAAGGAGGCGGCTTCCATGATGCCGCTGGAGGAGTTGCCGATCATGGCGTCGACCTGGCCAAGGAGACTCCAATAGGTGATGGGGTCGAGATTGACGAAGAGGTGGGTCTGGGGGCGCGTGGCGGCGAGAGCCTGGGTGCGTTCGATCAGCGCGTAGCTTCCGGCGTCGGAATTGGGATAGACGAAAAGGAGTTGGCCGGGGGCCTGGGCAAGGGCGGCGAAGAGGGCGTCAGCCTCGGCGGTGGTGTCCTTCAGGATGGTGACCGGGTGATAGGCGGCCAGCAGAGTGGGCGGCGCGAAGGCGATGCCGAGGCGGGCTTCGAGGGCGGCGCGGTCGAGCAGAGGGGAGCGGCGCAGGTGGTCCAGCGAGGGCGCTCCGGCGTGATGGACGCGCCAAGGCTCTTCGCCCATGGCGATGACGCGGCGGCGGGCGGTGGGGGTGGAGGTGAAGTGGATGTGGGCCAGCTTGGTGATGGCGTTGCGCACTTGGTCGTCGATGGCTCCCTGGCTGATTTCGCCGCCTTCGATGTGGGCCACGGGAATGCGCAGGGCGAGAGCGACGGAGGCGGGGGCCAGCATTTCATAGCGGTCGGCGATGAGCAGGAGCAGGTCGGGCCGCCAAGCGGTGAGTGCGTCGGCCAGGCCCAGCATGGCGAGGCCGATGGTTTTGGCCATGCCGGTATCGGTGTCGGAGCTGAGCAGGCATTCGATGCGTGCTTTGATGGGAAAGCCGTCGCGCTCGATCTCCTGGAGGGTCGAGCCGAACTCCGGCGAGAGATGTGCGCCCAGGGCGAAGACGCCGAGTTCGACATCGGGATGCGCGGCCAGTTCCCGCAGGGGCCAGTAGAGGTGGCTGTAGTCGGCGCGCGAAGTGGTGACGACGCCGATGCGGCGCTTGCTGGATTGAGGGGCTGGAGTCACAGGAGAAGTATAAATTGGCGTGGGTTGGAGGCTGGGCCGGGGTTCGAGCGGGATGCCCCCAGGTCTCGAAGGGCAAGGGGAGACCTGGGGCACTTTGGAGCTGAGCCGGGACGATTACCCGGTGACTGACTTACAGATGCGCGTAGTGGAGGAGCAAGCCCACAGCCGCGCCGCCAAGCAGGGGGCCGACGATGGGAGTGAGCGCGTAGCCCCAATTGGAGGGGCCTTTGCCGGGGATCGGGAGCAGCCAGTGAACCAAGCGGGGGCCCAGGTCGCGGGCCGGGTTGATGGCGTAGCCGGTGGTGCCGCCGAGGGAGAGTCCAATGCCCCAGACCACGCAACTGACCAGCCAAGGCGCGAGGCCAGCCGCAGGGCCGGTCATGGAAACACCTTTGGAACCGATGGCGACGGCCACCAGGACCAGAACCGCGGTGCCGAGAATTTCGCTGAAGAGGTTGGCGAGGGGGCTGCGGACGGCAGCGTTGGTGCAGAAGATGCCTAGCTTGGCGGCCGGATCGGAGGAGACCTTCCAGTGGGGCGCGAAGTGGAGAACCATGAGCGCGGAGCCGCACATGGCGCCGAGCATTTGCGCGGACCAGAAGCTGAGCACGTTGGAATAATCGCCACTGGTGACCGCGCCGGCCAAGGTGATGGCGGGATTGAGATGAGCGCCGGGGCTTCCGAAAGCTTGTGCGACCAGGACGCCGCAGAGCACGGCCAAGGCCCAGCCGGTGGTGATGACCATCCAGCCCGCGTCTGCCGCGTACGACTTTTTGAGGGTTACGTTTGCGCCCACGCCATTGCCGAGCAGCACCAAAACCAGGGTGCCAATAAATTCACCAAACCAGGGAGAATGCATATAAAGGTCCTTGCCTTTGCGCTTGCTTCCTCCGACACACAAAGGCTGGAGGGCAAACGCTTTCATGATTTTCGGAACCTAAGCATTCTGCACTGTCCACCCTGTGTTCGCCAAGGTCCTGCGCGGTCCTGCGCGGATGGCGGGCGTTGAAGCGAACTGGGGCCCGGCGGCCGCTACGGTTTGGGCTGCTCGGCGCCGATCACCGTCTGCTCATACTGCGGCCAATGGGCGAGCAGTTCGCCGACCACCACGTGGCCCACGCGGTAGGCGCTTTCGAGCGAGGTACGGAAGGCACCGGTGGTTCCTGCACGCTGATGGTCGAGGCTTTCGGCGGCGGTCATGCCGCGGGGCTGGCGGTCGTAGTTGCTGACGGTGCGCAGGACCAGGATGCGGCGCTGATCCACACGGCCAGCCTGGGCCAGAAACTGGAGCGACTGGAGCGTGCCGGTGTCTTCCATGGCCGTGGTGACAAACTCGCCTTTGCCGCCGGTGAAGTAGTGGACCCAGTCCGTGGCCCAAGCGTCGAAGAGCTTGCCGTGCCAGTAGGTGGAGGAAGAGATCTCGTCGCCCAGGGTGACAAAGGGCGGGCGGTTGGCGGCAGCGCCGTCGAATTGGCTCCGAATCTGCTGCAAACGCTCCGAGTCGTCCAGCTTCGTGGAGCGCGTGAGCTTGTAGGCCCATTCGGCGAGGCCTGCGTTGAGTGCGAAGACCTGGCCGTCGAGAGGCTCGGCCGGCGCTTCAAAGGGGCGCGTTTTGTGGAGCGGCACAAAGCCGGTGGTCCAGCCGGAAGGAATTTCGCGGGCGTCGAGCTCGTAGCCCAGGTCGCCATCGACCACCCAGCGCGCCCAGACCGCCGAGCCGAGGGATGCCCGGTCGGGGCTGGCGCCGGCAATGCCGGCGACGATCCAGTAGGCGTGGGTCAGGTCGAAGCGCGGGTCCAGGCCCAGGGCCATGAGGGTGGCCGCGGCGTGAGCCGTGCCCTGGCCGGTGACGATCGCCATCTCGCCTTCGCTGTTCATGCGGACGGGGTGGTAGCCGGCAGGGAGCGGATAGACGCGGTCCAGGTGGTCGCGCTCGACCCAATACTGGAGCTCGCCGGGCGCATCGCCGGTGTCGGCGCCGGGTTCGAACATGGCGACCACCACGACTTTGACCGGAATCGGCTTGGGTTGGGCGGCGCACAGGGCGGCCAGAGTGCAAAACGAGAGGAGAGCGGAGAGGGTGCGCGCGCGGAGATCCATTGATTGCGATGGTAGACGAGAAGAGCAGCAAGTCAGCAAGTCAGCGGAGTTTGCGGGGCTAGTGGTGTTCGCGGAGTTGGCGAAGGATTTGTGAGTTTGCCAGTGCTTCAGCGCGGTATGCGCGGAACGATTGGGTTATACGATAGAAAAATGAGGGACATGCGCTTGCAAACGATGAAGAAATTTTTCCTTTTGATGGCTATGGCGGCGATTACGCTGACGCCGGCGGCGACAGCTCAGCAAACGGGGCACGCCCCAACCAAGGTCATCGGCTTCATGACCGATTTCGACGTGAAGGACGATGCCGTGGGCATCTGCAAGGCGGTGATGGACGGGGTGGCTTCAGGGGTGCGCATTCTCGACCTGACGCATCAGTCCGAGCCCTACAACATCGCGATGGGCGCACGCTTTTTGGCCGGTTCGGCTCCGTACTTTCCCAAGAACGCGGTGTTTGTGGTGGTCATCGATCCGGGCGTGGGATCGACGCGCAAGGCGATCATCGCGAAATCCAAGGTGGGCCAGTTCTTCGTGCTGCCGGACAACGGACTGCTGACGCTCATCCAGGACCGCGACGGCATTGTGGAAGCGCATGAGATTACCAATCCCGCGTGGATGATTGGCTCGGGGATTTCATCGACCTTTCACGGACGCGATATTTTTTCGCCCGCAGGGGCGCACGTGGCGCGGGGCGACGATTTTCGGCAGGCCGGTCCGGCTGTGGATGTGACGAAACTTGTCCGGCTCGACCTGAAGAGCGCGACGGTGGATGAGAAGGGGCTGCACGCGCAAGTGCTGGGCACCGACGGACCGTTTGGGAATCTGGTGCTGAACGTGCCTGCCGAGACCTTTGCGCAACTGGGCTACAAGCTCGGCGATCAGGTTCCGATCGAGCTGGCAGGCAAGCACTATGTGTTTCCTTTTGTGAAGACGTTCAGCGATGTGGCGGTGGGCAAGGAGCTGTTCTACATCGACTCGCGCGGGCGGCTTTCACTGGGCCTGAACATGCGCAATTTTTCAGCGGCCTACAATGTGGGCGAAGGCGCGGAGCTGACGATTCCGAAGAAGTAGGGAACGGGGCGTCGCGGAGATTCCGCGGGAGGAAGCAGCCATGAGGTCGATGTTCAACATTCTGACAGGAGCGATTTTGGCGACCAGCTTTGCCGCTGCCGCTGCTGAGCAGCCGCAGCCAGCACCCAAGTGGGCGATTGTGATTCACGGCGGCGCGGGCGTGATTGAGCGCGCCAGCATGGGGTCCAAGACCGAAGCGGCTTATCGCGCCTCGCTGAACGAGGCGGCGCAGGCGGGCGCCAAGGTTCTGGACCGGGGCGGCTCGTCGCTTGACGCCATCGAGGCGGTGATCCGGATTTTTGAAGACGATCCGCTGTATAACGCAGGGCGCGGCGCGGTGTTTACCGCCGAGGGCAAGAACGAGCTGGACGCGGCCATCATGGACGGCTCGAATTTGAAGGCCGGAGCGGTGGCCGGAGTGACGCGCACGCGGCACCCGATCAGCCTGGCGCGGGCGGTGATGGAGAAGTCGCCGCACGTGATGCTGATCGGTATGGGCGCCGATACGTTTGCCGCGCAGGCGGGCCTCGAACAGGTGGACCCGAGCTACTTTTTTACGGAGCGGCGGTGGCAGTCGCTGGTGAAGCAGTTGAAGAAGGAAGGGCTACCGATTCCGCAGCGGCCTGCTGGTGCGCCGGTTCCTGTTCCGGTGGCGGAGATTGAGCCGCCCAACGCGCACAAATTCGGTACGGTGGGCGTGGTGGCGCTGGACCGGGCGGGCCATATTGCCGCGGGGACCTCGACCGGAGGAACGCAGGGGAAGAAGTGGGGCCGGGTGGGCGACTCGCCGATTATCGGCGCGGGCACGTACGCCTCCAACCAGTCGTGCGCTGTTTCCGCGACTGGCGCGGGGGAGTACTTTATCCGCCTGACCGTGGCGCGGGAAGTGTGCGCGCTGGTCGAGTACAAGGGGATGACGCTGCAGAAGGCGGCCGACCAGGTGATTCACAAGGAACTGGAAGCGCTGCACGGGGACGGCGGGATCATTGCTGTCGCGCCGGACGGGCAGATGGCGTGGAGCTTCAACACGCCGGGCATGTACCGCGCCAGGCAGGCCGAGGGCGGGAAGCTGCAGATCTCCATTTATAACGACGAGCCGTAAGCACCTGCGCATCCCGCACAAAGCACAGGCAAAAATGCCCTGGTTCTCGGTGCGAGAGCCGGGGCATTTTGCCTATACGTGCAGGCCAAAACTAGCGGATGACTTCGAACTTGGCCCAGGGGCAGTTGCAGACCGGGCAGCGGTCGTGCTCTTCGGGGGTCTCGGAGGTGTAGCCGCAGACCGGGCAGACGAAGAAGTCCTTCGCCGTGCCGATCCAGGAATCCTTCTTGCCCGCCTCGAGCAGAGCGATGGCCTCGCCATACAGACGGGCGTGGGTCTTCTCGGCTTCCAGAGCGAAGGTAAAGGTGCGCATTGCAGAGGTGTTGTTGTGCGCCGTGGCTTCTTCGAGGAAGCCGGGGTACATGGTGTCGACCTCGTACAATTCGCCGCCGAGCGCGGTGTGCAGGTTTTCGAGCGTGGTCTTGACTTCGACCGCGTGAATTTCGCACCGGGCTTCTCCGCCCAACTGCTTGATGACGCGGGCGTGATTGGCGGCGTGGATCTGTTCGGCGCGCGCGGCGGCCCGGAACAGGCTGGCGGCTCCGTGCAGCCCATCGGCGTCGGCCCTGACAGCGAAGCGGGTGTACTTCGCGTTGGCGTTCGACTCGCCCTCAAAGGCGGTAAGCAGATTCTGGACTGTAACGGTATGTTCTGCGGTAACTGGCATGATTGTCCCTCCTAGACTACGTCCAAAGCGTACGGCCAGCGGCGGTGGGTTGCTGTGATGCGGATTACAAGCGAAGAAGACAAAAGAAGAGGCTTCTCTCAGAGGAAAAACAAGCTGGAGGGAAGACAGGCTGCGGAGAAAGGCCCGGTACCGGCGAAGTGGCCGAAAAGCTCACCTCTGGGGCTAAGCGCGCTTTGATTTGATTGCAGTCAAGGGACGCGCGACCCACAGGGACGACCGGTCGTGGCCTGTTCCGAGGCAGGAGTTTCCCGTGGCCTACAGGGATGCGTAAGTTGTTCAGGATCAACGGGGGATTTCTCCGGGACGACTTGTTCCAGACTGGGATCTTCGCCGTACTTCCCGGGGGCCGGCGCTTTTGTTTGCCTATTTTTTCGTTGCGGCGTTGGACCTCCCTGACTAGCATGGGTGCGTTCCTGTCCCAAGGAAGATTGCCGGGGTCTGTGCGCTCAAGGAAAAACCAGGCCCTGACGCATGAGGTGGTTCGGAATGAAATCCATCGCATCCGCACTTTTACTTTGCCTGTTTGCCGCGGCGGGTCTTGGTCAGAACAAGGCAGACACTCCACCCAAGCCAGCGCAGTCGATTGCCGAACTGCGGCAGCAACTGGAAAAGATTCTGCACGACACGCATACGCCGGGCATGTCGGTGGCCATTGTGCATCGCGACGGGCCCGAATGGGTTGCCGGGCTGGGGGTGGCCGATGTGGCGGCGAACCGGGCCACCACGGACGAGACGCTGTTCCGCATTGGTTCGACGTCGAAGGCTTTTGCTTCGCTTTCGATCCTGAAACTGGCGAAGGAGGGCAAGCTTTCGCTGCAGGACACGGTACACAAGCTGGCGCCGGAGATCTGGTTCGAGAATCGTTGGGAAGCCACCGACCCGGTGCGCGTGGTGGACCTTTTGGAGCACACGACGGGCTGGGACGATATGCATCTGCGGGAGTATGCCAAAGACGCGCCGGGCATGAGCCTGCGGGACGGGCTCAACTACGACCACCATTCGCGCATCTCGCGCTGGCGGCCGGGAACGCGCATGGCCTATTGCAACTCGGGGCCGCCGGTGGCGGCCTATATCGTGGAGAAGATTACCGGCCAGCGGTTTGAGGACTACGTGGCGCAGAACTTTTTTGCGCCCATCGGGATGAAGACCGCGACCTATTTCGAGCGGCCCGCGCAGGAGATGACCACGCTGTATTTTCCGGACGGAAAGAAGCCGTATCCCTACTGGAATATTCTGCTGCGGCCGGCCGGGGCCATCAACGCCTCAGCGAAAGATATGGCGGCCTATGTCGGGTTCTATCTGAATCGCGGGGCGGTGGGCGGAGCCGAGGTGATTCCGGCGGCCTCGATTGACCGCATGGAGACGCCGACCCGGGTCTGGGCGGCGCAGCAGGGCATGAAGTCCGGATACGGGCTGAGCAACTACACCAGCATCGAGGATGGATTTGTGTACCACGGCCACAATGGCGGCGTGAACGGTGGGCTGACGGACATGTCGTACATGCCGGAGTACGGCGTGGGGTACTTCTACAGCATCAACTCCGGCAACGGAGCGGCCTTTGGCAAGCTGGGCGAAGCCATTCGCGCCTACATTACGCGAGGGCTTGCCAAGCCGGCGGTGCCTGCCGCGGCAGCGCTGCCTCGCCGGACTGAGGAGTACACCGGCTGGTACCAGCCGGATTCGCCGCGCAACCAGATTTCCGCTTTTCTGGAGCGGCTGGCGGGGATCACGCTGGTCCGGTTCAAGGACGGCAAGATGCTGATGTCGGGCCTGGGCCAGATCGACCGGGTCTATATCCCCGTGGAAGGTGGGCAGTTCCGCTCCGTCCCGAAGAAGGGGCCGGCCGAACCGGTGGCGACGGTTGCGCTGGTGGCTCCGCGCACTGGCGGGCGCTTTGTGCAGGTGGGAGGCGGGATGTACACGCTGAAGCACATGCACACATGGATGGCCATTTGCGAGGTCGCGCTGGTGCTGTGGTTCCTGCTGGCGGTGGTTTCGATTGTGCTGTACGCGCCTTTCTGGATCTTCGGCGGACTGATTAAAAAACGCCGCCGTCCGGCGGAGAGGGCGATGCAGCTGGGGCCGCTGCTGGCGGTGTTGAGCCTGCTGGCGTTTGTCGGCCTGTTTATGGTGTCGGGCAACGACGCCATTGCCCGGTTGGGAAACCTGACGGTCTGGTCGGCGGGGATCTGCCTGGCCACTGTGGCGTACGCGCTGGCCACGCTGGGCAGCATTTTCGCCTTGTGGCAGGCACGGAAACAGGAGATCCGGTGGGGTGTCTGGTGGTTTTCGATGGTGGTGACCGGCGGGCTGCTGGTGGCCGTGGTGTACCTGGCGTGGTGGGGCGTGATTGGGCTGCGCACCTGGAGCTAAGGTGCGGAGAGATGGATTCTCTTTGGCGCGCTTGCCTGTCGCGTTTTCCCAGGCTCCAAAGTCTGGACCTGGGCACCCATTATCTTGCCCGGAATGGGCAGGGGAAAGCCCATAACCGTGGCGTAAACGCAAGAAGGCCATCCCCGCGGGGATGGCCTTCTTGCGTTGCAGAGGAACGCTGACTACTGCGGGATGCTGTTGCGGGCCATGGCTTTCTGCGCCAGGACCTTGTGGGCGTTGTCTTCCAAGGCCTGGGCTTCGGGCAGGAAGGTGACGGCCTTCTGGATTGTCGGATCCCAGTCGGCCAGGATGCGCAAGCCCTGCAACTGTCCGAACTGGATGGTGAAGATCTTTTCCTTAATGCGGGTTTTCAGCCAGTCGCTGACGCCGGCCAGGTCCTCGTTGGTGAAGGCAATGTTCTGGCTGGTGAGGAAGGCCTTGAAATCGCTCATCACCGGCTCGTCCACCTGGAAATTCTGGTCGACGGTGCGGTTGGCCAGGTAGTGCGGGGCGAAGTGGAAGAACACATCCTTGCTGAGCAGGATGTCCTGGAAGTGGTTGCTCTTGGGGCTTTCGACCTTCTCGTCGGGTGTGATGCCGCCGCCGCCGTAGACGGTGCGGCCCGCGTCGGTGAACTTGACCTCGCGGTTGGTGGTGTCGGCCGGCTGCGCGCCCGCATGGTTGTAGTAGTAGTCGTAGAGCGAGACGCCGGAGTAGTTGCGCTGGATGAGACGGCCGGAAGGCGTGTAGTAGTGATAGGTGGTTAGTGCCAAGCCGGTGTTCTCGCTGAGGTTATAGACGGTCTGGACGAGGCCCTTGCCGAAGGTGGTTTCGCCGACGATCAAGGCGCGGTCGTGATCCTGCAGGGCGCCGGAGACAATCTCTGCCGCGGAGGCCGTATTGCGGTTGACCAGGACCACGATGGGGAAGGTCTTGCCGCTGTTGCCGTGGGTGGCCGTGTAGACCTGATCGGGATAGGCCCGGCCGCGCTGGGAGACGATGTTCTGTCCCTTGGCGAGCAGGTGGTCGCAGATGTCGACGGCCTGGCTGAGCAGCCCGCCGGGGTTGCTGCGCAGGTCGAGGACGAGACCTTTGAGATTGCTGAAGCCATCGACGGCCTCAATGACTTCCTGGGCCGTGGTTTCCTGGAACTGGGAGAGATGGATGTAGCCGACGCCGGGGCGCATCTCGTATTTGAGGTCGACGGAGGGGTGCGGAATCTCGTCGCGGATGAGGTCGAACACCAGCGGCTTGGACTGGCCCTCGCGGGTGGTGGTGACCTGCACGTGGGTGCCCTTGGGTCCCTTGAGCGCCTTGGCGACCAGGTCGGAGGTCATGCCATCGGTGGACTTGCCGTCGACGGCGGAGATGACGTCTCCTGGGTGGATGCCAGCCCGGAAGGAGGGCGTTCCCTCGTAGGGCGTGATGACATAGACCTTGTTGATCTGCTGCTGGATGACCATGCCGACCCCGTAGTAGCGGCCGTGCTGGTCCTCGCGCATTTTGGCGTAGGCCTTGGGATCGTAGAAGTTCGAGTGCGGGTCAAGAACCCGCAACATGCCGGGAATGGCCCCGTCGTAGATGGCGGTGTCGGCCTTGTCGCCGTTGATGGGCTCGGCGTAGTTCTGCTCCACCAGCGCATAGACATTGGTGAAGGACTTGAGGTTATCGCGCAGCTGGCTCTCGTCAGCCGAAGACTGTGCCCCCACCCGGCGCTGCAGGATGCTGCCTGCGAGGGCGCAGACGGAAAAGAAGACAATCAACGTAAATAGGGCGCGGCGTGCGCGGGGAGTCATAGGCAGGAGGAACCTCCGGACTGCGGCTGCGGCAGGCGTTCCGAGGCGGCTTCCCATGGGGCCGAATGCAGATACGACGTGATTTGCCGGATCATGGCCCGATACAAATGAACCTTGCCCAGATTCGGCAAGGCCAGGAGATTTGGAAAACCGCTCAAAAAGCCCGTACGGAGCAGTCTTGGCTTGAAGTATATCACCGGTCTATTTGACGGCGGACAAGCCCATTCCGATAGCCTTGCCGCACTTTGTGTTCCGGTTTTTGGGAGCGGGCACGGTGGGGCGGCCCGTTGCCGGGCCGCGTTGCAGACCAGAAATCCGAAGAAAGCGCGAAGCGACCCTAGGCTCCTCGGGCAAAATGGGAGGATCCCTGTCAAAATCCACCTGATTCGCGGCAGAAATCGCGCTCTTGCTCCCCAGGCATTTACAATGGCGTCTATGCATCAGGTGGTGAACGATTGCCCCTTGCCGTGTCCTTACCTATGAATCTAAGACTCCTTCGCACTCCCGCGGCGTTCGTGTTCGGCACGGTGCTGCTCGCAAGTTCCACTTTGGCGCAAACGCATCCCGCCGCGCCTGAGAGCCCATACGGCGGCACCACGGTCGAGGACATCATCGCCCGCGTCAACGATCAGGTCATTACGCGCTCGGACTACGAACGCGCGATGAAGGAACTGGACCAGGAGGCGCGTCAGCGCGGCGCCTCGATGCAGGATGTTTCGGCGGCCCACAAGGACCTGCTGCGCAACCTCATCGACCAGCAGCTTTGGCTCTCCAAAGGCAAGGAACTGAGTATCACCGGCGAGACCGACCTGGTGAAGCGCCTGAACGAGATCCGCAAGCAGTACAACCTGGAAACCCTGGAGGACCTGGAGAAGGCCGCCAAGGAACAGGGTGTTTCTTACGAGGATTTCAAGGCCAATATCCGTAACGGCATCATTACGCAAGAGGTGATGCGCGACCAGGTGGGCCGCAGGATTCAGATGACCCCCGGGGAAGCGCAGCGCTACTTTGAGCAGCACAAGCAGGAGTACGCGCAGCAGGAGAGCATCCGGCTGAGCGAGATTCTGGTTTCGACCGGCACGCCCGCCCCCTCCGTGACGGAGAAGGGTGGCGTGCAGCCCGAGGATCCGGAGAAGCTGGCAGCAGCCAAGGCCAAGGCCGACGATCTTGAGGCCAAGCTCCACGCTGGCGGCGACTTTGCTCAACTGGCGCGCTCGTTCAGCGACGGCCCCACGGCCGGCGAGGGTGGCGACCTGGGCCAGTTCCGCCGCGGCAGCCTGGCCAAGCTACTGGAAGACAAGACCTTTGTGCTCAAGAGCGGCCAGTTCACCGAGCCGATTCGGACCAAGCAGGGCTACGTCATTCTCAAGGTCGCGCAGCACGTCCCGGGCGGCGTTCCGGAGTTCAAGGATGTGGAGCAGCAGGTGGAAGAGGCTTTCTACATGAGCCGCATGGAGCCTGCCATCCGCGACTATCTGACCAAGATGCGCGAGAACGCCTTCATCGACATCAAGCCGGGATTTGAGGATTCCGGGGCTAGCGCGCACCAGACCAAACCGGTTTACAGCGCGTATGTGCCTCCGGCGCCCAAGAAGAAGAAGAAGGTGCAGCGTACTCGGTTCCGTGAGAACACACGCGCCTTCCGCCAGAAATCGGCGCCTGCCGCCGCTCCCGAGGCCGCAACTGCCCCCGAGGTAGCCGCCGCACCGGCCAAGAAGACAAAGAAGGACAAGAAGAGTGTGACCGCAGCGGATGTGGCTTCGATGAAGCCCGGCAAGAAGGAAAAAATCCGCTATGGCCAGGCGCCAACCAAGACGCTGCCGAACGCGCCGGAGACCAAGACCGAGGACGCGGGCGCACTGCCGCCGGCAATCCCGGTGGTGGCCGCCGAGGAGCCGGCCAATCCGCTGGAGAGTTCCGCCCAGGCGGAGAAGAAGACTCGCTTCAGCTCGCGCGCCAAACTGCCCAAGAAGGCCAAGGTCAAGGGGCCGCAACTTGACAGCATGGCGCCGCAGGCAGCGGATGCCGCAGAGGTTGCCGACCGTCAGACGCAAGCCGGGCCGCTCGGCTTAGCAGGCGATACGGCCTCCAAAAAGAAGAAGAAGGCCACCACCACGACGGGCGACAAGACCCGCTTGACCGACAAGAACAAGAAGCCGGTGGTCCCGGTCCAGGGCGATGCGCCCTTGGCTCCAGCCCCGCAAGCGCCGGCTCCGGCCCCCGCACCACAGCCGTAGGGCAAGTACGCAGCGCGCGGTTCGCCGCAGCGCGGCGCAACGAGCAATGCAATTAATCCGCCGGGCCTGGGAACTTCTCTCAGGCCCGGCTTTTTGATTCAAACAAGGAAGGCGTCCCTTTTGAATCGGGGCGCCGGCGGACAGGCTACGGCGCTGTTTTCACACAACCATCTTCATCAATTCATTCCATTACGAATATGGGGGCTCAGAATATCTACCTAAACGATAGAAAATCGTCTACTCGATTGCGTGGCGTGCATCAAATAGGAAGGACTGTCCTAATGTCTGATTGCTTTTTGAACGGCTGCTGAATGCGGAGAGGGAAAGAAGAATGGATGTGTGCGGTATTGAGCCCGAGCGTCATGGGCCTGCCCAAGGGGTATTGCCCG
>Ga0224530_1000669_pt1 | contig 21001 bp, 17 predicted proteins | sample CBST75metaG_FD_179873 | JGI IMG/M metagenome (GOLD analysis project Ga0224530, IMG submission 179873) | Peat soil microbial communities from Stordalen Mire, Sweden - C.B.S.T75 | ecosystem: Environmental > Terrestrial > Soil > Wetlands > Peat | place: Sweden: Norrbotten County, Stordalen Mire...
TTAATTTCGAGGTGTTCATGCCCGCTTATCTGTTCTTGCTGGTTGCCGTGTTGAGCCGTTTTATGCCCCATGCGGGGTTATGGAACTTTACCGCGGTGGGTGGCGCGCTGCTTTATTTTGGCGCGCGGCGGCCGTGGCGGGAGATGCTGGCTCCGCTGGCCGCGCTCATGGCCACCGACTACTTCCTCACCGTTCACAGCTATCACTACAGCTTTGCCTGGCAGGGCTATGTGCCCACTTGGGCCTGGTACCTGATGGCCATGGTGCTGGGGCGGATTCTGCTCAAAAGCCGGACGACCATTGCGCGTGTGGCGGCCGGCTCGCTGCTGGGGCCAACCTCGTTTTTCTTGCTCTCGAACTATGCGGCTTGGGCGACCGGCTGGGCGTTCCCGTATCCGCACACGCTGGCCGGGCTGGGCGCGTGTTTTGCCGCCGCTGTGCCGTTCTATCGCAATGACCTGATCTCGACGGCGATTGTGGCTGGCGCGGCCTTCGGAGTTCCGGTGCTGGTGCGGCGGATGAGCGCCGCGCGTGAACAAATGGCGCTGGCTGAAAAGTAGTTTTAGTGTTGGTTTTCCCAGGTCTCAACTTCGAGACCTGGGAACCCACTTGGGTGGTTTGTTTAGAAATCCAGGTACCCATATTTTGAGTGCGAGAAGGCTTCTGAATCGCGAGCCTTCGACTACTTTTTATTAGTCTTCACAGCTTGCCGGCACGCTTCTTCCGTATCCACCACCAGGCAAAGCCCGCCACTGCCAGGCCGCCTACGATGGCCAGCAAGCCCAGGCTGTGGTGCTCCACGATCTGCACCGCGCCTGGACCCAGTTTGAGCACCAGCATGGAGAGCGCTATCCAGCGAACCATGCGGCCACAAAAAACAGCCAGCATAAAAGGGGCGACCTTCATCTCGAAGACGCCGGCGGCAAAGACGCAGGCCTTCCAGGGTGTGGGCGGGGGCAGCATGGAGGGAATCATCATGGCCAGGAATTCCTGGTTCTCGAAGCGTGTGCGCATCCGCTCGAAATGTTTACGGTTGACGCGCTTGAGCAGGAAGAGCTCGCCGCCGACCCGGCCCAGTCCGTAAGGCAACAGGCCACCCACTGCCGACCCAGCGGCGGCCAGCAGGCAATAAATCCAGAAATGGCTTTGGTCGTTCCACACGTAGACGGCCAGCAGCGCATCCATGGGAATCGGAATGGTGGACGAGTCCAGCAGTGCGGCCGCGCCCACGCCCCAAATGCCAAATTTTGCCAGGAATAGGGCTATGAGCTTCCACTTGGCCATCAATTGAATAAAAAACCGCTTCAAAAAGGGTCCCCTTCCACCCGCAAATCCGTCTTACTATCAAGAACTATTGTACGGGCCGAGGCGTTCGACACGAATTCCCGGCCGAGATGAGAGAATAGAAAGAAAGGAATCTAAACGGAGCAGCGGGCGCGTGTGCGCCAGGGATGCTCCTCAAGAACGAATGCCCACCGAAAAAGCGCCAACCGATGTGAACGAGCCCCAGGGGCCGTCGGGAACCAACCCCGATCCGAGCGCTCCGGCAGCGAGCGAGGAGCGGCGCGAATCTGTGTCCGCCTCCCCCGTGGTTCGCGGTTCACGCTGGGTGGACTACGACACCCACGAACTGCTGGAGATGATCGGCGAGTTGGAGGACGAGCGGCGCTTTGCGCGGCTGCGCGAGGGCATCTGGCTTGCCATTCTCATCCATTTGGCGTTGCTTTCGGCGGTGACCTGGATTCCCAGGTATGTTTTCAAGGTGCCGATCGTGGTTGATCAGAGCGACGCGCTCAAGCAGCACAAGGATTTTACTTATCTGGATACGCCGTTTCAGTTGCCGCCCAAGGCGCCTCCCAAGCCGCTTTCGTCGCAGCAGCCCTTGATTGATAAACAGACCATGGAGGCAATGAAGCGGTCCGCGCCGCCCGCGCCCGCGCCAGAGGCCGCGCCGAAGCCTGCTGCTCCGGCCGCGGCGCCGCCGCCTATCCCGCCCAGTCAGCAGTCGCAGATTGAGGCGCCTCATCCGGCGGCGGTGCCTGCCCGGCCCAACTTTGCCATGGGCTCGCAAAACCCTGCCGACCAGTTGCGCGAAGCCATGAAAGGCGCATCGCGGGGTAACGGTACGGGCGGTGCGGGGAATCTCTCCCCTGACAGGCTGGCGCGGCATCCCGGCGCGGGAACAGGTGGCGTGCAGGTTCTCTCCGACACACAGGGCGTGGACTTCAATGGTTGGCTGCAGCGCTGGCACCGGGAGACGGAACGGACCTGGGATCCGCTGATTCCCGACGAGGTCAACGCGCCGATTCTCAAATCGGGCATGGTGGCGATTCGCTTCAAGGTGCTGCCCAATGGCCGTCTGATGGACGGTAGCCTGGTGCTGGAGGGCCGCTCCGGCGACGTGGCGCTGGACCGCGCGGCATGGGGCGCTCTGACCGGCTCGAATTACCCGCCGCTGCCCAGAGACTTCCACGGCCCATACCTGGAACTGCGCGCGTATTTCCTCTATAACATGGAACCGCAGCGGTAGAATGGCCGGTTGAGATTCTGCTCGAAAGGGTTGCCTGTGCGAATTTTCGATGTGATCTTTGTTTGCGGCATCACGCTGGCTTATCTGTCCGCTCATGCGCAAACCGCGCCGGCTGGCTCCGCACCAGCACGCCCGGCTCCGGTTCAATTCAATGCTCCCGCAGACAAAGATGGAATCCTCTCCGACACCCAAGGCGTGGACTTCAAGTACTACCTCTCCCAGGTCATGCGCATCACACAGACCACTTGGAAGCCGCTGATGCCCAGGGAGGTGGAAGCGCCAGTTCGCAAGTCGGGTGTGGTGAAGATACGCTATAAGATTCTGCCCAACGGACGGGTGATGGAAGACAGTATGGTGCAGGAAAGCAGCAGCGGCGATCCGGCCTTGGATCGCGCCGCATGGGGCGCCGTGCTGACCTCGATTTATCCGCCTCTGCCCAAGGAGTTCAAAGGCCCCGATCTTGAGCTGCGCTTCGCCTTCAGCTATAACCCGGATCGCCAGCCTTCGCCCTCGCGCAAGCTGCCCAAGCCACTCAGTATTCCCGGTCCCGTGGGCATTACGCTCGGCTATAACTCCAAGCTGTAAATGAACAGCCTCACGCCAGGATGTAACTGGGCGCGATTTTGTGTGTTTTGGATAGCATATCCTCTGCCTAGTGTTGTTCCAAGCCCTCTTGGTTTCGGGGCAGGTCTATCTCCCGGTTTTTTCCTTGCTCCAGTACGTTGCCATGCCGTTTATCCGACCGCAGCAGTAGCACGGCGAAGATGAGCCCCACTACGCCGAGACCCGCGAACATGCATTGGGTCGCGGTATAAGTTCCGGTGACGTCGCGGAGCTTGCCATTCAGGAAGGGGAACAGCCCAAGGCCCACATCTTGGATGGCTGTCATCAGACCGAAGGCCGTGCCCACGCGTTTCTCCTCAACAACAAGGGGAACCGAAGGCCACATCGCGGCAGGCACCAGTACAAAGGCGGCGCCGAGCGCTACCATGCTGAAAATGGGATTCCAGTGGGTGATGCCCATGATCAGGTGGGCGGGAATCAATATGAGGGAGCCCACCACCATAAGCGAGGCCCGCTTGCCGATGCGGTCCACCAGGTCGCCGGCGAAGGGTGCAAAGACCATGGATGCGAAGATCACGATGCTGGTGACCCCCGGCGCCGTCGAGAACATATGAACGAAGTTGTTAAAGATCTGGGCCAGGAACCCGCCCGTGCTTGAGTTCACGAGGGGGAGGCCCCACTTATCATGGAACATGTCCGTGGCGAGGGCCGTGAAGGGGAAGATGGCGCTGTAAAAGGTTACGCAGAGCAGAGTGACGAACCAGAAGGAGGAGGAGAACTTCTTGATATCCGAGAAGACGATCTTGTCGCCAGCGTCCGGTTTGGAAAGCTTGAGCACCTTCTCCCCGTGGTAGTCCATGGCCATGAAGACCAGTTCGCACAGCAGGGAGAATAGGCAGAAGCCCGCAGCGGCCCAGAGAGCCACGCGGTAGCTGCCGAAGTAGCGGGAGATGAGTTCCTCGGTATTGAAGCTGAAGAGGGTTCCGACCCGGCTGACAGTGAGAGCGATACCGAAGGCCAGGGCCATCTCCTTGCCCTTGAACCAGCGGCTGACGATGGCGCTTTGCACCACGATCAGGGATTCGGAACCCGCGCCGAAGATCAACCGTCCGGCGAAGAGTTCCCACTTGGCGTTGGCTAGGGCCACGATTGTGGCGCCCAGCAGAACGAGGCTGCAAAACAGCAGGCTGGCCCTACGGGGACCCAGCTTGTCATAAAGCATACCTCCGAAGAACACGATGACGACGGCGGCCACGGAGTATGCCGTGTAGAGATTCCCGATCGCGCTGCGGTCCAGATGCAACGCTTCGATGAGTGTGGGCGCTAGAGCGCCGATGCTGTCATAGGCGAAATAGCTCCCCAGCACCAGCAAGCTGATGAACAACAGTATGGTGAAGCGGTAGGGACGCCTCGATGGATGGAAGAATCCTATTGATTGAGGTGTTTCAATACCGGAGGCGGGCGGACGGCTGGACGGTTCAGGCATGACAGCGATAATCCTCAGGGCGCGGAAGAGCCGGCAATTTTAAAGTGAAAAGAAGCAACCTACGAAGATAGCAGATTGGGGCTGGAGATGGCCTGGACTGGAACGAATTCCCCGCGAATGTTTTCAGGCGATCTCGTCGTGTCTTTGCTCAAGGTCCGTGGCCGCATTGAGCCGCATGGAGTTTAACCCCTATCAAGAGAAAAGCGCTCGCGGACTTCGTAGCGGGAGCCGCCGCTGCCGAGGAAGCTTTCGTAGAGCAGGAATTCCTTGGCGGCAAACCGTGTGAAGGTTGGCTGATGGCTAATTTTGGCCTTGAGTCCACTGAGGTCGTGCCCATGGCCTTTGCTGCGCGCCAGCGTGATATGAGGTTGGTAGGGGCGCGCCTCGGGCATAAAGCCGCAGGGCTGGGTTGCCGCGGTGACACGTTCCTGAAGCAGAAGCAGTTCAGGCGTGAGTCTGACGCGGGCTATGAGAATTCCGGCGCGCTCAAAGCAGCTCAACCCTTCTAGGCCAACAGAAACGGACGGCGAACGCACTCCGCGCAACTGCGCGACAACACATTCGTATTGCTCCCGGCCGGTATTGCCCAGAAATTGCAGAGTGATGTGCCAGGATTCAGGTGTCGTCCAGCGGAGCCCGTCCCCGGCGGAGCGAAGCCGCGCCGAGGCCGCCCGGAGTTCGTCGGTCACTGCGGCCGCCAGGGGTATCCCAACAAAGAGGCGCATCGAGGGTGTTTCTCCAATCACAGCTCAGGCCCTTGCGACTCCGCTCGGACTCGGAAGATATTCTAGAGCATTTTGGCTTTTGCTATAAACTTCAGTGCCCCATCCATTCCGCGCTTTTCCGCGGAATGGGTGGGATACCAAAAAATTCTAGTCTGCATTATTTCCGAAAAAGCTCTAAGGCTTCGGTTCCGTGGCGCGCAGAAACTCCGCCAGGTAGTCCTTCCATACCGTGGCGACCGTATGGGTTCCGTGGCCTCTGGTGGCGTCAGTGATGGGCAGAAGAATAAAGCGCGCGTTGGGCATCCGCTTCACCATCGTTTCAGCAATGCCCAGCTCCGGCGGGTTGATATAGTCGTCGGCGGAGTTGATCCACAGCACCGGCACGGTGATCTTGGCCAGATTCGGGCTGGGATCGTAGTTCCGGCTGGCGTTCCAGTAGTAGATCATGTCGTTGGCGTCCGTCGCGGTAGCGGTGCGCTTCAGGTAAGCGTCCACAAACTTCTCCGACGCCTCGCGCGTGGGAGCCTGCTTTTGCATCTGCAGTGGGCTTGAACCCATGATCAAGCTGATTTCATTTGCCGTGCGCAGGCCCTGAACCGGCTCGGTTTTGTACTCGCCATCCATCCACGCGGGGTCTTGCTTGACGGCTTGGATCGCCATATAGCGCATCATGCGGTTGCGGCCCGCAATCTGAACCGGCAGGCAGGCAAAGGGCGCCAGCGCATCGGCAAAGCCCGGATAGGTTTCGCCCCACACAAAGGTCTGCATACAGCCCATTGAAGTGCCGAGGATGAGGCGAAGATGGTCGATCTTCATCTCGTCGAGCATCATTCGCTGGCCGCGCACCATGTCGTCATAGTCATATGCCGGGAAGTGAGCGTGCAGGCCATCGGAGGGTTTCGAGCTTTGGCCATGGCCAATGTCGTCCGGCAGGATAAGGAAATATTTCGTGATGTCGAGCAACGCGCCGGGGCCAAAGAGCACGTTGGAGAAGAGTGGGTTCAGCAGCGAGTGGGCATTGCCGCCGGTGCCGTGCAGCAAGAGGATGGCGTTATCAACGTGGCCGGCCGCGTTGCGTTGCGGTGTTCCCAGGGTGAGGTAGTGCAGTTTGAGTTCGGGCAGCGTCTCGCCGGTGCCAAAGCGGAAGTTCGTCAGCACGGTTGTTCCATCCACGGTGGGCCAGGCGGTAGCCTGCGGCGCAGAGGGCGGATTGGCGGGAGCGGGAGGATTTGTCTGGCCGGTGGCAACAACGCCGGAAAGGAAAGTGGCCGCAATCAAGAGCAGAGGGACGCGCAAGTACATTGAAAGACTCCTCAAGGCGCTCGATTCGAGCACCACCCAACCTTCGCGCGATTGTCAGGCCAAAGTCAAGTGGGGCCATTCCCTGCGGTCGTGGCTCCGCGATAAAATCGAGACGTATTCGATGCGCAGCCGCAATTGCATCCGCCTGCGCGCGGGCAAGAAAGGCTTCCCAGCATGAACAGCTTTGCCAGCCGTGCTACGCTTCGTTCCGGCAACCGCTCCTACACGATTTACAGGCTGCCAGCCCTTGAGGCGCGCGGCTTCAACTTGAGCCGGTTGCCCTTCAGCCTGAAGATCCTGCTGGAAAACCTGTTGCGCCGCGAGGATGGCGTAAGCGTGACGGCTGCCGACATAGAGTTTCTGGCCAACTGGGACGCCAAGGCCGAACCCAGCCGGGAGATCGCCTATATGCCGGCCCGTGTGCTGATGCAGGACTTCACCGGCGTGCCCGCCGTGGTTGATCTGGCCGCGATGCGCGACGCGATTCATGTGCTGGGCGGCTCGCCGGAGCGCGTCAATCCGCTGGTCCCGGCCGAGTTGGTGATCGACCACTCGGTGCAGGTGGACGAGTACGGCGCCGCGGGCGCTCTTGACGCCAACACGCTGCTGGAGTTTCACCGTAACCGCGAGCGCTACGCCTTCTTGAAATGGGGCCAGACAGCCTTCCGCAACTTCAGCGCCGTTCCGCCGGGGATGGGCATCTGCCACCAAGTGAATCTGGAGTATCTGGCCCGCGTGGTCTTCACGGCGGAGATCGGTGGCGAACTGGTTGCGTATCCTGACACGCTGGTGGGCACCGACTCGCACACCACCATGATCAACGGTCTGGGCGTACTGGGCTGGGGTGTGGGCGGCATCGAGGCTGAGGCGGCCATGCTCGGCCAGCCGGTCTCCATGCTGGTGCCGCAAGTGGTGGGTTACCGGCTCACCGGCAAGCTGCGCGAGGGAGCGACGGCGACGGACCTGGTGCTGACCGTGACCCAGGCGCTGCGTAAGCTGGGCGTTGTTGGAAAATTCGTGGAATTCTACGGGGACGGCTTAATGCAATTACCTTTGGCCGACCGGGCGACGATCAGCAACATGGCTCCCGAGTACGGCGCCACCTGCGGCATCTTCCCTATAGATGCCGAGACGTTGCGTTACCTGCGACTTACCGGCCGCAGCGAGGAGCAGATTGCGTTGGTCGAGGCCTATTACAAGGAGCAAGGGCTTTTCCATACCGCCAGTTCGCCGGATGCGGAATACTCGCAAACGGTGGAATTGGATCTGGCGACCGTTGAGCCGAGCGTGGCCGGACCCAAGCGCCCGCAGGACCGCGTGCTGCTGAAGGACGCGGCGGCCAGCTTCGCCCAGCAACTGCCCGCGCTGCTCTCGCCCACGGCCAAGCCGCTGGGGACGCGCACTGCGGCTAAGTGGCAGCGCAAGGCTGTCACGGACGTGGCGATTGCACAGAAAGTTCCGGCGCAACTAACCAATACCGTGCAAGCCCGTTTCGGCGTCGATCCGGACCAATATCTCGACCATGGATCGGTGGTAATTGCGGCCATCACCAGTTGCACCAACACATCGAACCCCTCGGTGATGATGGCGGCTGGAATTCTGGCCAAGAAAGCCGTCGAAAAAGGCCTCACCGTGCCTCCATGGGTGAAAACTTCGCTTGCGCCCGGCTCCCGCGTGGTCACGGACTACTACGCCAAAGCGGGCTTGCTGCCTTACCTTGAAAAGTTACGTTTCAACGTGGTGGGCTACGGCTGCACCACCTGCATCGGCAACTCCGGACCGCTGCCTGCCGACGTCTCGAAAAGCATCGACGAGCACGGGCTGGTTGCGGTCAGCGTGCTGAGCGGCAATCGCAACTTCGAGGGTCGCGTGAACGTGGATGTGCGTGCAAATTACCTGATGAGTCCGCCGCTGGTGGTGGCTTACGCGCTGGCGGGTAACATCGGTCATAACTTCGAGACGGATTCGCTGGGCGCGGACAGGGAAGGGAAGCCGGTATATCTCAGAGACATCTGGCCCACGCAAGCCGAGGTGGCCGAAGCAATTGAGAAGGGATTGTCCAGTGAGAGCTTCCGCAAGGAATACGCGACGGTCAGCCTGGGAGACGCTAATTGGCAAGGGTTGAAGTTTCCCACCGGCAACGTCTACCAGTGGGAGCCGGACTCGACTTATATCCGCAAGGCTCCGTACTTTGATGGAATAACCAGGACTCCCGCGCCACTCACTGACATTCTGGGCGCGCGCGTGCTGGCGGTGCTGGGCGATTCAGTAACTACCGACCATATCTCCCCAGCGGGCAACATCAAAGCCAACGGGCCTGCGGGCAAGTATCTCGCCGAGCATGGCGTCAAGCCCTCCGACTTCAATAGCTATGGCTCGCGGCGCGGTAACCATGAAGTGATGGTGCGCGGTACCTTCGCCAATGTGCGGCTCAGGAATAAGTTGGCGCCGGGCACCGAGGGCGGCGTCACGCGCCTGCTGCCCGAGGGTGAGACGATCTCCATCTTCGACGCCAGCGTGAAATATGCCGAGCGCGGCGTGCCGCTGATCATTCTGGCGGGGAAAGAGTACGGCTCCGGATCTTCGCGCGATTGGGCGGCTAAGGGGCCCAAGCTGCTGGGCGTGCGCGCGGTCATCGCCGAGAGCTTCGAGCGCATTCACCGCTCGAACTTGGTTGGCATGGGGATTCTACCCTTGCAGTTCGAGTCAGGCCAGAACATCGAATCGCTCGGACTGTCCGGCGAAGAGGTCTACGACTTCGCGGGACTCTCCAAGCTTTTGGCGAGCCGCTTTGCTTCGGGCAAGGCGCTCACGGTGAAGGCCACGGCCCCCGACGGCGCGGTGAAACAATTCACTGCCACGGTCCGCATCGACACGCCGCAGGAGATCGAGTACTTCGAGCACGGCGGCATCTTGCAATATGTGTTGCGGCAGTTGGCGGCGAAGTAGGTAACAACTGATAAGTACTCTACATGAGTTGTGTTTTTCGTCGCATGTAGGGTACCTCGGTGTTTAGCACTGGGAAACAAATAGCCTATACTGATGGACGCAACCGAAATTGTGCAATGAATGAACCTGTTTTTCAAGCTGTCTCGCGTTAAAGGTGCCCCGGTCTCAGATTCAGAACTGATATCCGACCTGCGCAGTGTTGCCCAAAAGTTGGGATCGGGAACTCTAACTCAAGCTCAATACGAATTGGTTGGAGAATACGACAGAAGTACTCAAGAACGAAGATTTGGCACCTGGAATGGTGCGCTCCTTCGGGCGGGCCTGACAATTTCAAATAGGGTTGATATTCCTGACGGAGAACTGCTTGAGAACATCCTTGTGCTTTGGCAGCATTATGGCCGTCAGCCTAGACAAAGCGAGTTGTACATCCCTCCTTCGTGCATTTCTCCAGGGCCATACAAGCGTCGTTTCCGATCATGGATGAACGCGCTTAAAGCGTTCGTGGATTATGCCAACGGGGCCGGCACGGAGGTCGCTGTACATCAGGCGGAAACAGATTCTGACAGTAAGCACACAACGGGACGCGATCCCTCATTGCGTCTTCGCTGGCGCGTGCTCCAACGGGACAATTTCAAATGCTGCGCCTGCGGTGCCAGCCCGGCAATCACCTTGGGCGTTGAACTGCACGTAGATCATATTCACCCATGGAGTGAAGGTGGCGAAACAGTTCTTGAGAATCTTCAAACTTTATGTTCAAGGTGCAACCTTGGGAAATCGAATCTTATTCCAGTCTGAAGCGAAAATGTCCGCGCCCTTTTAAAGTTTGCGGAACCGCAATCGTTGTCAATCGAGCTGCTCGTGCGCTTGCTGCAGGTAGGATATGAAAAATCCTTTCTGCGGTATAATGCTTCTATGAGCAAGATGCCGAAGGCCAGAATTAATCTCAGAACAGGCAGCACGGAAGACTTCTTCAACCGCCTCCGGGAACGCGCAAAGAAGCTGGACCGGGGCCAGACTCTGCCGCCCGGGATTACCATCACCTTCGAGGATCCGATCGACCTGCTGAAGGTACTTACCTCGGAACGGGTGCGCTTGCTGCGCCGGGTGAAGGAGCAATCGCAGCAGATTTCTGCGTTGGCGATAGGATTGAAGCGGGATGTGCGGGCGGTCAGCCGGGATGTGTCTTTGCTGGAAAAGGCTGGCTTGCTGCGCACCAGCTATAAAGTTAATCCGGGGCACGGCCGGCTGAGAATTGTCGAGCCTGTGGCGCAGGAATACAAGCTGACGGCCAATCTGTAGATTCTTCCGGCTGGCTCTGTTCTAGAGCATTTTAGCTTTTGCTATAAACTTCTGTGCCCCATCCATTCCGCGTATTTCTGCGGAATGGGTGGGATACCGAAAAATTTCGGCCTACACTATTTCCGAAAAAGCTCTATAGGCGAATCAATCGTCACCAACAAAAAGACGCCACTCCGGCTGTGAGTGGCGTCTTTGCTATGAAGCGATGATGCCCGATTACTCGTGCTTCGCGGGAGCCTTCCTGGCACGCTTTGCGGCGGTGCGCTTTGGCTTGGCCGCCGGGGTTGTCCTTGGCGCTTTTGGTTCTTCAACGGCAGGCTTCGGGGCCGACGGCTCTCCGCGGGGCGCAAAGAAGCGCTCGCCCTCTTTGCGCTCGCCGATCACATGCAGGCGGAGGAAGTTGGTCGAGCCGGACCGGGTGCGCGTGCCGGCCACGATGGCGATGACCTCGTGGCGCCGCACGTAGCCGCCCTGTTCCAGCAGGCTCTCGGCGCACTCGACCAGTGCCTCGGTGGAGTTGACCTTGGGGCAGTGGATGGGGGTGGTTCCCCACAGCAGGTTGAGGCGGTTGATGGTGATCTCGACCGGGCTGAGGGCGAAAATGGGCGCCGATGGATGATATTTCGAGAGGTGGAGGGCGGTCTGTCCCGACTCCGTGAAGAGCGCAATGCCGCGCAGGTCCAGGTCTTCGGCCGCGTGGGCCGTGGCCTCGCAGACGGTTTCGGCGATGGTGAGGCGTTTGCGGCGCTCCCGCGGCTCAACGTAGTTCTGCTCTCTGATGTCGCGCTCGGCATCGACCACGATGCGCGCCATCATGGCAACGGCCTCGACCGGGTACTTGCCCACGGCCGACTCGCCGGAAAGCATCACGGCGTCGGTGCCGTCGTAGACCGCGTTGGCCACGTCAGAGACCTCGGCGCGGGTGGGCCGCGGGTTTTCGATCATCGACTCCAGCATCTGCGTGGCGGTGATCACCGGCTTGCGGAACTCGGCGGCGCGGCGGATCACGTGCTTCTGGATGGCGGGAACCTGCTCGGGCGGCACTTCGACGCCCAGGTCGCCGCGGGCCACCATGACGGCGTCGGCGACTGCAAGAATGGCGTCCAGATTTTCGATGGCCTGAGGTTTTTCCAGCTTGGCGATGATCCAGGTTTCAGCGCCGTGGGCTGAGACGCGGTTGCGCACCAGGCGGACGTCCTCGGCGGTGCGTACAAACGAGACGGCGATGGCGTCCACGCCGTTCTTGAGCGCAAATTCAAGGTCTTCGGAGTCCTTTTCGGTGAGCGAAGGAACGCGCACTGGAATGCCGGGCAGGTTGATGCCCTTGTTCTCGCCTAATATGCCGCCGTTCACGATCTCGCAGATCACATCGTTGTCGTCCACCTCGCGAACGCGCAGCTCGATGAGGCCGTCGGAGAGCAAAATGCGTGAGCCTTGCCCGACGTTCTCCGCCAGGGTCTTGAAGGTTGTGCCCACCAGGGCGGCCGTGCCCGGAACTTCGTGCGGCGTAATGGTAAGCAGCCCGCCGGCCTTCAGCAGCACGGGCTGGTGATCAATCAGCTTGGAGGTGCGAATCTTGGGCCCTTGCAGGTCGCCCAGAATGCACAGCGGCTTGCCCTCCTCACGGCTCACCGTGCGGATCATCTGGATCAACGCCAGCTTCTCCTCGTGCGTGCCGTGGGAAAAATTCAGGCGAACCACATCGACGCCCGCGCGAACCAGTTCCCGGAAGACGGGTACGGTATTGGATGCTGGCCCGAGCGTAGCAACAATCTTTGCGCGGCGTTGGGTGGGGGAATCGGTAAGGCTCAATGGTGGAAACGGCATGGGGACACTCCAGGGAAGGTTAGTAGGTCAAAAGGCCAAATTGATGCGGTTGGCTTCATTGCACGTAGGGGATGCGAACGCAGCCTCCTGTTACCTATTATGCGGGAGACAGAGTGAATGGTCGGTGAAAACGGTCACTGACCCGCGCAATCCGGCTCGGGGCCAGCGGAGGCTGAAGCTCGTTCCTGCCGGTTTCGAAAGAGGACCGCGTTCAATTCCGCGCCGAGCAGTGCACTGAAAGAGGTGATGTAGAGCCAGCCCAGTGTGGCAATGCCGGCCCCGAAGGAGCCATAGAACATCGAATAGTTGGCAATCCGCGTGACGTAGAAGCCGAAGCCCAAAGTCGCCAGGAACCAGCCAAGCGCCGAGGCGATGGCTCCGGGAATCACCCGGACCCAATGTTCCTTCTGCTTGGTGCCGAAGTGGTACAAGGCGCTGAGGACCGTGATGCTGGTGACCAGCGCCAGCGCCCAGCGCGCCATCCGCCAGAAAAGCAGCACGGCGGCGCGCAGCTCGTGGCGGGAGTTGTCGATCATCCACGCCTCGATTTGCCGTCCGAAGATAATCACCAGGGTGGCCATGGCTAGAGGAACCAGGGCGATGAAGATCAGCAGCAAGGCCCTCACCCGCCGCTGCCAGAAGCCCCAATCGTCGAACGGAAGCCGGTAGGCGCGGCGAAAACCTTCCATCAGCGACAGCATGACGCCAAGACCGGCAAAGGCGCTGAGACCTGTGCCGCACAAAATAAGTTGCAGGGTCAGGGTGCGATGGGCCTGAAGCGAATACTGGAATATATCCATCGAATCGGCGGGCAGAAACTGCTCGAAAAGGGTGCGAAACTCGACCGCCACCGTGCTGCCTTCCGGCCCCCGCGCCAGCAGGGTGGCGATCACCATCACCAGGGGGAACAACATCAGCATCCCTGAGTAGGCGACGGCCTTGGACGTGTTGACCACATCGTGCTCAAGCGCCTGCCAAACAGTCTGCCGGAGATGGACAAGGAAACGGGACATACGCCTCATTGGAAAGAGTAGTGCATTGGGCCCGTTTTCGGCGAGATAGTATCGTTGGATTGAAAAAAAGAGCCTGGTTCGCGCGGGAGACAGTAGGGTAGCGGAGTTCTGGTGTTCGCGCAGTCAGCGAGCCGGCGGGTCAGCGGAGAGCGCCTCTCAGGTTTAAGAATCGAAACCTTGGCGCTCGGCCAGGATCTACTGTTTAAGCGGCGTATCGGCAGTCACTGTTGCGTTAACCACCATGCCGGGCTCGATTGCCGCTTCTTTGGGGTTCCGTCCGGCTTGTCCTTCCAGAGTTTCTCCTCCACTGAGGGAGATTGTCTTTCCCTGCGCGTTGAGAGAGTGGACCTCGAAGACCAAGTCGCCCGGCACATTGTGCTTGGCCGCGGGGTCCGCAACGGTGAGGATGGCATCGACAGGTGTTCCCTTGGGAATCACGACTGTATTGCCCATCTTTACATCCTGATCCAATAGCAGAGGAATCTTGTCTCCCACCTCGGCGGTCTGTGAACTGACCTCTGAGTTTGTCACCAGGCGCAGCGTGGTTCCCACGCGCAGCACTCCATCAGTGAGCAGGGGTGGCTGCTGGACTGTAGCTGTTGCCGGAGCGTCTACCGTGTAATCGGCGCGTGCAATCGAGCTATGCAATAAATTAGGTCCCGAGGCAATGGCCTCGATATGAGTTTTCGCGTTGATGGTGATCGGGCCGGTGTAGCGCGTCGAAGCCTTGGTTGGCGCCCATCCGTCGGTCGTGTAGTAGATCTCCGCATAGTGAGTGGCGGACGTGATGCGCACCACGGTTCCAGCAGTCACGTTGCCCTGCTTGACGGAAAAGGTCGGTTGGCTGGCCGCGCCAATGATCGGGCCGGAGCATCCGGACGAAGAGGCGTTTGCCATGGCCTGTTGCATTTGCAGATTGGAGATTGCGACCTGCTGGCTGGTAATTGTGGCCTGGTCCGCTGCCTGTTGTGCCGCCTGCGTGGCCTGTTGACTGGCTTGTTGCGCCTGTTGCATGGCGATGGTCGCGGCTTCATTCTGGCCAAAAGCGGATGCGCTGCCAAGCACGAACACGAAGGATAGAAGAGCGGTTTTCATTGTCATTCCCCTACGCTGAATTGGAATCATTGTTGAGTTAGAACCAGGAACACAGGAGAAGTTGCTCAAGTCAGTATGTTATCTCGCCGCGCCCTTGATTTCAGCCTCGACCGCCGTTTTCATCACGCCGAAGTTAGAGAACAGGCGGATCAGATTGCCTGTGAGCGGTTCCAGCGTCTTAGAATCGACGCCCTGCGCACCTAACTCCCCGCCGGATGCTTCTGCCATCTTCAGTTCTCCGCTTCCCTGCGCGTCCAGGATGAGGGTGGTGAGTTTGCGGGCCACGTCCAGATCGAAGCTCTCGGCAACGAAGACCAGCTTGCCCCGCGTGGTGATCACGACCGGGCCTTCGTTGGTGGAGTAGACCTGCTCTTCGGAGAGTGATGCGGGAGGCGGATATACAGTAAATCCGCTTGGGCCGCTGGCGGGCGCGGCGTTCTGAGCCTCTTGGTCGAGCTTGACGCGGGAGTATTTACGCCCCAACTCATCGGCGTAGAGGCGCGCGAAGGCCCGCGCGGAGGAGGCGTTCTTCCAGGCTGAGAGATAGAAGAGCGCGATGGAGTTTGTGCTGGCGGGCACTCCCGGGGTCCCCACGGACAGGTCTTTGTTCGTGGGGTGGTGTTCTGCTGGTGTTTTGGCGCTGAGCCGCTGGCCGGCCCAATAGAGGCCTCCGTCCCAGGCTGGGGTCAGGTCGGCGGCAGCCCGCTCTCCGCCGAAAAGCTCAGTGAGAATACGCACGTCCAACTGGCCCATCTGGCCGATGTCATAGGGCTTGTAGAGCTTGTCCACCAGCGGGTGAATGTCCGGCAGCAGGGGCACGGAGGGCACATGCTTCTTCTCGTACTCGCGCGGGTTGATGATCTCCCAACTCGAAGTGGGCGGGCGATCCATGGCCCCGGCAAAGGCTGCGGTCCGGCCCTGATCCATCCAAACGTCCTGCTCGAAACTGAGGCCCTCGCGATAAGGGAAGAGCAGCGATTCAGAGAGCAGCAGCGGCGCGCGCGCCATCACCGGGGAATCTTCAGAGGCCGTCATCTGCTGCTTGACGAAGTCCATGACCTCCGGGTCTTTCACCAGGCTCTTGCCCATCGGCTTGAGGATGTAGTCCATCATGACGGCCGTAGCCTGGCCCTCGATGACGGCCTCGCGCGCCGTGTCCATCTCGTCCTTGGCCAAGTGGTCGGTGTCGCCAGGGTAGTTCATTGAAACATCCTCGGGGGTCTGGTTATCCCATTTTTCCAGGTCGGAGTGCTGGTCCTGCAGCGCGTGGGTCAGCTCGTGAGCCAGCACCGGCTTCTGCTCCTCAATGTCCACCCAGTCCAGCATATACACGGTCTTGGTTTTGGAATCGTAGTAAGCCTCGATCTGCTCCTTGAGAAGCGCTAGCAAGAAGGGCTTGAGGGCGAAGTCGCGATCCAGCAAGCCGAACTTCTTCAGCACGATCTCGCCGCGCTGCATACGCCGGGCGCTCTCGTCTTCCTCGAACTTCTCTTTCAGGTAGCTTTCGACGGCGGCGCGGGAGGTGATTTGGCGCTTGACCGCGCTCTTGATGGGCAACCCGGTCTCCTCCGAGGAGAACTTGATCAGCTCATCCACCAGGCCAAAAAGCTGGCGCGCCTGCTCCGGGGTAATCTTGCCTGTCGACGCGGCTTGCGCCGGTGGAGCGGTTGCGGTGGGCGTCTGCTGGGCTGCGGACATCGTGATTGCAAGGCACAACTCCGCCGCCAAAACCCATCCCCACGCCATTCTGTGCTGCTTGCTCATCGAATCTCCCTATCTTCTTTCAAGGCTATAATCAGGATGCGGCTCGGCGTGAGATTTCCGGTGGAATTCTCCGTGTGAACCGGCGAAAATGACCCCCATGACTGAATCGGCCATTCCCCAAGCCGCCCCAGTAACCCGCCCCACGGACGAAAATCCGCCGCTGACGCAGGCTACTCCGTTGGCCGCGCTGCTGGCGAAAGCCTCTGCGGGGATGGTGCTGGCTGCCTATCGCGGGGTGTTGACCCCACAAGAGTTGGACGCGCCAGCCAGGGAAACGGCGGCGCTGGCAGCCGGAGCGGCGGTTCACGACCTGGGCTGGCTGCGGCGCGTAGCCGTGCGCGGAGAAGACCGCTTCCGCTGGCTCAGTGGCATGGTCACCAACACAGTGAACGATTTGGCCGCCAACGCCGGCGCCTGGAATCTGGTGCTCAATGCGCAGGGACGCATCCAGGGCGACCTGCACGTCTGGCGCCAGGGTGATTCCCTCGACTTGGAGATTGCCGCCGATCAGTACGGCCGGCTGCTGGCCCATTTGGATCGCTTCATCATCATGGACGATGTCGAGCTTGCGCCGCTGAGTCTGGACCCAAGCGAATCCCCAAACCAATCCCCCAATGGATCTCTGTCCGGAGAAACGGCGCTGGGGCTTGCCGGTCCGTTGGCCGCTGGCGTGCTGGAGCGGCTGGGTTTGCCCGTGCTTCCCGATCAGTTGACCAGCGTTTGCGCTGCCTGGAACGGCCAGAAAATGCGCGTTGTCCGGGCCTACGGCGTGCTCGTGCCGCATTACGAGCTATGGGTGCGGGCGGCTCAGATTCCCGCGCTATGGCAGGCGCTCGTTGACGCTGGCGCAACCCCGGTCGGAGCAGCTTCTCTGGAGGCTTTTCGCATCGCCGAAGGGATTCCGGCCTATGGCATCGACATGGCCGAGCGTGATCTGCCGCAGGAAACCTCGCAGATGCGCGCGCTCAACTTTAACAAGGGCTGCTACCTGGGGCAGGAGGTTGTGGAGCGTATCCACTCCCGAGGCAGCGTTCACCGGCATCTGCGGCCGCTGGAGCTTTTCGGGCCACTTCCGGCCGCTGGCGCTGCGCTAACCTTGGATGGCGGCGCGGTTGCCGGGGAAATCACCAGCGTGGCCCAACTGCCGTTGCCTTCGGGCCCCCGGATTTTCGCTTTGGGCATGATGCGCGGCGAGGCGGAAATACACAATCAGCCCTTCGCCTACGCCGCCGGTACGGCTACGGGCACAGCCCGCATTTTGACCGCGCCGCCCGTCCTGGAACCAGTAAGCGGAGTGAACAAGTCAACGAATGAGTAAGATGGATAGGAAAGCTGAAAACCATGAGCGATACACCCAAATTTGAAGTGATTGACCGCCGCAAGATCAAGGCGGAAGAAGAGCAGGAGAACCAGCAGCAACCCACTGCGAAAACCCCGGAACCTGCGCCCGCGCCCCCAACGCCGCCAGCGTCCGGTGGCGGCCCCAGGCTGGTTGTCAGCGAGCCCAAGCCCAAAGCCGCGGCAGAGGCTGAAGCTGAATTGCCTCCTGCGCCCACGGCCCAGGAGAGCCGCGAGCAGAAGACGGCCTACGACGCCTCGGCGCAGCGGCTGGAAGATATTGTGCGTGCGCAGAATCCCGCCGCGGGCGTGCAGCCGCCCATCAGCTTCGAAAACCTGGTGCAGCAGTTTTACGTTTCCGCCATGATCCAGATGGGCGCGGGCGCGCAAGAGGGCCAGCGTCCGAGAATCGACATTCTGGGTGCGCGTACAACCATCGACCTGCTGGGCATTCTGGCGGAAAAAACTCGCGGCAACCTGACAGAGGCTGAGGACAAAACCCTGCAAACAGTGCTCTTTGAGGTGCGCATGGCCTTCATGGAGCTGACCAGCATGATCTCCTTGCAGAGCGTGCAGCCGCCGCCTCCTCCGCCGGATAAGAACTAGGTCTCCGGCCGCTTGACTTTGTACCATCCTCGGGTGCCCCACATCTCGATTCTGAGATGTGGGAACCACGGACTCAATGGTGCGAAATCCTCCGGTCAGATACCTCGGGTGCCCCACATCTCGCTTTTGAGATGTGGGAAACCATAGACTCAATGGTGCGAAACCCTCCGCCCAGAACCCTGGAGTCAGTGGTCAGTTGTAACGAGAGCTAATGGATGGCTTGCTCACATTTCTCGGCACGGGAACCTCGATGGGGGTTCCGACGCTGGGCTGCGATTGCGCGGTGTGTAACTCGCCCGACCCGCATGACCGGCGGCTGCGTCCCTCCGTGCTTTTGCGCTGGCGCGAGGCGGGAAAGGCGAGCGGGCGCGAGCGCGTGGTGGTCATTGACACCGGCCCCGACTTCCGTGAGCAGGCGTTGCGCAACGCCCTCACCCGCGTGGATGCGGTTTTTTACACGCACTCCCACGCCGACCACATTCTGGGCATGGACGACCTCCGCCCCCTCAGCTTCGCCACCTTTCGCGAGGAGGGCCCCATCCCCCTCTACGCCACGCCGGAGACGGCCAAGGTGCTGGAGCGCATCTACGATTACACCTTTTCCCCGCAGGCCACTTATCCCAACCGCGCCCGCGTCCAACTGCATCCGCTGGCCGAGCTCACCGCGGTTCACGGCGTCGAGTTCCTGCGCGTGCCGCTGTTCCATGGCGAGATGAAAATAACCGGCTTTCGCTTTGGCCGCGCCGCCTATCTGACCGATGTCAGCGCCATTCCCGAATCGAGTTTCGCGCTGCTCCAGGGGTTGGACCACCTGGTCGTCTCGGCGCTGCGTCACGAGCCGCATCCCACCCACGCCACCGTGGAGCAGGCGGTTTCATGGGCCAGGCGCATCGGCGCGCGCCACACCTGGCTCACCCACATCGCCCACGAACTGGGGCACGAGGAAACCAACCGCGCGCTGCCCCCCGGCATTCGGCTGGCTTACGACGGCCTCAGCTTGCCCGTGAATCTGGAGCCGCTGAATCGATGAATCGAAGCCTCGCGATTCCTGTTCACCGCGACGTTCTCGTCTTCCGCTCACTTGCGGAGATCCCGTCCGGTTTTGGCCCCAGCGTGGCGGCCATCGGCAACTTCGACGGCGTGCACCTGGGCCATCAGGAAATCCTTTCAGCGGTCGTGGCTGAAGCGCGAGCGCTCAGCGCGCGGGCCGTCGCCATCACCTTTGACCCCCACCCGGAGCAGATTTTGCGCCCCTCTGCCGCGCCCCGCCTGCTCACGCCCATCGGCGAGCGCCTGCGGCTTCTGGGTTTCACCGGCATTGACGCGGTGCTGGTGCTGCCTTTCGATGCGGCATTGGCCGCCTTGCCGGCGCGGGAGTTCGTGCGCGGCATCCTGGTCGATGCGCTCGGCGTTCAAAGCCTCCATGAGGGCGGCAACTTCCGCTTCGGCTATCGCGCCGAGGCCGGCGTGGCTGAGCTGAAGTCGTTTGGCGCGGAGTTCGGCTTTTCCGTCCACGTCCATTCCCCGGTCCGTTTGCGAGACCGCGCTCACGGGGCGGAGGTTTCCAGTTCTGCCATTCGTGAGTACGTTGCGGCGGGCGACATGACCCGCGCGCGCTGGATGCTGGGCCGGCCCTTTCAGGTGCGCTCTACGCAGGCCCGTGGGCGCGGCATCGGCACGCGGCTGCTGGTGCCCACGGTCAATCTGGCGGCTTACGACGGGCTCCTGCCGGCCTTCGGAGTTTACGTCACGCGGCTCAAGGTCGCCGGGCGCAGCTTCCAGTCGGTCACCAACGTCGGCAACCGTCCCACCTTCGGCAAAGCCTCCTTTGCCGTCGAGTCCTACATCCTCAACTTCGAGCCGATGAAGGTGGACGCCCGCACGCCGATTGAGTTGGAGTTTCTGCTGCGCCTCCGCGGCGAAGTCGCGTGGCCCTCCCCCGACGCGCTCAAGGCGCAAATCCTCAAGGATGTGGCCAAGGCCAAGCGCTACTTCCGGCTGGCGCGGTAGGGCTCGGCGGGTGGCCGACCCTTAAACTAACCTCAAAGCTGGGTGCCCCATCCTTCGCTTTTTTCTAGCGAAGGGTGGGAGACCACGAACCCTGATTTGTCCATTTTCAATTTCCACAAGGGGAACGAGAGAGAATGGCTGAGTCTCCCAGGGACAAAATTGAATCCCTGAGACAAGTCCTTTCTGCAATTTTTATTTTCCCTACAGGCCAAGCGACTCACACCACAGGCTCACAGCCTCACAGGTCAGAGCAGACGCAATTGCACCCAAATTCACCTTAATAACCGCTTAATTTCCTCGTTTTTACATCAATGATTACAGAATTGAATGTACTTCTATGCACACCTTTTTCTGCCCGCAAAGCCTCCCTCACCCGCAAAAACGTGTCGTTAGAACGTCATTGCCGCTCTGGCGATACCAGTGATCCATATCACCACCAGAAACTTATTGAACAACCTGATTTTGTGTCATCTGAAGACCAGGCAGGATGCAA
>Ga0224530_1000672_pt1 | contig 20925 bp, 25 predicted proteins | sample CBST75metaG_FD_179873 | JGI IMG/M metagenome (GOLD analysis project Ga0224530, IMG submission 179873) | Peat soil microbial communities from Stordalen Mire, Sweden - C.B.S.T75 | ecosystem: Environmental > Terrestrial > Soil > Wetlands > Peat | place: Sweden: Norrbotten County, Stordalen Mire...
ACTGCCGATCCTGGCCGTTATCGGGATCGGTCTTCTGTTACTGCATTGTTTTTTGCATCTCGTTCCGCATTTCGTAAAGCATACGCCGGGCTATTTCTTCCGGGGGATAAAAGAATCGCTCGCCATTCAGAGCGAACATGCGGAAAAGATCGTCAAGACGATCTTCAAATAGAACCTATCTTTTGTCATCCCCCGCCCCTCGATGGACTCGGGATAAACTCCGGCGGAGAAATCCGTGCTTCCGGTCTTTATTTTCTCCGATTGTTTCCCGTACAGAAGGAACCTAGTCTTTCTGTCATTCCGAGCCTGTCGAGGAATCTCGGAGAAATTATGGAAAAATCAAGATTTTTCACCGCTCGAAATGACGTACGGGATAGATTCTTGAGAGAGGTTCTGAAAAATATTTTTATCGGGCGTCAAAAGAATTTCTTGATCTGCACCGATAGTTCTTCCTTCATCATTTTGTTCAGCTTTTTTCCGGAGAGAAGCAGGAAATTGTAGTTCGAGGGATAGCCGGCGAGTTCCATGAATCCTTTGCCGCTTACTTTTTTATTGCCGATCGTTCCAGTGATCGTTATCGAACCTTCCCAATAATTGATGGCCCCGAAGATCATTTCTCCGTCGGGCAGAAGGGCGGAGGCTTTGAGCTGAAGATCGTATTCGGGTATGGCTATCATCCATTCGAGGGGATATTCTGCCTTCGTTGTTTTGCTTTTGAACGTTTTACTGCCTTTTAAAAGCACGGCTTGCGTGTAGTGTAAGGATCTTCCGTGAGCGTCGATGATATCCGCGAGGTAATCCTTTGCTTTTCCATCATCGTATTCCACGCACATGATATCGGTTCCGTTATCAAGCTGGATCGAAAACCATGTCCATTTGTCGTTCGAGTAAGAAACATCGGCCCACTGATGGTCCATCCATGATCTTCCGGTGACCGCGATCCATTCGTTACCGAGCCTCACAGACCCAATTGTCTTGAGGTCGGTGAGCGAATAATAGAAACTTTCCCGGTCGCGGACCGTGATGAACCCTTGTCCGCCTTCGAGCAGGGGTTTCTTTTTTGATTCCATGATGAGATCGATCCATTCGGTCTTGATGTGAAAAATTCCCGGTTTTCTCTCGGCGATCTCATTGACAAGAAATCCTCTCGCCAGAGAAACGGGATCGATGTAATTGGCATAAAAGAGCGGCCGCGTGAAACTGTCGCGCGAAACGAGAGAGATGTTCTGAACGTCCTTGTAGCTTTTTCTTTCTGCGATGTTTTCGAACACCGAATGCGCGAAAGCGACATATCTTCCCGTTGTTCCCCGTCCGAAAATGTTCTTAAGATATGGTATTTTTACACGATTTATATCGGTCCGGAACAGGCAGTCCATGAAGGCGTAGTTATTTCCTTCGGCGTCGGCGAGATGGCCGTTGAAATACCACCACTCAATGACGGCATCGTGCGGCTTCATGTCGTCCGGCAATCTTATGGGTCGTGGTTTCATGACATTTCTTGATCTTCCTGAGATTTTTCAAGCGTCGCTGGTTCGTCGGCCGGCGCGATGCGCATGACGTCCTTATTGATCTTGCCGAATTCCCTGGTGGCGATCGTATGGGCGTTCATGGTCGTCGCAAGATGCGAGCCGATCTTCTCGAGATATTCCTCATAGCGCGCAAGATGTTTTTGGAGTTCGCCGACGTTCTTGCGGATGACCTCGGTCGATCTGTTGATCTCCATCTGGCGCAGCCCTTGGAGCGCCATTTGAAGATAGACATAGAACGTGGTGGGGGAGACCGGATAGACGCGCTTTTCGGCGGCATATTGGATAAGGTCGCGCTCGGCGGCGGTGCCGATCTTGTTCACGAGGAGATCATAATAGAGCGCTTCGGATGGGATGAACATGAACGCGAAGTTCGCGGTGTCTTCCTCGGTCTTGATATATTTTGACGTTTCGTCGATGCGCGTCTTTATGTCGTTGCGGAACGATTCCGTGAAACGTTTTTTCTCGTCGTCGGAAACGGCGAGCGCGAGGCGGTTGTAATTTTCCAGGCTGAACTTCGAATCGATAGGGATCACGCGGCCTTCATAGAAGATGACGGCATCCACTTTCGTGCCGTCCTTGAAGGGATATTGCAGTTGATAGGCGCCGGGCGGCAGGACATCCTTGAGTACGGTTTCGAGATAATATTCGCCGAGCACGCCGCGCGTTTTGGTATTTTTCAGAATATCGTTCAGATTTTTCAGTTGATCGTTCAGTGTCACCATCTGTTTCTGGCCTTCCTGCACTTTTGTGATCTCGCTTGTGATCTCACGGACGATCTGCACGCTCCTGTCCGATTGTGCGAGCATGGTCTTTGTTGAGTCGCCGAGCCGCGCGTCGAGCGTCTTTGTCAGTTCGCCGAGCTGGGCCTGGAGCTGTTTCTGCTCCGCCTGCATCTGGTTCTGGAGGATCAAAAGTCCCTGGTTGTCCTTCTTTTCCGGAACAACAGGCGGTTTCCAGAGCCGCCACGCGATCAGGGCGAGAATGACTATGATGATCGCAAAAAGTATGACTTCCATATAGCCTTATATTATCACATGCCACATAACTGTGCAGTTTGTTTTCTCTCTGTGGCGTTTGGTATGATGAAATAATGATTAAAAATCGCTTGCCTGTTCGGAAATCATTGAAGGTGCTGGTTGTCGGCGGGGGATTGTCGTCGGAGCACGAGGTTTCCCTGAAAACCTCAAAGATGATCGTCGAGAATCTCGACGCCGGAAAGTACGATGCGCGTCTCGTGATCATCGGAAAGGACGGGAAATGGAGATTCGGAAAAAACAAACCGGTCGATATCGGTGCCGCCATCACGAAAATAAGCCGCGCGAAATTCGATTTTGTTTTTATCGCACTGCATGGCATTTTCGGGGAAGATGGCCGGATCCAGGCGCTTTGTGAATGGCTTGATCTGCCTTATGACGGCTCGGGCGTTCTGGCGTCAGCGCTTGCTATAGATAAGCAAATGACAAATGTCATTTATTCGGAAAGCGGTCTGCCGGTCCCTCCTTACATTGTCGTCGATAAACGGAACGTCGAGTCGGTCAAGATGTCTTTTCCGGTCGTAGTTAAACCGGTCGATGGAGGATCGAGCGTCGGCATATCGATTGTAAAGATCAAAGAGGAGATGACGCGCGCATTGAAAAAGGCATTTCAGGAAAGTCAGCGGATCATGGTTCAAAAATATATAAAAGGAAAGGAAATTACGTGCGGGATCATCGAAGACAATGAAGGGCGTCCGTTCGCTTTGCCGCCGACCGAGATCGTTCCCCAGGACGCTGTATTTTTCGATTATCATGCAAAATACGCCACTGGCGGAAGTTCTGAGATCACGCCGGCTCGGATCCCTCTGTCGCAGATCAAGGAAGTTCAAAAACTCGCGCTCCGGGCGCATAATGCGCTTGGCTGTCGCGGCATGTCCCGATCGGACTTTATTTTAAATAAAGGAAAGTTCTACATTTTGGAAACCAATACGATCCCCGGCATGACCGATGCAAGTTTGTTGCCGAAAGCTGCTGCGGCCGCCGGGATCTCGTTTCCGGCGTTGCTCGCTATGATTATCAATGCAGGACTGAGGAAATAATTTTAAAAAGTGGGGCACTCGAAAATCCTGTATCGTTTGTTGGGATTTCCTGGCGCTCCAGGACGGATGGGCGTCTATTTCGTGCGACTGTGAGTTTGGGTCGCACGAAATAGACGCCCATCCGACTGCATACACAACAAAAATCCCCTTGCTTTCGCAAGGGGATTTTTGTTGTGCTGAACGGCAGCTTACCAGCTGCGGCGCTGGCCGTAGCCACCACCATCGTTCGAGCGGGGAGCACGGGGCTCCATCGGTTTCGCTTCGTTGACCGTCAACTTGCGGCCGCCGAAGTCCTGGCCGTTCCACATCTCGATCGCCTTTGCGGCGTCCTCGTCGTTCTCCATCTCGACAAAACCGAAACCGCGCGAGCGGCCCGTCATTTTGTCCATGAGGATCGTGACGGTGGCAACAGCTCCGGCCTTCGCGAATGCTTCGCGAAGCTCGTCATCTGTCGTCGAGTACGGCAAACCTCCCACGTATAATTTTTTAGCCATTCTAACTTATTGCTAATTTATGTAAGGCGACCTTCCTTCTCCTCTGCTTCTGAACCCTCATGTCCCGAAAGACACGCAAGCGGAAACCTACTAAGAAACACTTACATTGACAAAATCTTACCATATAATTCTTTATTATGTCAAGCGTGTTGGAATCTAACCCAAGATTGCTCCGCTCGCGGCCTGGGGCGGGTTTTCATAAAAAAGCGGCTCCGCTTGGTGCGGAGCCATGAATTGTTGGGGTTAAGCTGATAATCCGCAGAGGCGATCCAGCTTTTTAGTAAGCCTTTCGATCGTCATCCGGACGGCGGGTATGCTGGTTTGGTCTGCCGGACATCGCTGAGCGCGTAGCCATGCCAGTTGGTTTTTTGCTGTCCGGAGTTTGTGTGTCACTCGTTTCAGACGGAATTTCCGGAAGATCATGATGACGTCCTCGCTTCCTTCTTTGAAAAATATAACCCTCCATGCGAAGCTTATCAAGTCTGGAGTATTTTTGAGATAGGTTCTAAGGTTAATCTATGCAGGACGCGCGGAATTTCAGGAAAAAGATAAGAACATTCTATCGGTTGCAAGGCCGCGACCTGCCGTGGCGGCGCACAGATGATCCCTACCGGATCTTGGTTTCGGAGATCATGCTTCAGCAAACGCAGGTGGATCGCGTAAAAACTTTTTATGAAAATTTCATAAAAAGATTCCCCGATTTTATGTCACTTGCGCATGCAAAAAAAAGCGACGTGTTGCGCGCATGGCAGGGGCTTGGCTACAATCGCCGGGCGCTTTCCCTGCGCGAAACGGCGCGGATCGTTGCAAAAGAACATGGCGGTGCATTGTCGCGGGAGCGCGACATATTGGAATCGCTTCCGGGTATCGGGCCGTACACGGCCGGCGCGATCCGTGCGTTTGCGTTCAACGAGCCGGAAATTTTCATTGAAACGAACATTCGGCGTGTTTTTATCCATTCTTTCTTTCCGGGGCGCGCAAAGGTGAACGATCGCGAGATCCTGCCTCTTATTGAAAGAACGCTCGATCGCAAAGATCCGCGCGCGTGGTATTTCGCATTGATGGATTATGGCGCGATGCTTGGTGTGACGGAAAAAATGAATCCGAACCGGCGCAGTGCCCATTATGTCCGCCAGAGGAAATTTAGCGGATCCGACCGCGAGATCAGGGGGAAGATAGTGCGTCTTGTGCTCGCACGAAAGAAAATAACGATGGATGAACTGGTTGATATCATTCCTCAACCGAAAGACCGCGTCATGAAGATCGTCGCCGCGCTTTCACGGGAAGGTTTTTTAAAGAAAAGATCGAACGTGATCTCATCATGAAGCAGGAGAAAAAATGGATCATTGGCATTGATGAGGTGGGGCGCGGTGCGCTCGCGGGGCCGGTTGTCGTTGCGGCGGCGCTTATGCCGGCGCACTCCGTCGTCATTCCGAGTTCCGGGGGGAATCTCGAAAAAAAGATTTCTCGCTTCTCGAAAATCCTCGGGACAAGCTCCGCCCGGAATAACAAGCCGCTCCTCCGCGATTCCAAGAGGCTTTCCCCGAAACAGCGTGAAGCGTGGTTCGCTTATTTCAAGATGACTCCGGCGGTCGATTTTTCCGTTGCACGCGTCTATCCGCGCCGGATCGAAAAGATGAACATTTCCCGCGCGGCGAATCTTGCGGCATTCCGGGCGTGCAAAAGATTGATGGCGGATCGCGGTCTACGGGTTGCGAACGTGAGCATCTTTCTCGACGGCGGATTGTTTCTTGGCCAGGGCGCTCAACCAAAGAACGCAAAGACCGTCATAAAAGGAGACGAGAAGATTCCGGCGATCGCCATTGCATCGATCATCGCCAAGGTCCATCGAGATCGTTTCATGGTCCGTTTGTCGAAGAAATATCCGGCGTATGGCTTTGAGCGACACAAAGGCTACGGGACAAAAGCTCATTATAAAGCGCTCAGACAATATGGATCGAGCGATGTGCATCGGAGGACGTTTTTATAAAACCATCGGTGCATTGCAATATACTTATATTTTTCCAGAATGATTTTATGAAAAAACGCGGATTTATCCGTTCGATTGAATTAACAAATGGGAAAGAGGTATCATTGATGCTAATTTAAGCCTTAAAAGTCCATGCTCATCAAACCGATAAAAACAAAAATCCTTTTGCCGCCGCAGGATGATCTTCTGGGCGTGATGAAGGAATCGCTTCCCAAACTTCACGAGGGGACCGTTGTGGCCGTAACCTCAAAAGTGGTGAGCATCTGGCAGGGAAGATGCGTGCCTCTTGAGAAGTATCCTGATCGCGACGAGCTTGTCAGGGAAGAAGCCGACCAATATTTGCCGAGAAAATATATTCCCGGCGCGTGGTGCATACAAACCATCAAGAACAATCTCCTGGTTCCATCGGCAGGAGTCGATGAAAGCAATGCGGATCGACATTACATTTTGTGGCCTCGCGATCCGGATGCCGCCGCGAAAAAGATATGGCAGTGGCTCAGAAAGACATATCGCGTGAAAAAAGTAGGTGTAATTATCACGGATTCCCATACGACCCCTTTGCGCCGCGGCGTGCTCGGCGTCTCGCTTGCGCATTATGGATTTTCGCCGCTCAAAGATTATCGCGGTATGCCGGATATCTTCGGAAGGGAACTGCGGATGACGCAGACGAACATCGCGGATGGCCTTTCCGCGGCGGCGGTCATGCTGATGGGAGAAGGTTCTGAATGTACGCCGCTTGCCGTGATCGAGGATGTACCGTGGATCAAATTCGTCGACCGTCCGTTAAGATCGCGCAAACCGTTCTCATCGCTCGAGATAAGGATAAAGGAAGATCTCTATTGTCCGTTGATCTCCGCGGTTCCGTGGCGCAAGGGTGGCGGCGGGAAGAAGCAGCGATAATTATCCGCTTTCTTTGACGCCGCTTGATGGCATGAACGAAATAAAAGATTCCATGGCTATCTTTGAATGTGATTTGACTTAACTTTTTCGTAAAATATGTTATACTCCGCAATATGATTATTACAATAATTTGGGTTGTGGTCGCGGTATTGGTTATTTGGCTTATCGTGTCGTTCAATGGGTTGGTGCGTACGAGAAATCAGGCGCAGGAGGCGTCCTCGGATATCGATGTTCAGTTGAAGCGCCGTTATGATCTGATCCCGAATCTCGTCGAGGCGGTGAAAGGGTATATGACGCACGAGGCGGATGTTTTCGAGAAAGTGACAGCTGCGCGGTCGCAGGCGATGCAGGCAACGGATGGCGCGAAGGCTGAAGCGGAGGACAATCTTTCGGGGGCCCTCAAGTCACTTTTCGCGGTTGCGGAGAATTATCCTGACCTCAAGGCAAATCAGAATTTCCTTAGTCTCCAGAGTGAGCTTACCGATACGGAAGATAAGATCCAGGCGGCCCGCCGGTTTTACAACGGCATGGTTCGCGATCTCAACACGAAGATCCAGGCGTTCCCTTCAAATATCATTGCGGGCACGTTCGGTTTCAAAAAGATGGATTTCTTCGGCGGCGACATGACGGACGCGGAGAAGCAGCCGGTGCAGGTGAAATTCTAAAGAGCATTGCATTGTCATGGTCCGTGCAAGCGGGTCTCCGTGCCTCCGATTTTAAAGCACGGGTTCTCGCCGCGCGAGAATGACACTATATTTTCATGGCGAATCTCTATCAATACCAATCTTCGAATATCCGGCGGACATGGATGCTCTTCATTGTATTTTTTGTGGTGGTCATCGGGATCGGCTACATATTTTCGATGGCATACGGCGATCCGAGCTATATGATCTTTGCTGCGATCTTTAGTATCGTCTATTCGTTGATCAGCTATTATTCTTCGGCGTCCATCGCGCTGTCTCTCGCGCGGGCGCAGGAGATCCAGAAGAGCGATAATCCCGATCTGTGGAACATCGTCGAAAATCTTTCGATCACGGCGGGTCTGCCGATGCCGAAGCTTTACATCACGCCGGAAATGCAGATCAATGCGTTCGCGACAGGACGCGATCCGAAACATGCTGCTGTGGCAGTAACTGCGGGCGCCCTCCAACGTCTCAATAAGACGGAACTGCAGGGTGTTCTGGCTCACGAACTGTCGCACGTCGGCAACAGGGACATCCTAGTCTCGACGGTGGCGGCGGTTCTTGCAGGCATCATTTCGTTGATCGCCGATGTTTTTCTCAGATCGCTTTTCTTTGGCGGCATGGGTGGTCGCCGCGGCAACAACAATGAGAGCGGAGAGATCTTTTTCCTTGCCGCGATCATCCTGTCCATTCTTGCGCCGATCGGCACGATGCTGATCCAGCTTGCGATATCGCGCCGCCGTGAGGCGTTGGCCGACGCGTCGGGCGTGCTTCTCACGCGCTATCCCGAAGGTCTTATTTCCGCATTCCGCAAGATCGAGGCGGATAATGTTCCGATGGCATCCGCCAAGGATTCCACGGCGCATATGTGGATCGATAACCCGTTCAAAGGGAACAAGACTTCGTGGTGGCATACGCTTTTTATGACGCATCCGCCCATCGAGGAACGCATTGCGGCTCTCGAAAAAATGTCGGTCTAAAATATTCGATAAGAAATGGACGCCGCATTACTAAAAAAAGAGCTGGCCAGTTGGGCTGGCTTTCGGGTTTCCGGCGGCTATTTCCCGGGTTGCGTCATCGGTGTGGTGTGGCGTAACGGCGATAGAATAATTGTTCCCGCGGGGAAATTTACCTATGAGCCGGACAGCCGATTTGTAACTGCGGATTCGATCTATGATATGTCTTCCGTCACGAAATCGATTCCGACGGCGTGCCTGCTCCTGAAACTGATTGATGATGGCTTGATCGGTATGGATGAACCGGTTGTTTCCTATGTTCCTGAACTTGCGATCCACGGCCGCGAGAGTCTTTTGATCAGGCATCTTTTGAGGTTTATCTTGAACTACAAGAATCCGGAAGATTCCCTGGAGGGAATAAAATATCGGTCTACCGACGAACTGCTGAATTTTCTTTTTTCTTCGGAAAATAAACAATCTTCCGATGTTTCTTATTTTTATACGAACGCCATGGCCATTCTCATGGGGCTGGTGATCGAGCGGGCAGCGGGTGCGCCGCTCGATGTTCTTGCAAAAAGGACGTTTTTCCATCCGCTTGGTATGGAGCGCACCGGTTTTTGGCCGGAGAAATTGCCGTGCGAAAAGATCGTTCCTACGGAAATCGACACCTGGCGCGGCCGTGAGATCTGTGCAGTTGTCCGCGATGAAACAGCGCAAGCATCACGACAGGCGAAGAAACCGTGCGTGGAGTCCGCCGGTTTATTTTCTTCTGCGGAAGATATGCTCATCTTCCTTGAAATGTTGCTTGCGGGAGGCGTCCTGAATGGGCGGCGCTATTTCTTGGATGCAACCGTAAAAAAAATGCACACCAATCAGCTTTCCGAGATCGGGGCGTGTCAGGGACTTGGATGGAAGATGAATCGGCCCTGGATGGGTGCGCACCATGGCCCGAATGCATTCGGCATGACCGGATTTACGGGAACTGCCGTTTTTTGCGACCCGGATCGCGATGTCGGCGTCGTTATTTTATCCAACGGAATTTACTCCTCGCATGAAAAAGAAAATAATGAAGATCTCAGGGACAAATTTCGGGCAGAAATTTTGGACATTATCCTAAAAAAACAATCATGAACTATAAATTTTCAAAAACGGTGGTGGTCGCTCTCGGCGGGTCGATCGTGCATCCGGACGGGATCGATACGCGATTCTTGAAAAATTTCAAGAAGTTCCTTGCGCCGTATCTGAAAAACGGTACGCGATTCGTACTGGTGCTTGGCGGAGGAGCCTTGGCGCGGCGTTTTCAGAATGCGGCTCAAGAGGTCGCAAAAGTGAATGACGAGGACAAAGATTGGATCGGTATCCATGCCACGCGGCTGAACGCGCATCTTTTGCGTACGGTTTTTCGCGATGTCGCGAATCCGGTGATCATCGATGCGAGGAGCAAGATCGCCCGGTTGCGCTATCCCGTAACGGTTGCCGCAGGTTGGCATCCGGGCTGGTCGACGGATTATGTCGCGCTCCAGATCGCGGCGGACCTTAAGGTGAAAGAGGTGGTCATTGCCGGGAAGCCGGATCATGTTTATGAAAAAGACTTCGTGAAATACCCGGACGCCAAGAGCTTCGCTTCTTTAAGCTGGAGAAATTACGGCAAGCTTATTCCGAAGAAGTGGAAGCCGGGACTTCACGCGCCGATTGATCCTGTCGGAGCTGCGCTCGCCGCGAGGGAAAATCTGAAAGCGATCGTTCTTGACGGCCGCGACCTCAAGAATTTCGACGCGCTCTTGAAAGGAAAGGAATTTAAAGGCACAATAGTCGGGTAGGTTTTTTCAGGAAATGTACTTTTGCCTCCTGCGAAGACGAAGTCAGCAAAAAGTACATTTCCCGCAAAGATCAGAAAGCAGCGGGATAAATAAGGAGGGTTCGCATAGCGGTCTAGTGCGCACGCTTGGAAAGCGTGTGTGGGGAAACTCACCGAGGGTTCGAATCCCTCACCCTCCGCCCAGATGTCCAAATAAGGATATAATTAGGGCAAGACATGAGCCTATTCAAAAAAGTTTATGGTTTGCTGTTGGGGATTGTTGCTTGCGTGATTGTTTTTCAAATGGCCAGCACGGCACGCTTTTTCGGAGTGTTTGTAAATCGATTTTCTCCTTGCATACAAGATCCTGCGAGTTCATTTCCCTGCTATGGAATTTACGACATTGCCGTGATGGCCCTTGCTTTCATTGTCGGATTTATTTTGGGTATGATCGTTATTTTTCGATTGATTCAAAGTTTTAAAGGGAAAGATTTTTAACGCCCAAGAGATAAGCATCTGCGAAATAAGTCGAATATCCTCTATTGTTTCTCTGCCATAAGAATGGTGGCGCATGGACGATTCCATTGTATGGATATGGTATACTTTATCTATGACAGAATCATCCATTTTAGAAACAACCTACGGACCGCTTGAGGGAGGGTCTGAAGAGTCCTGTGATATGCTGGTCGGTATCAATCCCCTGGGTATCATCACGTTTCTGCGATATATGAATCCTCAGGCGGCGGAAAAGTTTGGCTATACCGAGAAGGATGTGCTCGGCGAACATGTCACTGATTTTATCATCGGTGCGGACAGCGTTGGGGCGGCGGAACATTTTGGAAGATTGTATGTGAGCGAGGATGCGTTCCGTGCGCCGAACCGGCGAATGAAAACGAAGAACGGGACGGTGATCGATGCGGAGAATTATGTTGTTCCGTCATACGACGGCACGGGGAAATTTACGGGACATTACGGCATGGTGTTTTTCAAGAAGACGGAAGAAGCCGCGATTACGCCACCGGCATAGATGTTGTTGATGTTGGCGGATAAAAAACGAACGGCCTTATGCCGTTCGTTTTTTATCCGCCAACATTCTCCGCTCTATACCACGCTTTCCCCGAATGCTTCATCGTCGGTGTCCGCTTCCGCTTCTGCTTTGGTTTTATGGATGCGGCCATCGATGTGATTTGCCGGAGCGTAGATAGTAAATATTTTAAGCGACGATGTTCCGGTGTTCACGAAGTCATGCTCCGTGCCGGGCGTCACGACGACGACGTCTCCCGCGATGAAGGGTGTTTCCACGCCGTCAAGGATCGATTTACCTTCTCCGCTTAAGAGAAAAAGTGTTTGCTCCGTGTGCGGATGGACCTCTGCGCCGATGCTTTCGCCCGGTTTAATATCCATGACCACGAGCTGGCTCCTTCCTCCCGTAAAGAGAACCTTCCTGAAATAAGTATTATCCGTAGTTTCTTTCGTGATATTTCCTGTATATGACATTTTAATAGTGATTATAATTTGTACGACCTTTGAAACGGAGGCTTGAAATTTCATTATACCTTAGAATTTATTTTGAAGCGCGTTCTATGGATTCCGCGTCATAAAGGGCGTATATTTTATATATAAAATTATTCACCAGATCATGGCCATGGAAAAAAGATTTTCAAAACCATCCCGCGATAAAAGTTATATTTATGGCAAGCATGCGCTTGATGAGGCGTTACGGAATGCGCCGCGTGTCATAAAGAAGGTTTTTTTCGCGCCCGAAATGGACGATCGCAACTTGCGCGATCTCGTGCGAAGCAAGAATATCCCGACCGCAGAATTGAAGAACAGGGAAGCTGGGCGGATCGTGGGAGAGGATACGCCGCATCAGGGCGTGATCGCGATCGCGAACCTCGAAAAGCTGATGGTCGACTTCGATGATTTTATTGAAAAGATCGACATTTCGAATGACACCATGCTGGTGCTTCTTGATGAGCTCACCGATCCGCAGAATGTCGGTGCGATCATCCGGAGTGCTGCAGCGTTCGGTGCGGCGGGAGTCCTGATGCCGCCCCACAATCAGGCGCCGCTTACGGGATCGGTCGTGAAGGCGTCAGCTGGCATGGTGTTCCGTGTTCCCATTGTTTCGATCGGCAATGTGAACCGGACGATCGAGATCTTGCGGGAGCGCTATTTTTTCCGTGCCTATGCGCTTGCGATGCAGGGGTCGAAAACGGTCTCGGAAGAAACGTACGATACGCCATCGATCTTCATTGTCGGCAATGAGGGGAAGGGGATCCGGCAGAAAACGTTCGAGCATTGCGACGCGACGCTCCGCATTCCGATGCATCCGCGCTGTGAGTCGCTGAATGCCTCCGTTTCCGCCGCGGTCGCACTCTATGCATGGAGCGAGAAACATCCGGATGCATTGAGGTAGTTTTTTGTCGTTTCTGCGGAAGCGGGAATCCAGGCGCGAGATGAAAATATTTTTATGAAAGAAATTTCAAAGGAGAAAAAATTCAGAGCGAAACCGGGCCAGACAGATTATACCAATATCCGCTGGGCGCCGGTTCTGAATTGTGTAGTGATATATCGCGGTAAAATATTATTGGTTCAACGTAGTCCGTCGCTTCGTCTATATCCTGGTTACTGGAATGGTATCTCGGGATTTCTTGATGACCAAAAAAGTTTACAGGAAAAAGTTATCGAGGAATTGAATGAGGAATTGGGGGTAACCAAGAAAGATATTATGTCGATTCACCTTGGAGAGGTTTTTGATCAGGATGAACCAAAATATAAAAAAACGTGGATCGTACATCCGATCCTCGTGCGTATAAAAACAAACCACGTAGTGCTCGATTGGGAAGCGCAAACATACCGGTGGGTCACTCTGCGCGAATCAGGAGCGTTGAAACTTCTGCCGGGTTTTCGCGCGGTGCTTCGGAAATTAAAATTATTAGCTCGCGAATAGCAAAAATGAAAAATCAGAATCTCATCACAAAACCTTGGGCGGATTATGAAGTTCTTGATTCCGGCAATGATCGGAAGCTGGAGCGCTGGGGCAACCACGTGCTTATCAGGCCGGAGACGCAGGCGATCTGGGAGCCGCGCCGTCCTGAACTTTGGCGCGATGCTCATGCAGAGTTCAGGTTTGCGAATGCGAAAGGCGTCTGGGAGAACAAAGGTGTTCCTGAGACATGGGATCTTGCATGGCGTGAGGCGCGGTTTTCGGCCCGGCTCGGCTCGTTCAAGCATCTCGGTATTTTTCCGGAGCAGGCGGCGAACTGGGAATGGGTTCAGGGTCGGATCAAGAATATAAACGCGCCGAAAGTGCTGAATCTTTTCGGCTATACCGGTATCGCGAGTATCGTCGCGGCACAGGCCGGCGCCGAGGTGACGCATCTCGATGCTTCGAAGCAAAGCAATGCATGGGCAAAGGAAAATGCCGAACTTTCCGGCGTTTCCTCTGGTGCTATCAGATATATGCTCGATGATGCGTTGAAGTTCGTGCTTCGTGAAGCGCGGCGCGGTGCCGAATATGATGGCGTTATTCTTGACCCGCCGGCATTCGGGCGCGGACCGGCGAATGAGGTGTGGCGGATCGAAGAACATTTGCCGAAACTGCTCGTCGCGTTGGAAAAGATCTTTTCAAAAAAGCCAGGCGCATTTTTCCTTTTAAACGGCTATGCTGCGGGGTATTCGGCAACTTCATTCTCTCAGGCGGTGACTGATGTTTTTCCGGAAACGAAAGGAGAATTCGGGGAACTTCAGATCGCGGAGTCGAATTCCGATCGCGTAATCCCGTCAGGGATCTACGTAAGGTTCGTAAAATAGTGCAGTTCCGGGTGGCTTGAGGTAAAATTTACAGCATGCTGAATATCTATCTCGCGCGACACGGGCAGGACGAGGATAATGCCGAAGGACTTCTTAACGGACGGAGAAATAAAGCTCTGACAAAACTTGGTCTTGAGCAGGCGGGAATGCTTGCGGAAAATATAAAGAACAAAAAACTTTCTTTCGATATAGTTTACAGTTCTCCGTTGATCAGGTCTTATCAAACAGCTGAAACGATTTCCCGAATACTCGCTATGCCATTGCCAAGTGTTCTTGACGATGCGATCGAGCGGGATTTCGGCGTGATGACGGGAAAACCGGTCAAGGATATCGAAAAGATGTGCGCGCCGAATATCATTAAGGGCGATCCTATCGTTTATTTTCTTTCACCGGAAGGCGCCGAGACATTTCCGGATCTTTTGGACCGAGGAAGGAGGGTCGTGACATGGATAAAAGCCCATCATGCGGATGGGAATGTTCTTCTCGTGGCTCACGGTGATATTGGAAAGATGATCTATGCGGCATATTACTCTCTCGAATGGCGGCAAGCGCTCACCATGTTCCATTTCGGTAACTCCGAACTGCTTCTTCTTTCGGAGACTTCTCCGGCGGAAGCTACCCATGTTTTCAAGACAGAACAGTATAATCATTAAAGAAATATGCCAACACAAGAATTGCTGTTTAGTGAAGAAGAAAAGCCGGAAAAGCCGCTTTCGGTTTTGGATTACATCGCAGTTTTGAATGAAACATTGCGTGATATTGAAGTATCAATCGTCGGTGAGGTGAGCAAGGTGAGCTTTCCGCCGTCAGGCCATGTTTATTTCGATCTGAAAGATGAGTCGGGTGATGGAGTTCTGCATTGCGTGGTATGGAAAACAGTTTATCAAAATCTTGGCATCGCGCTCGAAATGGGGATGAGGATCGTTGTTGTGGGAGGCGCGGGCATTTATGCGCCGCGCGGCGAGTTGAGCTTCAAGGTGAAAGCGATGGAGCTCACGGGCGAGGGTGTGCTTAAAAAACGGTACGAGGCGCTGAAGAAGAAGCTCGCCGAGGAAGGCGTGTTCAATGAGGAGCGAAAACGCGCCATTCCGGAATATCCGGAACGCATCGGTATCGTGACATCGCGGAACGGCGCCGTGATCCATGACATTCTGAACAATCTTGGCACATTCGGTTTTAAAGTTTCGCTCGTTGACGCGCGCGTTGAAGGGCCGGAGGCGGTGGGAAGTCTGCTCTCCGCAATCGAAAAATTACGGGATGTGTCGCTCGACGTTCTGATCGTTGCGCGTGGTGGCGGATCGATGGAAGCCCTGCAGGCGTTCGATAACGAAAAGCTGGTACGGGCACTTGTTGATTTTCCGGTTCCCGTGATCGCCGCGATAGGCCACCATCAGGATGTGCCGCTCGTTGCGCTCGCGGCCGATGTGCACGTTTCAACACCGACCGCCGCGGCTAACTTATTGAATCGATCGTGGGCCGATGCGGCGTTTCGTGTTGTGCATGATGCCGAGCGGATTTCTGAGACATTTCAGAACATGATTGAGCGAACTGAAGAGAAGCTTGATCTTTCGTACTATCTTGGTCGTGTCCGGACGATGCGGTTAGCTGCGGCGGAACGCGTCGAATATAGCGCAAAAAGCATTGCGGCTTCATTCGGCAATCTTTTACGCTTTGCAGCAATGCGGTTTGAGAATGTCGGGCGCGTGATAGCGGCAAACGATCCTGAACGGAATCTGCGGCTTGGCTACGCGATCGTGCGCCAACATGGTAAAATAGTGAAGCGTGCGGAAACATTGTCAGCGGGCAGCGAATTCGAACTGCAATTTTCCGATGATATCCTGGCGGCGAAGGTGGTGGAGAAAAAAAAGAAGCCTGCTTCGTCATATGAATGAATCGATTTCTTCTGTGCCCGCTTGGTTGCGCAAGCAGACAGGGGGAGAAAGATAGCCTTTGAAATAAATTTAAAAGAACCCAAAATGAAGAAGGTATCGTATAATAAAAAGGAAGGTGGCGTGGAAAATCTCGGCGAAAATCTCAAAAAGCTTGCCGTAATCGCCGAATGGCTCGAATCGCAGGAGCGGAGCGAGGAACCGGATTTCGATGCGGGGATCGAGAAAGTTCGCGAAGCAGCGGTGCTTATCAAGGCAAGTCGCTCGCGGCTCACGGCGGTGGAAAACGAATTTCGGGAGATTGCAAAAGAGATCGAACCGAAAGAAGACGAAAATGAAAGTGATCAAAGGTCGTAACTTTATAATAAATTCAGGCAGTTCAATATACTAAAACTATGAATGAAGAACAGACAAAGAATCAGATGGGAGGTCAGCATCCCGAAGGATGCAAATGCGATGTGTGCCAGGGAAAAACATGCGGTATGTGCGGCATGGGCGGTGGCTACATGGGTAGACATAGCTGCTGGTATCATGTCATCCGTTGGATCCTCGGCCTTGCGATCATCTTGATCGTGTTTTCGTTTGGCGTCATGATCGGCGAGCTCAAGGGAGAGCTGTCGAACTCCGGTTATCGGATGATGCGGAGTTATAATGGCGGTTATGGCCAGGCGTATCCCATGCGGGGCGGCCAGGACGTGCAAAACGTTCAGGGATTTTCCGCGGGAAATCAGTCGCAGACTACTCCGTCAGCTCAGGTGGTTCCGACGACAAATAAATAAGCAAAAAAATTATATTGTCGATAGGGGAAGATCCCTCCGCGAAAACGGAGGGATCTTTTTAGTTAGAACCCATGACGAGCGCCGACACAGAAAATTTGATTTCATCCCCATCCGACAGGACGGGGGATCGGTTTAAGGTGAAACGATAAAACGGCCCCGCTTTACAGACGGGGCCGCACCGATTTTTGGGTTGGCGCTATGCCGTTTCGGCGCGCAACGCTTTGATGCTCTCGAAATTATCAGGCAGGGCGTCGAGTATCTCTCTGGATGCCTCTTCGAACTCGTTCGCTCGGCATACAGTCTCGGCGCGGATGAGATCGAATTCTTCGGAAGACTGAGCTTCCATGAGCCGCTTTACTGCTTCCGCAACATAGCCAGCGGGCGTATTGACTGCAGCGACAACGATTTTTGCCATATGAAATGCCTCCTAATTCAGAATGTATCATGCTCTTTTGAAAAGGAAAAGACCCTCAGGTTGACAAAGCTTTTCTTATCTATATAATAGTACCCGTGATCAAGTAACTGCCCTTTCACAACTGAATATCTAGTAGAGAGTTTTTTAGTTGTCCCAAAGTTTATTTTATTTTTTGCGGCATTTTTCTCAAGGTTGGCAGCCTGGCGAAAGTGGATTTATTCATTTTCAACAAGCGAACCGACTGGACGGAATTTCATTTCGTCTAAATGTCGCGGGTTCATTCAAATAGCCCTCAACAGTTCTGATGTCCCGGCGCGAGCCGGTCCGTCGGCGCTGTTGAGGGTTTGAGTGAATAACTCAAATTCTTTTATATGAGGATTTGATCCTGGTCCAGGATGAACGCTGGCGGTGTGGATAAGGCATGCAAGTCGAGCGCTTCATTTTTTGAAATTGTTTGCGATTACATCAAGAGCAATGGATGTTAATGAGGAGCGGCGAACGAGTTAGTAACACCTTGGTACGTACCTCGAAGTTGGGCATAGCTCGCCGAAAGGCGGGGTAATTCCCGATAGTCCCGAAAGGGTAAAGTCGCAAGACGCTTCGAGATCGGCCTAGGTCCGATCAGCTAGTTGGTAGGGTAACGGCCTACCAAGGCGACGACCGGTAGGGGAGGTGAGAGCCTGACCCCCAACGACGAGACTGAGATACGGCTCGTACTCCTACGGGAGGCAGCAGTCGAGAATATTCGACAATGGGCGAAAGCCTGATCGAGCGACACCGCGTGCAGGATGAAGGCCTTCGGGTCGTAAACTGCGGTAGTAAGTCAGCAATGCAAATGAGCGACTTACGGAAAGAGGTGGGTAACTACGTGCCAGCACCAGCGGTAAAACGTAGACCTCAAGCGTTATCCGGATTTATTGGGCGTAAAGCGTGTGTAGGTTGCTTCGCGCGTCTTCTGTTAAAGATCAGGGCCTAACCCTGGAAGTGCAGGAGATACGGCGGAGCTAGAGGAGGTTAGAGGTGCATAGAACGCACGGTGTAGGGGTGAAATCCGTTGATATCGTGCGGAATACCAAAGGCGAAGGCAGTGCACTGGGACTTTCCTGACACTGAGACACGAAAGCGTGGGTAGCAAAAAGGATTAGATACCCTTGTAGTCCACGCCCTAAACGATGCCTGTTTGCTGTTTCGAGTATCGACCCTCGGAGCGGCGGAGCTAACGCGTTAAACAGGCCGCCTGGGAAGTACGAGCGCAAGCTTAAAACTCAAAGGAATAGACGGGGACTCGCACAAGCGGTGGAACGTGAGGTTTAATTCGACAATGAACGAGGAACCTTACCAAGGCTGGAAATGTTAACTGACAGCCGACGGAAACGTTGGCCTTCTCACAAGGACAGTTAGCGCAGGTGCTGCATGGTTGTCGTCAGCTCGTGTCTTGAGATGTTCCCTTAAGTGGGGTAACGAGCGCAACCCCTATTCGACGTTACAAGTGTCGTCGAGAACTGCCCAGCCTTTTGTTCAGGAGCGGAAAAGATGAGATAGGAGATACGAAGTAAGAGATACGAATATTCATATTTCATAATTCATATCTCGAATCTCTCTTTTGTCTACTCGCAAACAAAAGGCTGGGAGGAAGGAGGGGATGATGTCAAATCAGCATGGCCCTTTGATGCCTTGGGCTACACTCACGTTACAATGGCGGTGACAATGGGTTGCCAACCCGTAAGGGGGAGCTAATCCCATCAAACATCGCCCCAGTTCGGATTGGGGGCTGCAACCTGCCCCCATGAAGCCGGAATCGCTAGTAATCGCGTATCAGCATGGCGCGGTGAATACGTTCTCGAGTCCTGTACTCACTGCCCGTCAAGCCAAGGGAGCCGGGAATGGGTGAAGACTCTCTCGGAGCGCAAGAGCGCAGATTTTCAAGAAGCAATTTTCAAATAATATCCAACATTGAAAATTGGTAAATTGAAAATCCTGCACATTTCGTGCGTTGCGAGAGGGTCTAGCCTAAGCTCGGTGACATGGGCTAAGTCGTAACAAGGCACGCGTAGCGGAAGCTGTGCGTGGATCAATTAAACTACATAGTAAATAATGTAGTGTCGACAGCGAGGCATGGAATTTTGCGGGCATTAAAAGTAAGCCCATGACCGCAAAATTCTGTGCCGAGCTGGTTGGGACAACTAAAAAGCTCTTTAAGATAATAAAAAAGCATGGTACAATGAATGCCATGGCAGATTCAGCAAAAAAAGTGATGTTGATCGAGGACGACAGGTTTCTTTCCTCGCTCATTAAGGCGCGCCTCGAAAAGGATGGGATTACAATAGCCCAGGCTTTCGATGGTGAAGACGCGATCAAGCGTTTGCCGGAAGAGCGGCCGGATCTTGTCATTCTGGACCTCATCATGCCGAAGACCAATGGTTTCGAAGTTTTGAAATCAATATCATTGATGCCTGGTCTGGAGCGGACGCCGGTCGTCATCGTGAGCAATCTGGCTCAGGATTCCGACATTGAAAAGGCGCAGCAGTTGGGCGCGAAAGCGTATTTTGTGAAAGTGAAGATATCGATCGACGACCTTATTGGAAAAATAGAAACACTCGTACAACAACCATCATGATCTCAGAAGAAATCATCAAAAAAATACGGCCCGGTGCCAAGGTCAAGGTCTACGAAGGCAAATCGCCGTTCGAGGGGCTTGTGATCGCACGGAAGCACGGCTCCGAAGCGGGAGGAACGTTCACGGTTCGCACCATGCTTGCCGGCGTCGGCGTCGAAAAGGTTTTTCCTATCCATTCTCCGACGATCGTGAAGGCGGAGGTAGTATCGAGTCCGAAAAACGTCCATCGGTCGAAGCTTTATTTCGTCCGAAATATTTCCGGAACGAATATCCGCAGAAAACTGAAGGTCTCGCTTTAAAGTTCCGTCCCGGAACGAACCGTCCAGTTATGGAAAAAATCATCCCGCAGTTTGCGGGATGATTTTTTGTTCGTGAACGCGGTATAATGAAATCATGAAGGTTGTCGCTATCATTATTTTGAGTCTTGCGTTGATTTTTATCGGGACCCAGATCATTTCGGCCATTCGGCAAGAACATTCCCTTGCGGGAGAGTTTGCTGACGTAAGCAAGGGGCTTGAGCAGGCAAAGACGGAGGAGCAAAGCCTTTCGACGGAAGTGAACTATCTTTCAAACCCCGTTAATTTCGAGAAAGAGTTGCGCGGAAGATTCAACTATGCAAAATCCGGTGAAACTATGCTGATCATTGTTTCGAGTTCGACGGCAGCGGGATCAGCATCGTCTTCGGATGGAGAATAAATGAGACGCTAGAGAGTTTCTGTTCGATTCTCTTTTTGGTAGAAATAACCGCCTCACTCCGCTGAAGCTTCGCGGGCCCACTTCGCGATATAAAATCACGCTGGTTTCAGAAAGTGAATCTAATCAAATGTGCCTGCACCGCGAAGCTCCGAAGGAGCGAAGTGGTGCCCGGGGTGGGAGTCGAACCCACATGACCTTGCGATCGAAGGATTTTGAGTCCTTTGCGTCTGCCATTCCGCCACCCGGGCAAAGACCGGTCTTGCTTATGGAATGATAATGGAACTGCTCT
>Ga0224530_1000673_pt1 | contig 20924 bp, 25 predicted proteins | sample CBST75metaG_FD_179873 | JGI IMG/M metagenome (GOLD analysis project Ga0224530, IMG submission 179873) | Peat soil microbial communities from Stordalen Mire, Sweden - C.B.S.T75 | ecosystem: Environmental > Terrestrial > Soil > Wetlands > Peat | place: Sweden: Norrbotten County, Stordalen Mire...
TTGAATTCCCGATCTGCTCGGGTCACACCTGGCGAAGCTATGCGAGTGGGCGCGACTCCCAAGGCCGAAGCTCTGCATTTACGGAGGGTCCATCGCAGATGGAAACCGTAACCCGCAGGGTGCGATAATCCGGGGTCCCCGGCACGCGATTGTTACGTGGTGGGGTGGTAGCAAAGCAGAAGAGCGAGCTTGCCGCCGGGCGTCGCATAGGTCCCGAAGCAGTGACCGAGCAAGTGAGGAATTGATCTGGGGGAGACTCGCATCTGAACCATGCAAACTCCACGCTTCCTGGCGATGCCATACCAATGACCGGCAAAACCAGACTCGCCTTCCACGCTGCCAAACCGTGGGACAAAGAGCCGCATCTCGCATCCGGTATCGCGCGTCTGCTGTTCGGCGCGGCCACGTTCAAGAGCGCACAACAAGGACGAGATTCCGTTCGTTCTACCGTGCCCAAGAAGGCCTTTCATAGCCGTGCCTCCGATTCGCCGATTCCATCCGCTCTGTCCGCATCGAAATTCACACTGCCGCCGGAGAGGAAGCCCGGTAGATCTCCTCCGTCTCGAAGGACTGCTCCCCGTGGCTGTATTCCTTCACGGTGATCAGCTCGCGCACCCTGCGCCGGCCCGTGGAATTGCGTTCGCAGTAGAGAACGTAATCAACTGCTTTGCCGGTCTGCGACCGGATGAATTGCTGATTGAGATTTGTCCTAGCGCTGAGCGCCATATCCGCTAACCGGTCGAGCGCATCCACGGCTGAATCTGCGTGCAATGTCGATAGTGTTCCGCCGTGCCCCGTGTTCATCGCTTGCAGCAGGTCGTAGCCGCATTCATCGCGGATTTCCCCCATGATGATGCGGTCGGGACGATGGCGTAGAGCAGCGGCCACAAGCTGGCTTGGCGTAACAGCAACCTGGCCGGGAATGGCCGCGACGGCCTCCCAGCGAACCGCATTCGGATGGGAGATTTTCAACTCGGCTGGTTGCTCGATCACGATCAACCGCTCCTGCATGGGCACATGATCGAGCAGAGCCTTCATCAAGGTCGTCTTGCCCGATGCGGTTCCACCGGCGATGATGCCGTTCTTGCGCCTACCGATAAGCTCTACTACCGCGTCCCGAACCTGTACTGGTAGGCTGCCCGATGCGACCAGTTCATCCGAGGTAAACCAGCGGTTGAATTTGCGCACGGTCAACGTGGGGCCATGTATCGACGATGGCGGACCTACCACGGCCACGCGCGAGCCATCGGGCAAGCGCGTATTCAGGATCGGGTTCTGGCCTGTCAAGTCCTGGCCGAGAATGCGCGCGACGCGCTCGATAGCCGCTTGCAGCCGCTCGTTCGTGTACGGTGTTCGCAGTTCGATGTGCTCGACAACACCATTGCGATCCGCAAAGACTCCCGTAGTCCCGTTAATCATCAGATCGGAGATCGACGGGTCGAGCAGTAGCTCGCGCAGTTCCTCTGGGAAAAACGGCAGTATTAACTCGTAGCTCACCGCGCTCCTCCAGTGGTTGTATCGGACTTAAGCGGATCGACAGACACGCGATTTTCGTGAAACTCCGTGATGGTGAGTCCGAGTGGATTTATGAACTCATACTGCGGATAGACCCTGGACTGGTCGCTGACCTGTTTGGGATTGAGATAGTAGGTGATACTAAGCATCCAATGCTCTGTGCGGGGCTCGCGTGAACTCTGCGCGGAGTAGAACCGATCCACGGTCATCAAGGCCGTGCCGCGAGCGATGCGCGCGCCCTGAACCATTTCCTCGGACATCGTAGTAATGGTCACGTTCTGGACCTGAACGTCGCTCGATTCAACTTGCCCGGCCACAACTTGCGAGACGAGATGATTCTGGTTGTCGTCGGCCATAAGACGCGACGCCAATGCCTGCGAGAGAAAGTAGTAATTGAGCGGGTATTTCTTGGCGATCACGTCGCGATTGACGGTATAGCGATAATTGGCCCAATCGGTGAGATATGTGCGGACTTCACCCTCGCGCGGACTGTAATTGAGGTCGCTGTATTGGATTGCCTGGGCGCGGCCCATCTCGTCGATGCGGATGTAGCGGTTGGCAATTGGGCGATGCGCCAATGACAGATTCATTGCCAGCGATCCAAGCAGCGCCACCGTGCCACAGGCAATGATGAAGCGGTACGCTTTCCGCTCGGAGTAGTGGGACGAATACACTTCGTTCCCGATGCGGTCAACGAGTAACGATTGCTCAGGCGTGAGCGGCGTTTCAATGGGAACTGTGCGTGTGGACATAAGAGCCATGACTCCTTTCACGGACTGCATTCAGCACGACACATGTGTAGATCAAACCAGCAACAAGAACGCCGATTGATACGAGCGTCAATATCGGCTTTACAAGCCGTCCGAAACGAGATGCTCCAATCGCACTACCAACGAAATAGGACAGCAGAAAATTCCACATGACTATGCGCCTCCTCGGATTGCTGCCATTCCAATCGCACTTCCGGCCAATCCGGGTGCAGCAGAGGTGAGTCCAGCGGCCCCTCCAAAGATCGCCTGCGTCATGCTGGGAATAAAGAGCAGATTAATGATGAAAGCAATGAAGACCATCGTGCAGGGGATCAGATTCGCCAACCACATCTCCATCGAATAGGTTCCGTTGAAGGTTTGCTGGATGAATGTATTCAGGAACCCGGCCCACACAAAGATGAAAGCGGCGGCCACGGCGCGAATCATAGCGAAGCTGAGTAGCACGTCAAGGAAGTGGAAGAACTTCCCTCGGAATGTCCTGGTCATCAGTAACGGAATAAATACGGGACCGAAGAGCGCCGTCACGCCGTAGAGGATGAACGAACTGCAATTGATGAGAAACAGGATCGCGGATGCCAAGCCGAGCAATGCCTGCACAAAGAAGTAACAGAGGATCTGTACCGGAGCAGTCAGCGATGGCATCGACGTATTGTCCCCGGCTGTCTTCAGCAGTTGCAGCAAGTTATCCAGAGAACTTTGGTCGAAGGCCGCAACCATCGCCTGGGCGATGTAGCTAAAGAAATGGTTGAGACCGAAGCTCGCACCGGGGAGCGGATTGACCCAGTAATTGATGAGCAGGCAGCAGACGATCAGCCGCAACAGGAAGTGCGTCAGATCGCCCGCGCGCACCGGGTGCGTATGGAAACGCAACGTCATCCCGGAGGTGTTCCAGTTGATGACCATGCTGATGAGTGTGAACAGAGCGATGCAACTTAGCTCGGTCAGTCCGAGTTGCGTCAACGCGCCGCCATTCTGCGTGGTCAGATTCGTGAGGTTATTGGTGAACTGATAGAGCCAGTCCACGCCGGAGCCTGCGCTCGGTAGTGCCTGTGCCAATAGCATTAGGGAAACCATCATTGTTGCCTCCCTCTTGGATAGAATCAGGGAACGTAGGACCGCCAGGTATTGCCTTCCTTACCGGCGGCGGAGTTGTGCTGCTTCTTGTTCTGCTCTACCTGTCTGCGGAATTGCTCGTCACGCTGCCGTTCTTGCTCACGCAAGACGGCGGCTTTGTTCACTTCGTGTTGCTGGTAAATCGCGGCGCTGGCGAAGATGCCCAGCGCCGCAAGGATTGCAAGCAGAATCTTCGTCTGAAGGAGTCTCAGCATGGATTCACCTTTCAGGGAAGGTAAGTTTGCCAGGTATTGCTTTCGCGGGCGGCACTGGCGTCGTTCGACGCCCGCTGTTGCTGGACGAAAGCCGCAGTGTTCAGGTCTATGGCTGCCGCGTTGCGCTGCTGCATGTTGGCGACGGCCATCTGCGAAGCAAGACAAGCGTGCAGGACGCCTTGCGACTGCATCTCGGCCATCTTCTGGGCCTCGGCGGCATTCAGCAAGTTCAATTGCTGAACCTCGCTATTGGTGCTGCTAGACCCGTCCAATTCATCCGCGGCGAGCGTGCTGACCGCAGTCGCGTTCTGGGTTCGCGCCGCCCGGTACTGGCCCACGACGGTGAGGCAGTCGGGCGAGACGGAGTCCGACGCCTCAATCATGGCAAGTTGCGAGAGCTGCGCACTGCCCGCGGTTTGCCCCTGAAGGTATGTGGTTGTGTTGCTCGACACCGGCACCGTCGCTGCCGTCCACGCCGTTGTGGACGCCGTCGGCGAATTGGTATTGAGCGCCGTGGTCATCCCATTCGTCTCGCCAAACAGGTTCTTGACGTTGGTGTTCTTCAAGGTTGTAAGCGCAGGCTGCCACTGCTGCTTGAAAGAGAAATGGGTGATGTTGCTTTTGAGCATGTTGTATTGGTTTCTAATCATGGTGAGCTGTTGCACCAGGCTGGCATAGCTCTGGGCGTCAAAGACGAGATCGCCCATGCCGAACAGGGCAAAGCTTGGCGGCGCTGTCAGAAGTACGGCAGCACTGACGATGAGCCATTTGCGATGTTTCTTGAGTTGAAGTGGCATACAGCCTCCTTGGGTGTGGTCGAGCGGTTACAGGTACGGCGGGCAGGTTGGATCGAACCTGTCCAGGGAAAAACATTTGTCGTGGTTCAGAAGTGCGCATGGAAAGCGCAACGTTCTTTGAGTGATCTCAACGAACTCGATCAATGCGTCGGCAATGGCGTTCTGCACAGCAGGTATTCTGAGAACAAAGAACGCCAGCAGGATCATTGCGGCGTAGCTGGCGAACTGGCGGCGATTTGTGACGCGCTGAGTCATATCCCCTCCTCGGCAAGTTGGCGCGCGACCTGCGGGATGATAGCGACCCAATCCTGACCAGCGCGTTCGATGGCCTCGGCAATCGTGTAGCCATGCTCTTCCAACCAGTCGGCGCGGTTGAGTACAAGCGCGACGGCAACTTGCTCGCCGGTGGATTGCACGGTCCACGCACAGCGGCCAAAGCGAGTAACTTGCCGTGCTTTGTTGAGCAAATGGTTGTAGCGATCATTGAATCGGCTCATGGCCGCTGCCTCTCTTCAGAGTGTTGGGTCCATGCGATGTTCCGCGTAGGACGGGATGAGGATGTCGCGGCCCACGTAGACGCGGGCGCGCGAACCTTCTTTGAGCGTGATGACGGGCAGGCGGTTGAGAAAGTGGTTCAACACCTGTTCCCCCTCCGCCGCCGTCTGTTCGGAGATGCCGTTGCGAATCTGCGTCGAGGAATCGAGTACGCTGCTGTTGTTGCCGATCTGGGCGAGACCGCCCAGCCCACCAATGGCAGCCGCAGCGCCGAAGGCCATCAGGTAGCCGTGATCGACCTTGGTGGCGAGGCCCGTTGTGCCCAACGGGTCGAGACCGATGTACTTGTCGAAGTCGAGCGAGAAGCCATCCGGGCAGACCGCGCGGTGGAAGGTGACAAACATCTTGCGCTGCTGGGCGTTGCCCACGCTTTGCACCGTGCCGATGAGCCGTGTCCCCTGTGGCATGAGCAACTGTTGATGGTCGTGGGAGTAGTAGTCGGTGGTCAGCATGACCAGAATCGGCCCGCTGAAACCGCCGTCGATGTGATTGGTGACAACGCCTTCAAGAACCGTGCCCTCGAAGATCCGATAGAGACGGCCCTGATACTGGTCGAAATCGTAAGAACCCATCGGGTCAGTTTTGGCGGTTGCTTTCGTCTGCGCAGCCACAGGCTGCGCAGGCACATCGGCCGTGGCCGTGGCCAGCGGCGCTGCCGTCGCCGCTGGAACCACAGCGGAAGGAGCGGCGGCTTCGCCCGTATGGGCGAAGTCAAGCGCCACGGTTCCGCTGTTGATAGCGTCCTGCTTCAGCTTTTCCCGTGCCAACACTTTCTGTTTGGCTTCGGCCTGAGCCTCGGAGACATTGGAAGTGTGTTGCGGCGCATTGGAACTCGCGCCGTAGATGGTGTCGCGCTGCGCCGTGGTCATCGGCGCGGCGGTTGTGGACTCTGGACCGGGCGCGCCTTCGGCGGCCTGGAGTTGTTGCATTGCCGCAACCAATTGCTGTTGGCGCTCGCGCTCCTCGGCATCGTGCTTAGCCTGTAACTGCTGTTGTGTCTCGAAGCTCGACACCTGCTGCGCGTTCGGCGAAACCGGGCGCATCTGCAAGCTGCTCGCCGGTGCCGCCTTTTTGTTACCGCGCAACAGGCTCGATACGTTGGCAATGCCAAGTATGGCGAGGATCGCCACCAGGGCAATCACCACGGGCATACCCTTTTTGAGTGGCAGCTTTGCCTCCGGCTGCTCGGGTACGGTTGCGGGAGAATTCTGATTAAGTTCTGTCATGGCTATTTCGTGCCTCCCACGCGATGGAATTCGACTTTCTGCTTACCTATGGAGAGATACCCGTTCTCCAAGTGCTTGGGCACGGTATAAAGACCACCATTGAAATCGAAGTTGATGAGCGACGGCTTCTTGTCCTTGACTTCGTAGAGAGCAGGTGTTTCCTGGAACTGACCGCGCAGATAGGTGAACTTGTCGTCTCGCCAGATTTGCTGGAGGCCAAGCTCCTTGGCTTTTTTCTCGTCCCATGCATAATCGAAATGCAAGGAACCTGGGTACTCGCTGCGGTATTGTTCTGCCTTGGCCTGTTCGGCTTTGAGTTCCGCTGTCTGAGCGGCCTTCGCGGCAGCAGCTTCCTGTTTCGCCTTATCCAGCTCCGCTGCGGGCACGAATACGGGAAGCTGCGCCAGACGGTCCTTTGCAGCCTGGTCGCCGGGATTGATGAAGACCTTGGAATCGAAGTGCGGATCGGGATCATCCGATACCTCGCGAAGTGCAAGCGTGTACTCGTTACCGTGATCGGAGACGATGTGAATGTCCGTGGCGGCATTCGCCGTTTTCGGCTTGACGCTGATGAAGCGCGAGGCTACATGGCCGCCGTCGAAGATCCAGTTCACCGTATCGCCTGCGAAGACATTGGCGACCTTCTCTTCGGCGGGCAAGACGATGAGGGTCGATTGCAGCAAGCCCGCACGTACCTGTGGGGGCGTCTCCGCTTCCGACACAATGACTGTGCGCGGAGCACTGGGTTGAAAAGGATGCGTTTCGGTTGAAGCATGAAGAAGGCTCGTGGTCAGCATCATGCAAACGGGAAATGAGACAAAAATGGTGGGGCGCATATTCTCAAGTCCTTTCGGCGGTGTGGCGTTGGGGTTATTCTTGCTCGCCTTGAGCGAACCGTGTGATGCCCTCCGTGAGTCCGTACTTGGCGATGAGTTTGGCCCGGCGCACGCGGTCTTTCGGCTTGGTCGAGAAAACCGCATAGCTTCGGCTGTCGAGATTGAGCTTGATGACTTTGCTCAACCCATCGCGGCGCATATAGAGACCTTCGCGGTCTTGCAGGCTCTCGAAGAGCGCGAGTTGCTGCTCGCTCATCTTGAACAACTCCGCGTAGCGTTTGCGATTGAAGGTGGCATCCTTCAAGAACAGAAACGATGTGCAGGAGTTCACGATGCTGTCAGCGTTCGCACCTAGATCCTCGGCGGACTGGCCAATCATGGTCACACCGCCCAGATTCTTGCGCACCGTCTTGATCGAAGCCAGCGCACCATCCAATAGCTGCTTATTCTTCATCGAAGAGAAGATCTCTTCGATCAGGATGTGCTTAGGTACTCCGAGATTGGCCGGGTTGTAGAGAACATCGTTGATCCGTCTGAGAAGCCAGACCATGACCGGCTCGATCAGGTCTGTGTACTGCTCGTTGTTCACGCCCTGAAAGTCGAAGCACTGCAACCGAGATAACGAGAGGCTGTCCTCCACGTTGTCGAAAACCGCGTGGTAGACGCCGTTGCCAACCCACTTCGACAGATACCTGTCCAATTTCTTGGGTAGGAAGAGATTGGACAGGCGGCGGTTTTCCGTATCGAGCAAGTACATATCCCGCACCGCCTTGTGGATCACATCGTCGTCTTCCGGTTCCAACTCCGCGCCGCCGTTCACAAGCAGCAGCTTGACGAAGCTATACAGAAACGTGACATTGCTCTCGGTGGGTTCGAGAGCGAAAGGATTCACACGCGGGCCGTCTTTGCCGATGCGGTCCACACGGCCACCGTATAGCTCGACCACGCTTTCATAGCTGCCGCCAATATCGAAAATGTAGGTAAACCCGCCGTATTTCTGTTCGTGGGCGATAGCAATATTTCCGTTCACGGACTTACCGGTTCCTGTAGGCCCGAGGATGAGCATGACCCGCACACCATCGACATAAGCATCCTGAAAGAACGGCGTCCTTGTGCGTGTCTCGAAGATGTTCAGGTACTCGTTATCGAGGTCTTCGGAATACGGATGGCCGAGATGCGGCGCGAAGATCGAAGAGAGGCGCGCATGATGATCTTCCGCAAGCCACATGGGGAAGACGTTGAACTTCTGATTGCCGGGAAACAGCGCATAAAAGGCCGACAAGTTCCCCAGCGTCTCTTCCATCACCTGCGCCCGCGCATCGACGAAGACGCGATGCACGGCAGGCGCGATCCCGCGCAGTTCGTCCACACTGCGCGCGGCCACAAGGAAGCGAAGAGAGTATTCGCCCTGCGCCTTCTTGTCGAGTGAGCGAATGACCTCGCCAAGGTCATCGACCTGAGTATTGGCGGCTCTGGCTCCCGCACCGGTTTCAAGCGAAGCCGTGTCGTGCCCGCTCATGACGCGCGTGAGCACACCAACTTTGAAGAAGGAGATGAACTTCTCCTGCGCGTCGATCTCGCCGCGCGCCGCGGCCGTGGACTTCGGCCGCCATGTGGAGCACAGCACGCTATCGCAATCGAGCGTCATGAGACCGGAGAACAGGCATGGCCTGGATGCCTCCGGCGTTGTCTTCAGCGAAAACATCTGCACGTATCTGCGGCCGATGATGAGATGATCGCTGTGCCATGCCACCGGACTTTTTACGATCTGGCGGTCCACGCCGTCATCGGTGGACAATGTATCTGCACTGGCCCACTCTTCGAGATTGAACAGGTAGCTGAAAAACTGATAGGTATCGTTTTTCTCAAGCAACTTCAATCCGAGTGAACTGCCGAGATGGCCTTCGAGCAGCGTGGCCGTCTTTTCAAGGTCGGCAAGCATCCGCGTGGTATCGGCGGTATGTTCCCCTGGCTTGCTGGCAAAGGCGTTAGCCTTGGGTGGTTCCAGCGTCAGGCACCAGTGCAAATCAATGCGGCGGAAGCCCGCTGTCTTTTCGAGAAACGCCAGCCGGTCGTCCACGAATACCTGCGTGACCGGATTGTCGTAGTGATCTTTCCTCGGAAGATCGAAGCCTGACATGACGCGGGTGTATTGATACAGGCTCGATCCCTCGGGTAGTCCGCGCAGCGCGCCCTCAATCGACCGCATTTCGGCTTCAAGCTCCTGATCGGTCAACCCCTCTTCGTCGAGTCCGGCAAGTGAGAACAGACAGCCGTATCCGCCGCCTTTGAGCGCGAAAATCCTGTCGTTGACAAACCGGCTGACCGGAACGATGCTGCACGCGGCTCCGGCTTTAGCGAACCACGGGGTGTATTTCAATTGCTCAGCGTTTACGTGGGTCATAGTAAGACCTCTGGCTTAGACTCAAGCCCCAAAGCTCGAACATCTTCGGGTGTTTTCGAACGATCAGCCATGCACTCACGGCGAGAGCCGGAAAGGCGATCATGGCCACCACGCGGAACCCAACGAGGAAAACCGTTACGCAGACGAATATGATCGCCATCCATGCTGTGAGGTCGAGGCCCAGCTTGGCCCTCGGTCGATTCAGCGCGTGGTTGATTGGTAACGGTTCTCCTCGCTTGGTCATGGCCGCCACCTATTGCATCGTTTGCCCGGTGAGCGAGCCAATCCAGCCGGCCCCCCAGCCCAACACTCCGGCACCAAACAGCGCGCCGAAGAGTCCGGGGATGGCGTCCTGGAATCTGCCTGACATCATTCGGATTCCCGCGAAGATCAGTCCGCCGAAGCAGATAACCGCGCCCGCATAGATGGCGAACGTGCGGAAGGTTGACATCAGCGTGGTCGCCCCGGAGAAATCCATCGTCCCCTGGGCATGGGCCACGCCAGCAAGCGAGAGCGCAAGAAACGTCGGCCACAGCGCGTGCGCTGTGCAACGAAGATTGTATTTGGAGAGAGGCTGAGCCAATCGATTGGCACAGAGGGTGGGTTTGCGCAAGAGCGCGGCAAAGTATCTGCGAGACATCGGCACCTCCGGCGGCTGATTTGTCAACCGCGAATATGCCGGAGCTTAGTGCTCTTCAATTTGCGCGTCCAATACTTGTTAGTTATAACCCTATAGTTTAAAACTATGACCTGTATCATCCGATGTATTTCGAACCCGAAAAAGCCCAAGTTGTCGCTCATTCGATTTTGTCTTTCCATGAACTGGCGTGCGCACGCTCGTGCGCGGATATCGTTGCATTTCTTGAATTTGTGTCGATGGATGATAGCTCTTCGTCAACTCCAGAATGAGCAGTGAAAGCGCCGGATGCGGGTCATCTGTTTTAGTTATGAGTGCCGTATCGATTGTCCATTCGATGTCCGCTACGGCCCGAGCTACAAGACCACTTGCAAGCTGGCGACTCTCTCTGACTAGGGCGTAACAATGCCCTTCCTTGACCAACCATTGAACATGGTCGAGATTCATCGTGGGCTGGCACGGACGCAGGGTGACGCCGTGCTCCTCAAGCACTCCCAAAAGATAAGCATAGGCTGCAGGATGATGACGCTGATAGGAGAAGATGCTCAATTTCCCATTGAGCGCCGATGTCGGAATCGCATCATATTCCGCCATTGGATCATCTTTCTTCATACAGACCAGCAATCTGTCACGGTCGAGCATATTCACTTGCAATCCGTCTTCGTTGATTGGAAGCGTCACGAGCGCCGCATCAAGGCTGTCGTCTCGAACTCGTTGCACCAGTTCGTCTGTATCCCCGGCTTCAGGGAGAATCGCGCAATTCGGCAGCAGGTCTTTGTACGCCTGGGTCACTGTGCTCAGCAGGCCTTTCTCAACGAAGGGAGAAAAGCCCATGCGCAAGGGCATTAAAGAGCCTGTGTGAATGGCTCGTATCGTCTCAATGACGTACTCACGGCTCTGTAGACTCTCCTGTGCAAAGCGCAGCAGGATTGCGCCCTCATAGGTCGGCTCATTTGCGTTCTCTCTGTCGAATATCTTGAAACCGAGAACGCTTTCGAGAGTCCCGATCTGCGTGCTCAACGCGGGCTGGGAGACCGCCAATTTGATTGCCGCAGCGGTGAACGTGCCCATTTCCGCCACCGCCAGCAGGTATTTCAGAAGCCGATACTCCAAGTGGTCGTAAATGCTCATGGGGGGAAGACCTCCAGCTTGGTCTACCAAGGCAGTTGCCGATGACCACAATTCGTTCAGTTGCTATAAACACCTCTGAGGAAAAGATTTTCTACCCATTTGGTCCAATTCGTCAACATGCCTTTGGGCAGGTGCGCGTTCACAAGCCCTCCATACCTCATTCGCAGCGTCGCCATAACCTAAAGCTATTGCCCTATCTGTGAAAAGTATTGGACAGTTTGCCGCAGACGTATCAAGGTTTGAAGAAGAGCGGAGGAAGAACGTCTTTGCGTTACTCCATGCAGGAGACGCACAAGACTCTTCTGCTCCGGTTGAGCAGAGTCTCAGTTCGCCAACCATGATGAGGAGTGCTTATGCCAATCACGACCACAGTGCGGAAGAAAGATCCTGCAACCGTTACGGTAGATCCCAAAGACAAACTGCTGGTAAGCCAAGACGAGGCTGCGCAGCTCCTTTCGATCAGCAGGCGCTCGGTCGAGTACCTCGTGGCGACCAAGAGACTATCGACCCGGCGCATAGGAACCCGCACGTTAATCCCTATTGAGGACGTACGGAGATTCGCGCGCTCTGACCATCCGGAACGCATGGCTGGCTGATGCGCCAGAGATGGTTACGATCCGGGGGCAGCCAGTGTTCTGGTTGAAACCCTATGGATCTTTGGGGTGCTCAGAATTAGCATTGACAATTTACTAGTCATACTCGAATATTTATTCGATTATGATCGCTTTTCAGAATGACTATGCCCATTGTCGAGATGTGTTACTTGACCGGCTGAAGGAAGCCGCGCCAGGGCGAATCCAACTCCTCACCGGTCCCCGGCAGGTGGGCAAAACCACGTTGCTACTGGAAATCGCGGAGCAGTTCGGCGACAGAGCCGTCTATGCGGCTGGTGATGAACCAGACGCAGCCTTTCCGGGCTTTTGGGAGCGCCACTGGACCAACGTGGAGAGACATGCGCAACGCGGAACTGCAGTTCTGCTGCTCGACGAGCTCCATCATCTTTCCGACTGGACAGCGCGACTCAAGGGGCAGTGGGACCGTACCCGCCGCAAGCGGCTGCCGGTTCACGTCATCGCCACGGGCTCGTCCGCCCTGCGTGTCGCGACCGGGTCTCGGGAGAGCTTGGCCGGGCGCTTTGAAAGGCTTACTTTAAGGCACTGGCCCGCGGCTTCGTTGGCTGCCGCCTTCCACCTCTCTTCGCATGATGCCGCCCTGAGTCTCGTTCGTTTCGGCTCCTATCCCGGAACGATGGAATTCAGCAGCGATCCCGCGCGTTGGCGAGCTTATGTGCGAGACGCCATCATCGAGCCGGCCATCGGCCGTGATGTGCTGGCGTTGGGCACGGTGCGACGCCCGGCGTTGCTGCGTCAGGTATTTGCTGCCGCGGCATCTTCTCCGTCCCAGATTGTTTCGTTGCAAAAGATGCAGGGGCAGCTTCAGGACAGCAGCGCTTTAGAGACCATCGCCCATTACCTGTCCCTTTTGCAGGATGCTTATCTGGTGGCCCCGCTCGAACGATTCTCGACACGAGCCGCGAGACGCCGGGCGGCGCCGCCAAAACTCGTGACGTTGAACAATGCTCTCTTGACGGCAATGAACCCGGACGGCGCACCAGACCCTGTACGCGAACCGGAACGATTCGGCTTCTGGGTCGAAAATGCCTGTCTCGCATTCGCAATCAACCAGGGCCAAAGCGTCTCCTATTGGCGCGAAGAACCTCTGGAGATCGACGCAGTCTTTGAAGGAAGTTGGGGAAAGTGGGCAGTCGAAGTGAAGACCGGCCAGTTTCAGGCTCAGGCTCTCAAAGGACTGTTTGAATTCTCCCGCCGCAATCCGGCCTTCACTCCACTGGTGATTTCCGCGCCTGGAGATGAAGAGATCGCGCGCCGCCACGGTCTTCTCGGCATCAGTTGGGAGGATTTTCTGGTCTCCGGTCCGCCAGTGGCGGGCTGATGCCCGATGACCGTCGTATTCAACGTTTGTTGCGTCGTTCGACCGGGGAAACATCGAAATCTGGTATCGAGCACATGAACGCTAGCCTCTTCTGCTTAAAGGGAGTCTTGCAATGGCGGTAAAACGTGAAGTTGTAGCGAAGCGCGGAATCTTCGAGAAGGCCAAGGGCAGCGGGATCTGGTGGATTCGCTGGACCGACGCCGAGGGGCGCAAGCGTCGCGAAAAGGCCGGGAGCCGCAGCATAGCCGAGAAACTGCTCCTGAAGCGCCAGGGACAGAAACTCGAAGGCGTAAAGCTGCCGGGAAACCTCCGCTCGAAGGCTCTCACCTTTGACGAACTATGCGACGACGCGCTGAAGCACAGTGGAGCCGAGAACAGCGAGAAACAGACCTACGAACTCCGTCTGCGCATGGATCAACTCCGGCCTGTATTCGGCTCCCGTCTGGCTGAATCCATCCGGAAAAATGAAATCGTGGACTGGCTGGAAGAGCAGGCCGAAGAGCGCGACTGGGCCGCCACCACCCGTAACCGGTGGCAGGCCACTTTCTCGCTGATCTTTCGGGTCGGAATGGACAACGAGAAGATCGAGCGAAACCCCGCAGCCCGCATCCGGCGCAAGACGGAAGGCAACGGCCGGGTCCGGTTCCTCTCCGTTGCCGAGGAAAAGCGCCTGTGCGCCGCCATCGAAGGCAGGTTTCCCGAGTTCCTTCCCCATTTTCTGCTCTCGCTTCACACCGGAATGCGGATGAGCGAGCAGTATGGACTTCACTGGAACCAGATCGATTTCGAGCGCCGGCAGCTTCACCTGCTGAAGACCAAAAACGGCGATCCGCGCGCGATTCCGCTGAACGCGGTCGCCATCGCTGCGCTCCACCAGTTGCAGGGCAAGGGAGTCCGGCCGGGAGCCGACCCCGTCTTTCCCTCGGCGCGTACCGGGGACGCCTTGCAGGGGGCGCGCGGATGGTTCTCAACGGCGCTCGAAGAGGCGAAGATTCAAGAGTATACCTGGCATTGCAACCGACATACTTTTGCTAGTAGACTGGTGATGGCCGGGGTGGATCTGCGGACGGTTGCAGAACTGCTCGGGCACAGGACACTTCAGATGGTCATGCGGTACTCCCATCTCGCTCCAGAACACCAGGCTTCAGCGGTCGATCGGCTGGTCAGTTTTGGAAACACAAGGGACACCACAGCGGACACCGGAGAGTTCGGCGTGAAAAGGTGCAAAACACCCAAACACGCAAATCGCTAAAAACAAAGAGGATAAAACGCGGAGAGGTGGCAGAGCCCGGTTGAATGCACCTGACTCGAAATCAGACATAGTCGCAAGGCTATCGGGAGTTCGAATCTCCCCCTCTCCGCCATTAAATAGTTCACAATCAAAGGCTTAGGCTTATTCGCGCGACTTGCTCTCGACTGCACAATAGGGATATTTTCTGCTGGAAATGGCACAGATCTGCACATTTATGCACCCGATACCAATTCCAGGTGACACCGGGAGCTGACACCAAGTATCAGCTCTCGTGTATTGGCCGGTTGAAAACCGGTTGAAACCGAACTTGCTCTGCTGTGATCTACCGGTCATGGCATTCAATTTGGGGAAGCTTCTTTCGCTTGTACGGCCCGTTCCGGAAATGAACTGCTGGGAATTCAAGGGCAAGCGAGATGCCTATGGATACGGAAGGATCTTCTCGGACAATCGCGAACTTAAGGCTCACCGGGTTTTCTACGAAGAGTGGATCGAGGGCATTCCAGAAAATCTCTTCCTCAGACATGGTCTCACAGACCAAAAGTGCATTGGGAACGCCTGCTGCTTTCCATTTCATCTTCGTTTGAGCCCGAGCAACCGACGGGATGCCGTTCTGACGCCTTCAGAGGTCTATCAACGAAAATTGGAGATGTTGTCCCTAATTGAGTTCATACCTGACACAGGTTGTTGGAAATTCAACGACCCGACCGATCGGGGTGGATATGGCCGGGGCCTCACTGGAGGGAAAGAGCGGAAAGCGCACGAATGTCTGGCGTCAACTACTTGTTCCGGTAGTTTTGATTGTCGCCCGTCAGGTTTCTGCGTCCTGGACATAAAGCAGGATCAGGAGCGCGAAGACAATCAAGTTCATGAGTCGCTTTCTCGCCGCATATCGCGTACACAGAATGTGTTGTCGTGCAGTGGTGTCGCAGCTGGTTTCCCTGTTAGCCCGCTTTGAAGCCCGAGAGTTTCAACACTTCCTGGTCGGAGGCGAGCCACTCGAGTGGGCCCAGCCAGCGCTCCAGTCCAAGGTCATCGAGATCGGCCCCAAAGATATAGCGAAGCATGACCAGCGAGCGCCAGACATTTCGTGCTATGGCAGACAATACGCGGAGGCTTGGGGGGGAGCATGGACGCGCCACAGAATGTCCAGCAGCACATCTGAACTTATCTTCTTGTCCAAAGCCAATTGTTCGAGCTGCGAGTAGACTGGGTTCGCACAGCACCAGAGGAATGCGGGCTTTCTCACGATAATGGTTGCAGTCGGCTCGAAATTATCCGATGGTCCCTGCTCCATCGTGGAACCGTACTTAGCGGATCGCTCCGATACTGCGGCCGAAAGCGAATTCGCCGAGGAAGTCGACAGAGGGGCCCGCGTTGGTGCAGTCTGGGGTTTGCGATTCTTTAGCACTTTCTGTCACACCGTTTGCGTGCTCTGCGCGTGATGGATTACTGGTCATATCAGCAAACTAACGTTTTGTATTCCGAATTGAAACTCACCCAGCGCAAAATCGTCATCGACCTCATTTTTTGTTTAGCAAGGCATGATTTGTAGATCTGATCGCCGTCGAGGCTTCAAGGACCTCGTTCCGGAAACCTCAGACGCGAGCCCATTCCTAGTCAAAAATCCGCAACGAAGTTTGATCAAAGAAGCAGTAACTCTCTGAAATCGATTGGTGTGCATGGAACTCGACTGCTAACGCGTTGTAGCTCGAAATTCTCAGTAGTTTCAATGGGTGATGAATGTCCGCCTACGAACTCACTCCGGTTCTCCGGCGCGGTGGGCATTAGAGACAGCAATGAGAGAAGAGTCGAACATGCTGGTCATTCCCGTGGTCGTGCTGTCGGCAGTTGCCCTGCGGGACTTCTTCGTGGAAGCACTTGGATCGCTCGACGTCCTGCTGCCGGCAGGCGCGGAACCGGTCTTCTTCATCGAGCGGCAGCGCGGTGCAGGAGAAGGCTCGAGCGCGAATTCGTGAGCGTCGAGAGCTGGCGCGAGGGCGTTGGAACCACCCAGCAACGAATCCTGAGCCGTGGCGGCACCGGTGCTCGAAGCCAACAGAACGAACCCATTGAGGCCTTCGTTTGTGGTTTCGGTTTCAGCGTTCGCCGCGGGGAGATCGAGCGGCTCAGGCGTGAGGTGGAACTCAGGGAACAACTTTTCACCAGTAGCGGCATTGTCGGCTACAACCGTGGGTGCGGGTTCGTACAGACGAGTAGTTGCCGGGGTGGGGCTAGTGATCATGGCGGCGGACATCTCCGGTGCGGACACCACCGAATCAGTGGAAGCCTCGTCCTGCAAACTCGACAGCAACTTATCGAGTTTTGCAGGCGAAAGAGCGGCGCGCAGGAAACACTGGATTGCATCCTCGATGCCGTCCTGGCTGTCCTTGTCGCGGATGGCGTTTACCAGGTCATGCGCAACCAGCAACGCGACGGCCAGCTGTTTTCCGGTTTCTGCGGGGATAGCCCGGGGATTCCGCATTTTCAGCCGCTGGACCGGCTTGATGCCTTCAAACTCGTCCAAATGCCGTTTGATGGTCTTGTTGCAAAGTTGGACGCCAGTCATGGCGCGAAAGATGTCCAGCCACTTTCTCCAGTTTGGTACGCCACCGCGGCGACTTTTAACGCAGTTTGTACGGCGCTGTGCAAGTGTTTTTCGCACGCGAGACAGTTTTGGAAGCAGATTTTCCAGCTTGGCCGTATAGTCACCCTCGGTGGCGGCAAACTCTTTGCCTGCCGCGAACGCTACCTCCTCATCAGCCTGGAACCCAGCGTCACTACCATCCACCACCTCGGACTGTGTAGCGGTGACGCTGTCCGCAGCCTCAGACTGTTCAGGCGCCCCTTCCGAGGCCGTGACGGCCAGAGGCTGGGGCGGATTCTCAGAATTCATGTTGTTGGTCATAACAAACCTCCGAACACGCTGATTTTTCATGCGTTTAATGGCAAGTTACTATTCCAGCGATTTTTGGGGCAGGTCTCCCAGAGCAAATTCGACACGCCCAACGATTGTTTTTGCGCTTTGTACTCATAAGTGATCTGAAGAAGCCGCCGAGAGGGTCGTGGAATACAAAAAATGCAAACTGCGGACACGTGTCCGCAGTTTGCTGGACGCTGAGTTCCCCCTTTTGACGGGCGAACATGACCTTATGGCATCGGCGCAAAAACGATGAGGATGCAGGTGATAGAGCTGTACACTTGCCGATCCGGTTGGCTGGCCCGGTAGGCGTGGATTTCCTCCTTAGCCCGCCTCCTCGAACGTTTACCACGAGACATTTATCCAGATGCTGCCACGGTTTCAATTCGGGGACCGGTTCATCTCCGAACTTTCGCAGGCGAGAAATATCGAAACCGGCCTTTATGGTCCTGCGCGGAATTCTCAAACTGCAAACTGCGCCAAGCGGCCAGCCTCACACAGTTGGGCCTCAGATTTGCATCTAACTCATTCTGATTATTAATCTTGCTACTGAACATAGCTCCGTTGCACTATAGCTCGAATGAGCCGACTGAATACTTGAACCGCAAGGGCATCGCGGTTCGAGGTGGACACCACTGCGCACAGCCAATCCTGCGCCGCTTTGGCGTCGAGAGCACTCTTCGCGCAACTCTGGTGCTTTACACAACACATGCGAGGAATTGGACGCGCTCGTCGCAGCGCTTTGGGATCTGCGGCAGGGACGCGCTCAGGAATTGATCTGACCGAATTGTTTCGAAAAATGAGGCCAGTCTCCGCCAAGAGACTGGCCTCTATGTTTTGAAGTCGCGCAACGCTTGATCAGTATTTCGGAAGTGAATGGTCGATTCTGTCAGCCCAAGCCAGGATACCCCCGGTCAGGTTCGAGACGCGTTTGAATCCCGCCTGGCGCAGAAAGTCCACCGCCTTGGCGCTGCGCACACCACTCTTGCAATGCACCACGATTTTGCGGCTTGAATCGAGCTCGTGCACACGCTTGGGCAAATCGCCGAGCGGGATCAGATACCCTTTTATGTTGCAGATTTGATACTCGTGCGGTTCGCGAACGTCGAGAACGAAGATTTCTTCGCCAGCATCGAGGCGTCGCTTAAACTCTTCGGGCTGAATCGCAGGAATCTTGCTGTTCGGGTCAGCTTCTCCTTCCTCGCCGCGTATACCGCAGAACTGGTTGTAATCGATCAGTTCCTTAACCGTCGGATTTGCGCCGCAGACCGGGCACTCTGGATTCTTGCGCACTTTCACTTCACGAAAGTGCATGGCCAGCGCATCGACGAGCAGAAGCCGGCCGATCAAAGGCTCTCCCGCTCCCAGGATCAGCTTAATAGTTTCGGTGGCCTGAATTACACCGAGCAAGCCGGGAAGCACACCCAAGACTCCGCCCTCGGCGCATGAAGGGACCAGACCTGGAGGAGGTGGATCGGGGTAGAGGCAGCGATAGCAAGGGCCTGTCTTTGCGCCAAAGACACTCGCCTGACCTTCGAAACGGAAAATGGACGCATACACATTTGGCTTGCCACTGAGCACACAAGCATCGTTGACAAGATAGCGTGTGGCGAAGTTATCCGTGCCGTCGGCGATGATATCGAAGCCGCTGAAGATCTTCAACGCATTTTGGCTGGTAAGCAGAGTATCGAAGCGCTCGATCTGGACAAAGGGGTTGATAGCTTTCAGCTTGTCGATGGCCGAATCCAGCTTGGGACGCCCTACATCGCTGGTAAAATGCAAGATCTGTCGTTGTAGATTCGTGTAATCCACCACATCGAAATCCACCAGTCCCAGAGTTCCCACGCCCGCAGCGGCTAGATAGAGCGCCAGCGGCGAGCCAAGCCCGCCGGCGCCCACGCAAAGCACGTGCGCAGCTTTCAGCTTCTTCTGCCCCTCCATCGTAACTTCGGGCATGATGAGATGCCGCGAATAGCGCAGTATTTCTTCATTACTCAGCGTCACCCGACTGCTGTCAATTGATAGAGCCACTGATCGTCTCCAGTACCACTGTTGATTGAGTTCAGGTCTGTGAAGCTGAGAATCCCGTTTAGCGGCCGCCTGCAACGGAGGGCACAATGGTGACCGTATCCGCTTCCTTGACGGGGGTTGTCTCCTTCTCCAGATACCGAATGTCCTCATCGTTTACATAAACATTCACAAAGGAACGCAGCTTGCCGTCCTCTGAGAACAGATGCTTGCGCAGATCGGGATGCTGCCCGACAAGATCGCTCAATGCCTCACCCACCGTGTGGGCGTTTACTTCAACAACCGCCTGCTTCTCTGTATAAGGTCTGAGGGGCGTCGGAATCAGTACTTTGATGGGCATATTGTTTCTCCTATTTACATCTGATTACTTGTGCCTTGCAATTTCACCGTTCGCATTCAATGCTCTCGTTCTTAAAATGTTTGACTTCTTCTTGTCCCTGCAAAACAAACGAGTTGGTGAGAACCGCGTGGCCACCTTCAACGCTGGTGATTACATACGAGCAGTCCGTCCAATGCGCTTCAGTGAGGTCGGTCGCGGACCATTCTGCAGGGTGATCGGGATGTGAGTGATAGAACCCGACAACATCGTGGCCTGCTGCGAGCGCTTCGCGCTGAATGCGCACCACATCGGATGGACTGATATGGTAGCGATTCTTGAGCGATTCAGTACGGGTATTACCACAGCGCGTAATCGACACAACGATCCTTCCGCCAGAGTCGTCGAACTGGCCCACAAGCACACCGCAACACTCATGAGGATAAGTTTCTTCCCCGTGCTGCCGGAGTTGATCCAGAAGAGCACAAGGAATCTTCAGTGCCATCGCGATTTCCTCCCTCGCTTCATTCCTATTCATCCCAGAAGTGTTCCGTAAGATACTTGTCGCCAGAGTCGGGAAAAATAGTGACAATGACAGACCCGGCAGCCGCTTTCTTCGCAATCTGAAGTGCACCCACCAGTGCCGCGGCCGCTGAGATACCCACAAGAAGTCCCTCCTCACGCGCCAGCCGTCTCACCATTTTGTAAGCTGCTTCCGTGTTGATGCCAAGTTCAGCATCGGCAACGGTTGCATCGTAGATGCGGGGCATGATCGAAGTTTCCATGTGCTTGGTGCCCTCAATGCCATGGAACGGCGAGTCAGGCTGCAGCGAGATACAGCGAGTCTCAGGATTCAATTCCTTCAGGCGGCGTGAGGTTCCGACAAATGTTCCGCTGGTTCCCAACATGGCGGCGAAGTGTGTCACACGACCCTTGGTTTGACGCCAGATTTCGTCTGCTGTTCCGTCTTCGTAGTGCGCTCGCCAGTTAGCGTCGTTGGAATACTGATCGGCATAATAATACCGCTTCGGATCTTCAGCAATCATTGTGCGCGCCTTGCGGATTGCGCCATCCGAACCTTCGCCGGGATCGGTAAACACAACTTGCGCTCCGTAGGCACGAAGAATTTGCTTCCGCTCCGCTGATACATTCGATGGCATGCTGCGTATTCCAGTGAAGTGGTCCACTGATTCCGGTGATGTGGGCCAGAGTCGGAGCGAAGCGACGCTGGTTGGTTTCTACCTTATCTAGGTGGACCA
>Ga0224530_1000674_pt1 | contig 20908 bp, 19 predicted proteins | sample CBST75metaG_FD_179873 | JGI IMG/M metagenome (GOLD analysis project Ga0224530, IMG submission 179873) | Peat soil microbial communities from Stordalen Mire, Sweden - C.B.S.T75 | ecosystem: Environmental > Terrestrial > Soil > Wetlands > Peat | place: Sweden: Norrbotten County, Stordalen Mire...
TGGCCGAAAAGCAGGTTTCTTGCCAAAGACTCGGTTCAAACCCGCTGGTCAACGATCAAAATGCCGGGCCAGAGGAGAAAATCCCCTTTTCCACCTGCCGGTTGGGGGATTTTGCAAGAGGCTCCCCAGTCGGAACTATCGGCGAATGGCGGAAAAACGTGCATCCATCAAGAAGAACGAGGATGGCTCCGATATTCCTTTGGTAACGGGTGTAAAATTCTGCTCGTGAGCACTGGCCCTGAACTCGTCTCCGCGGCAGAGAAGCCGGAACGCAATTGGTTTCCGTTGATCCTGGCCGCAGCGGTTGTGCTGTTGGTTGCGGCGGTGGCCATTCTGAGCCTCGAACACGGGAAGAATCAGGGCAAGGGAGCAACCGTGACGCCGCTCTCGACGCCACTGGACGCCTATGCGTCGAATCTTGCGCTGACCCACCTGGCGATGAGCGAATCGGGCAACCTGGCCGGCGGCAAGGTCACGTATCTTGACGGGCAGATCGCGAACAGCGGCCCGCGCATTGTCACCGGGGTGACTGTGCAGGTGCTCTTTCGCAGCTATGCGCATGAAGTGGCACAGAATGAAACGCAGCGTCTCAAGCTGATCCGCATGCGCGAGCCGTATATCGACGTCGAGCCGCTCTCCGCAGCTCCGTTGAAACCCGGCGACCAGCACGATTTCCGGCTGATTTTCGATACGGTCTCGCCGGGCTGGGATGGAGCGTATCCGGAGATCCGCATTTTGCGCGTCGAGACGAAGTAGCAGCGCCGCCGGATTTACAGGGTAGAAAGTACACGGTAAGGCAGAGTTTACATGCGATTTGGAGCGCTGAACTCCAGTTCCGGTCTGAATCCAGGCATATCTGAACGTATAAAGGACACAATCCAAACCACATAGGCTTCAAGAGCGGTGGCCGAGCAGTTTGGCACGGGCATTGCTATCTCTAGGGTGAGCCGACAGAAGTGCTCAACCCGCGCAGTGTGTGCGGGGAACCAAACGGCTGAGGTGGCCCAACATGATGCAAAGAGCAATCCACACGAATTTGTTCCCCCGCCAGTTGGCTTTACTTGTGCTGGCATCTGCAGTTGGAATCCCGGCGCTGGCACTTCAAACGCAGCAGCCCTCGGATACCCAAGCGACGCCTGCTCCGGCGGCATCGGCAGCACCGGTGGCAATGGATCAGCCCCCTGCAGCCCCGGCATCAACTTCGGCGAGTGCGCCGAAGGAAGGCTTCTGGGGACGCGTGAACCCGTTTGCGCGCAAGAAGTGGGTGAACAAGCGCGTCGACCCGCTGCGGGACCAGTTGAACGAACTGGATGAAGTGAACGCTAAGAACTCCCACGACATCAAGGATGTGGATGCGCGGTCGCAGGCAGGGATCCGCAATGCCCAAACCTCAGCCGATGCGGCCAACCAGGCGGCCTTGGCGGCCGATGGCCGGGCCCGCTCGGCAGGCACACTGGCGCAGGGCGCCTCGGGCCATGTGGACCAGCTGAACACGACCGTCGCCGGGCTTGATCAGTACCGCGAGACGAGCCAGGTGGAAGTGGCCTTCCGCGGTGGGCAGCCGACACTGTCGGTGGCAGCGCGCAAGAAGCTTGACGATCTGGCGGCCAGCGTTGTCGGCCACCAGGGATACGTTCTGGACATGGAGGCGCACTCGCCCGCAGCGGGCAGCGCCGGCATTCAGAGTTCCCAACGTTTGGCTGAAGCGGTCAAGCGCTACCTCGTGACAGAACACCAGATTCCCGTCTACCGTTTGCACTCCGTAGCGCTGGGCAACGCCCAGGCGATGGCGACCGATAAGGAAGAAAGCAAGCCGTCGCATGTGAGCGTGGTGTACATCCGGTTGATGGAAAACAGTTTGGCGGCCCAGGGAACCGCGTCCCCCCATGACGCGATTTCCTCTGACGGTGCGGGTAGGCCCTAGCTTGGCCCAACCCCCTCCCCCGAGGGTTCATCCGCGCCGGCGGTACCCACCGCCTGGCCGCCAATAAAGCTCTCAACATGAGAGAACCAAGGCAACTTGGCCCCCGTCAATACGGGGGCCGTTTTTTGTCTGGACGCTGAATTTCGCGGGGATTCCGTGTAGATTGACCGACTTTCCCTTCCATCTTGCATGGGAGTATTCAAGACTTGGTTCCCGCGACATTCCGTCCTGACATTGTCTGGCGAAGATGCTACTATGACAGACAGAATGTCCTGGGGGGAGCAAAATGCCGGGGATGGAGACGCGCAGTGAAAAGCTCGACCTTCGCCTTACCTTGTCTGCCAAGCGTGCGTTGCAACACGCCGCCCACGCGGCACGCCGCTCGGTGAGCGATTTTGTCCTTGAGAGCGCTTTGGCACGCGCCGAGGAAACTCTGCCAGACCGGCATCGTTTCGGCTTGGACGCGGGAGCTTGGAAGGCCTTCCAAGCCGCGCTGGATGCGCCGACCAGACCGGCTTCACGCCTTGCCAAGCTGCTCAAGGAGCCCAGTGTCTTTGAAGTGGAAAGCCGCTAGGTGGCTCAGCTACGGATTGAGAAGCTGCGCCGCGACCACGCGATCGACGGCTTTGATTGTGGCCAGGAGGCCCTGAACCGCTTCCTGATCCGCTATGCTCTTCAGAGCCAGCAGGCAGGGGCCTCGCAAACCTATCTTGCCCTGGCCGACGGGCAAGTCGCCGGCTATTACACACTGGTCGTGGGAGAGGTGGATTGGGACGAGGCTCCGCAGCGCCTGACCAAGGGACTTGCCCACCATCCGGTTCCCATCATGCTGCTGGCCCGCTTGGCGATTGCGGTCCCGTGGCAGGGCAAAGGGCTGGGAGCTGGGCTTCTGAAAGACGCTATGCTGCGCACCCTGCAGGCTGCGGAGATCGCCGGCATTCGCGCCTTTGCCGTGCACGCCAAGGACGACCGGGCCAGGACATTCTATGAGCACTTCGACTTCATCCCCTCGCCCACCGACCCCTATCACCTCTTTCGCCTCCTGAAGGATGTTCGCGTCCTCCTACAGTCCTGATGGACCGCTTGTTGGAGGCTCCTGCTCCGGTTCGCTTCTGTCTTTGCGCACAGATCGAGGAAAACAAACCCGCAAGTGCCCGCTAAAATCAACACATGATGGAGATCCCCGCCAACAGCCCGGTCCTTCCCGAGACACTTCCCGACACGATTCTGGAGGGCAACCGCTTCATCCGCGCCTGTCTGCGCCGGCCGGTGGACCGCACGCCGGTGTGGTTTCTGCGCCAAGCCGGCCGCTATATGCAGGAGTACCGCGAGGTCCGCAAGTTCCACACGCTGGTGGAGATTTGCAAGCAGCCCGATCTGGCCGCCGAGGTGACCATTACCGCAGCGGAAAAACTGGGCGTGGACGCGGCGATTATCTTTGCCGACCTGCTGCTGCCGCTGGAGCCGATGGGTCTGGATTTCGAGTTTCAGGCGGGTGAGGGGCCAGTGGTGCACCATCCCGTTCGCAGCGCGGAAGAGGTGCGTGCACTGCGTACCGACCGCACGGCCGACCTGGCCTATGTGGCCCGCGCCATCGAGAAGGTGGCCGCGCACTTCCGCGAGCGGCTGGGCATCATCGGCTTCTGCGGCGCTCCGTACACGCTGGCCAGCTACATGATCGAGGGCGGCGGCTCAAAGAACTACATCCACACCAAGCGGATGATGTTCGGCGACACTACGGCGTGGCGCAGCTTGCTGGACAAACTGGTGGTTGTATTGACCGAGTATTGCCAGATGCAGGTGCAGGCCGGTGCCGACGTGATCCAGATCTTCGATAGCTGGGTGGGCTCGCTGGGGCTGAGCGACTACCGCGACTACGCCTTCGAGGCTTCCAAGCGGCTGGTCCGCGCCGTGCAGAAGATGGGCGTGCCCGTCATCTACTTTGGCGTGGAAACCGCAGGCCTGCTGCCGGAGATGGCCGCAACCGGCGCCGATGTGATCGGCTTGGACTGGCGGCAGCCGCTCGACCAGGGATGGCGCTCCGTGGGACCCGCGCACGCCGTGCAGGGCAACCTGGACCCCATCACGCTGTTCGCCCCGCTGGAGGTTCTGGAACTGCGCGTGAAGGAGATTCTGCGCGCCGCCCAGGGCCGGCCAGGGCACATCTTCAACCTTGGCCACGGCATCGTTCCCGGCACGCCGGTTGAAAATGTGCAGGCTGTGGTGCGCATGGTCCACGAATTCCGGCTGGAGAAGACCAATGGCTAAGCAAGCCGTTCTGCTGCTGGCCCACGGAACCCCGGAGACGGTCGAGCAGATTCCCGAATACCTGCGCAACGTGACCAGCGGGCGCCCGCTGCCGCAAACGGTGATCGAAGAGATCGAGCGCCGCTACACGCTCATCGGCCACAGCCCGCTGACCGAAATCACCCTGGAACAGGCGCGGCTTGTGGAAGCGGAACTGGCCGCTTCCGGGCAGCCGGTGCGCGTCTACGTGGGGATGAGGAACTGGCGCCCGTACATTCCCGACGTGGTGCGGCAGATGCGCGCCGACGGGGTGGAAGAGGCCGCGGTGCTGTGCCTGGCGCCGCAGAACTCCCGCACCAGCGTGGGGCTCTATCGCCGCGCCGTGGAGTCGGAGACTGAGGGCTTGCGCATCGATTTTACCGGGGGATGGGCCGAGCATCCGCTGCTGGCAGAAGCCTTCGCCGAGAGGCTCCGTCCGGCCTGGATCAAGCTGAGTGCGGAGACCGGAGCGCCGGTGCCGGTACTCTTCACGGCGCACAGCGTTCCCTGCCGCACGATACAATCCCCGACAGCCAGTGAAGGGCAGCCGCGTCTGTGGCCGGGCGAAGGAGCGGACCCCTACGCCGAGGAGGCCAAGCGCACAGCAGCGATGGTCGCCGAACGCCTTCCCGAGATTCCCCGATGGTGGTTCGCCTTCCAGAGCCAGGGCGCCAGCGGAGGCCCGTGGATCGGCCCTACCGTAGAAGCGACACTCGAAGCCGCCGCCGCCGAAGGAGCGAAGGCGCTCATCTTGCAGCCCATCGGGTTTCTCTGCGATCACGTCGAGATTCTGTATGACGTGGATATTCTCTTTCGTGAATTTGCCGCCAGGCTGCATCTCCGGCTGGAGCGGCCGGAGTCGCTGAATGGGTCCAGCATACTGGCCAGGGCAGTCGCCGATCTGGCCAGGCAGGGGCTGGAGCGGCTCAGCGAGCACTTCAAGTTACCATAGATCGTTTTTCCCCCCACTTACTTTAGAGCGGTCATCTGGAGATACACGGTCACCAAACGGTACAATATTTACCGATAGAGCCACTTGCAAAACTCCATGAAGATAGCAGGAGGTGTCAGGGCACGACTTGAGTCGTGCCGAAAGGCGATCAAGAAGATTCCGGGCTTTAGCCCCTGCGTCTATTTGTTTTCATTCGTTTGCGACTCCGCGGCGGCTAAAGCCGGAAAGTGTGAATGAGCCATTTGCGGCACGACTCAAGTCGTGCCCTGACGCATAACTTCAGATGGAAGGCAATTTTGCAAGTGGCTCGATAGGTCAATGTTATTGTTTGTCCCGTCTAACCAGGACACTGCTCTTCGCCGTGCGAATTTGAGCGGAGTTCAGCCTGCGGTTGAAAGAACTCATCTGCATAAAAGAGAGGAATGAACTTTGTCCATGGGGGATTCGTCGGAAGCATTGGAGAAGTGCCCGAAGTTGATCTGCCCGACCTGCGGCGATGCAATCATGCGCCGGCTGCAAAGGAAGAGCTTCCTGGAGAGGGTGATCTATCCGCTCTTTGGTTACTTTCCCTGGGAGTGCCCGGTTTGCAGGAAGTCGCGTCTGCTGAGAACGCGGCACCGCAGGCGTTCGGCGTATGGCGCCGACTAGATTCTTCCGGATTGCTTCAGGGATTTCTCTGTTTTGACAAGCTGCGGCCCGCAGGCTCACTTTCGCTGGCCACTCGCACCGATTCTCTATAATGCGATGAAACAGCTTTTCATTCGAGGAGTACCCCATATTGCATTCGTTCTCTCTTTCCCGCCGCTTGATTCCTGCCTTCGGTGCCGTCGCACTTGCTCTTCCCTGCGCCTTGGCCCAGACCGCAGCGCCTGCCGCTCCAGCCACGGTCTACGTGAAAGCCGGCCATCTTTTTGACGCGACCAGCGACTCTTTGCGCGACAACGTGGTGCTGGTCGTCGAAGGCGAACGCATTGCCAGGGTGGCGCCGGCAGCGCAGGTAGTGATTCCCGCCGGAGCCACGGTGGTAGATCTTTCGCAGGCCTGGGTTCTGCCGGGGCTGATCGACTGCCACACGCATCTCGAGGGGCGCGCGGACAAGTACGATCCCATCAATGAGGTCAAGTTCACGCCCTTCCAGGGCGGATTCAACGGCGTGGTCAACGCCAACAAGACCTTGCAGGCCGGCTTCACCAGCGTGCGCGACGTAGGCTCGCAGCCGTTCTTTGCGGTGGATCTGCGCCGCGCCATCGACGAAGGGCTCTTCCCCGGCCCGCGCGTGGTGGCCAGCGGTCCGCCCATCTCCATCACCGGCGGCCACGGCGATATGAACGGCTTTGCGCCGGGCGTGGAGAACAGGATGTTTCCGGCCGAGCGCGGTTACTCCCTGGCCGATGGGCCCGAGGCGGTTCGCCACCAGGTGCGCGAACAGATCAAGTATGGCGTGGATGTGATCAAGATTATGGCCACCGGCGGCGTGCTTTCGCAGGGCGACAAGCCGGGCGCCGAGCAGCTTACATACGAAGAGATGAAGATGGCCGTCGATGAAGCCCACCGCACCGGCCGCAAGGTGGCCGCGCACGCGCACGGAACGCTGGGCATCAAGGACGCTGTGCGCGCCGGGGTGGACTCGATCGAGCACGGCAGCCTGATCGACCAGGAGGGTATCGAGATGATGAAGGCGCACGGCACCTACCTGGTGGCCGACATCTACAACGACGATTACATTCTGGGCAAAGCCGTCGAGTTCGGCCTGCCCAAGGAGAACGTCGAGAAGGAAAAGATGGTGGGCCGGCTGCAGCGCGAGAACTTTGCCAAGGCCGTGGCCGCGGGCGTGAAGGTCGCCTTCGGCACCGACGCCGGCGTCTATCCGCACGGCGACAACGCCAAGCAGTTCCACTACATGGTCAAGTTCGGCATGACGCCGGCGGGGGCCATCCGCGCCGCCACCCAAAGCGCCGCCGATTTGATCGACCGCGCCAGCAACGTGGGAACACTGGAAGCCGGCAAGTACGCCGACCTGATTGCGGTGACGGCAAATCCGCTGGAGCGCGTGGAAGTGCTGGAGCAGGTATCGTTTGTGATGAAGGGCGGCAAAGTCTACAAGGACGAGCTGGGCACGGCCAAAGCGGCCAAGTAGCGACACTCAAACAAAGACGCGCCTCGGGGGAATCCCCCTGGGGCGCGTCTTTGTTCGTGGCGCTGCAGGATGGCCTCTACTTGCGCAGCATGTTCTTGGCGATGAAGAGCACGTTGGCGGGCCGCTCGGCGAGGCGCCGCATGAAGTACGGGTACCACGCGCGGCCAAAGGGAACATAGACGCGCACGTTGTAGCCCTGATGCACGAGATCCCGCTGCAAGTCGCGTCGCACGCCGTAGAGCATCTGGAACTCAAAGCGGCTGGGTTCGATGGCGTGCTCACGGGCATACGTCTCGATGGCGGAAATCATCTGCTCGTCGTGGGTGGCCAAGCCGTGATAAATGGGGCTTGTGAGCAGCAACTGCGCCAGGCGGGTGAAGTTCGCATCCACATCTGCCTTGCGCGGGAACGCAACCTCGGCCGGCTCGTTGTACGCGCCTTTGCAGAGCCGCACGCGAATGCCGTCGGCCAGCAGTTGCTCAATGTCGGACTGCGAACGGAAGAGGTAGGCCTGAATGACAATCCCGACCGCTCCGCGCAGTTCCGGCCGCGCGTGGAGCCGGCGCACCATGTCGAGCGTCACCTGGGTCAGCGACGAATCCTCCATGTCGATGCGCACAAAGGAGCCGGCCGCCTTGGCATGCGCGGTCAGACTCTGGGCAATGTTCTCGGCCAGATCGGTCGAGAGTTCAAGGCCCATCTGCGTCAGCTTGACGCTGATGTTGGCGTTCAGCTTGCGTTCTTTGATCGCATCCAGCAGCCGATGGTAGATCTCGGCGGACTGGTGGGCCTCGGTTTCAGAGGTCACGCTTTCACCCAGGGAATCCAGGGAAACCGCGATGCCCTGGCTGTTCATGGCCTCGGCCACGCGCAGGGCGTCGTCGATCTCCATGCCGGCGACAAATCGCGAGCTGAGCCGCGCGCCCAGCCGGGAATGCTCACTAAACTGGCGTAGGTGTGGATTGCGGGAGAGCGCAATGAAGGCGGAACGCAGCAAAGGCATGAGGCTATCCTTTCGGCCATGCGGAGAACCCCGCAGTCTTGCCGAGAAACAGTGTCGCACAATCGGGCGGGGGGCGCGAGACTTGGGGGCGCTCTGCACCGGGCAGGCAGGGCAATCGCATTTGATCCAAGGAGTCTTGAAAGGGCAGGGCTCAAGCCGAGCCATTTCAAAGCAACGAATCTTTCCGCAGCCTCTAACTCCTTTGCTATTCACTCATAAATAAAATCCAAGTGCGGTTGCCCTGCCGCCGCCGGGTAAGCACTGTCTGATCGTGGATCGAATAGGCTATTATTTCAGCAATCCACATTTGCGCGATCTGGTAGCGGGCAGTCCGACCGATTTATGCCGTGAAACGATTGCGGATTTGAATGATTCGCCATCGGGAGCACCGGTTGCCGACGCTGCCTTCGTTGTAAATACGACGAAAACCTCTCCACCACCCTGCGGTTGCAGGAGGAGGACGATCATTTCTTCGCGCTTGCGCATGAAGAACGATCTTGAAATCTCACCTTTAGTTCACCCGCAGTTTCTAGGACATTTATGTCGCGATTGAATCCATATGTTGTTCTGCTCACCTTGATCGCCACGCTCGGCGGTTTGCTTTTTGGATATGACACGGCGGTCATCAACGGCGCGGTAGGCAGCCTGAAGGCGTATTTCATCGATCCGCGGTTTACGGATCTGCATAATGCCGCGCAGGCCAACGCCGCGAACTCGCTGCTCGGCTTTGTGGTTTCGAGCGCGCTGATCGGTTGCATCTTCGGCGGACTGATTGGCGGCTGGGTCAGCACACACATCGGCCGCAAGCGCGGATTGGTGATTGCCGCGGTGCTCTTCCTGCTCTCAGCCCTGGGCGCGGCGGCGCCGGAGTTCCCCTTTGCTCCCATCGGCCACGGCGGCCCCGGTTACATGGCGAATTTTGTCATTTACCGCATCCTTGGCGGCATTGGCGTGGGATTGGCTTCCATGCTGTCGCCGATGTACATCGCGGAGATTGCGCCGGCCAAGATCCGGGGAAACCTGGTGGCGTGGAACCAGTTCGCCATCATCTTCGGCATGTTGGTGATCTACTTTGTCAACTTTGGAATCTCCAAGACGGGTAGCGGCGATGCCTGGCTGAATTCCATCGGCTGGCGCTACATGTTTCTCTCCGGCACCATTCCCGCCGGCCTGTTTCTATTGCTCCTGTTCTTTGTGCCGGAGACTCCGCGTTTCCTGATGCTGAAGGGCAATGAGAGCGGCGCACGCGCGGTGCTGGCCAAACTGGTGACGCCGGAAGAGCGCGAAAGCGAACTATCCGATATTCGCGCTTCGTTCAGCGAGCATCACTCCGGCAATCTGTTTTCCTTCGGCGCGCCGCTGATTCTGATCGGCATCACGATATCGATCTTCCAGCAATTCGTCGGCATCAACGTGGTGCTCTACTATGCGACGGATATTTTCAAGGGCATGGGCATGTCCACCAATGCCTCGCTGATGCAAACGATCATTGTGGGCGCGGTTAACCTGATCTTCACCGTGGTTGCCGTACTGAGCGTGGATCACTTCGGCCGCAAGCCGCTCCAGATCATCGGCGCGCTGGTGATGGCGGTGAGCATGATTGCCTTGGGCGCGGACTTCTGGATGGGCGGCAAGGGCGTGGTCGCACTGGTAGCCATGCTGGTCTACACCGCCGGTTTTGCGGTTTCCTGGGGGCCGGTCACCTGGGTGCTGCTCAGCGAGATCTTCCCCAATCAGATTCGCGGCAAGGCCATGGCTGTGGCCGTAGCGGCGCAGTGGGTGGCCAACTATCTGGTCAGCTGGTCCTTCCCCATTCTCGACGACAACCCATATTTGGTGGAGCATTTCAAGCATGGGTTCGCTTATTGGATCTACGGCGTGATGAGCGTTCTGGCCGCCTTGTTCATGTGGAGATTTGTGCCGGAGACCAAGGGCCGTTCGCTGGAGCAGATGGAGAAGTTGTGGCGCGTGGCGGGCAAGAAATCGCCGCTGGCAAAAGCTTAGGCGTTGTAACAGGGCACGACTTCAGTCGTGCCCTGACACAATCAGCTGAAGCGTTACGGCAATAGGTTGCTGCTGGCCGCATCCGAGGCGCTTCGCGGAGCGGCCTAGTCCAGGTACTTCCCGGTGCTGGGGTCAGTGGGTTGATCGTGCAATATTACATTCAGCAGCGATTTGTGAACCCGAATGCGGCCGCTATATTCAATAAGGCCGAGCTTGCGGAAGCGGTTCATGAAGAAGCTCACACGGGAACGCGTGGTGCCGATCATCTCTGCCAGCGTTTCCTGCGAGATCGGGGGAATAAATGGTTCGGGCTCCCCTGGCGTGCCGAACTCAGCCATCAGCAGAAGAATCCGGGCCAGCCGTTTTTCGCTGGAGTTGAAGAGCTGATCCACCAAATCGGCTTGGAAGCGCATGCTGCGTTCCAGCAGGAACTTGAGGAAAAGCTCGGAGAAGCTGTGCTCCAATTGCAGCACGCGAACCATCTCCTCCCGCCCGATCTTGAGCGCGGTGCAGGCGGTGAGGGCAGTTGCCGTGGACAAACGCAGTCCAGGGACGGCCACCAGCGCAGCCTCTCCCAGGAACTCCCCTGAGGCGACAAGGCCAATGGTCGCCTCTTTTCCGGTTGCGGAAACTACCGTGACTCTGACGCGGCCTTCCTGAAGGTAAAAAACCGCGTCTGCCGGATCGCCTTGCGAAAAGAACGCCTCTTTGGGCGCAAGGCGGATGATTCTTCGCCCCAGCCCAGCTCGTGCCAGGAAGGCGCCGGCATCGAATTCGGCCTTTTCACGCTCAATCATAATGAGAGCCTCATCGTTGGCCATGCCCCTCGTCCTGCACTGCAGAATGGGGGCGCAGCCACAAAGTGAACTTGTTGACAACACGAACATGCCAAAAGCAAGTAATCGTCTCTCACCAGCAGAGTCTTGGGAATGCGGTAGGTTCGTCTTTCGCGCGAGCTTACACCATCCCCAACACTCTAGCATAGGATTGCGCAGGCGACGTCGGCAATCTGATCTGTCCTGCTCATCGCTGTGAAAACATTTCAAGTATTGTGCATTGTGTGGCGGCCAATATGCGTCTTCAGGATGAGCATCGGGGACCTCGTCAACGCAACCGGCAACGGCGTATCATGCCGGAAGACGCCACGCGTTCAAAACACATCGTGCACAAAGAAGGATCGGAACCGATGCTTCCTCCAACGAAGATGCGCGACTGGGCTCGCCACCTGCTGGCTCATGAAACCGATGCCGCTACGGACCCCGCGCTAACCGAGTCTCCAGCTATTCTTGTCTATGAGAAGCTACGGCGGGACCTATCTCCCCTCGTTGGCGCTGACGGTTTCCAGGTGCTTGCTGCCCGTGCTTTGAAGCTGGCCAAAGCGAATGACTCCCGGCTGGGCGCGGCGCAGATCACGGCCGAAGGGGACTTGCGCGGGTTTGGCGATCCCGCCCCGCAGTCTGAGGCGGAAAAGGCGCTGGACAGTGAAGCGGGCGCCATTTTCATTGCCCACTTATTCGGAGTATTCCTCACCTTGCTTGGCCCGGAAACAACGCGGCGGCTGGTGGAAAACGCATTTCCCTGCATTGGAGCCGCAACCGAACCGGGCATCACCACACCTTTTGAGAATATGCTGAAAGAAGTGACCCAGCTGCGGAGTGTGAGCGAGCGTCTGGAGACTCTGGCGGGCGAGCATCCCGGTGTGGGAGACGGTCTGGCTGGCATTTCTGGAAACATACGCGACATTGCAACCATTCTGGACGTTTTCGCCGTCATCAAGCGCAGGGCCGAGGGGCAGGACGAAGTCGAGCTCGATCCCCAAGAGACACCCTATATAATGTGAGATCGGCCAACGCAGCTTCGAGAATCGGAATGCGCTCTTTCGGATGAAAACGCGGTAACTTCCGGATAACTTGCGAAGAGGCGGAATGGCCAACCTGATTTTTTCACCAAGCATCGTGCATATGTCAGGATCTTTTACCAGGAGCAATGCAGGGTTGAACACGATGAATTCCCCCGAGCTGCGAGATTTGGTTCGGCGTCTTCTTGCCTACGAGGCCAATGTGGGCGAGAACTCCGAGCCAATGGAGTCTGCAACTCTTCGTGTCTATGAGAAGCTCCACCAGAGTCTCGATGCCTTAGCTGGAGGCGCCGCATTTGGGTCGCTGGCAACTCGAGCCCTGGCGCTGGCCAAAGAGGAAGCGCCCACTCTTGGCGTAGCGCAGATCGCCGCGAATGGGTCCATACAGGGCCTAAGCGAGCTTGAACCTCAAATCACAAATGACCTGGATCGGGTTGGCGAAGGGGGAGTCATTCTCATCGGCCACTTGCTCGGCCTGTTACTTATCTTTTTGGGCGAATCTCTAACATTGAGCCTGTTGCGGACGGCGTGGCCAGGCGCATCCTTTGACGACCGTAATTCGGGGAACGGGAGAACAGCGTGAGCAGTCAAGGCAAAGTGAAGATACACCAACTACCGACCGGAGTTCCGGGCCTCGACGAGATTGTGGGCGGGGGGCTGCCCGAGTTTTCATTCAATATCATCGCGGGCGCGCCAGGGAGTGGCAAGACGACTCTGGCGCACCAGTTTGTGTTTGCCAATGCAACCCCGGAGAGGCCAGCGCTCTACTTCACAGTCCTTGGCGAGTCCGCCATCAAGATGCTGCGCTACCAGCAGCAGTACACATTCTTCGATCCGGCCAAGCTGCCCGGCTCCATACGGTTTGTCAACCTGAGCCAGGTTGTCCTGGAGAAGGACCTGGGCGCTGTGCTGGAGGAGATTACCAGGGAAGTGGAAAAGTCCAACCCCGCCGTGGTGGTTGTAGACTCCTTCCGAACCATGGTGCGGAAACCGGAAAGCGACATGGATCTGCAGTCTTTCATCCAACGATTGGCGCTGTTTCTGGCCAGTTGGCAGGCGACAACTTTCCTGATCGGCGAATACGCCGAGGACGAGTTACGCGACAATCCTATCTTTACTGTCGCCGACGGGCTGCTGTGGCTGCGCCAGTCGACGGAGCGTAACTCCATTGTGCGCAAGTTGCAGATCATCAAACTGCGCGGTCAGGCATCCGTGCCGGGGCTGCATACCTTCCGCATCACGGACGCCGGTCTGCAAGCCTTTTCGCGCACCTTTGGGCTGAGCGGAAAGAGGGACCATCTGCCCAGCGAGAGGCGCCTTTCCTTCGGTGTTCCGGAGTTGGACAAGATGCTGGACGGCGGGGTGCGCGAAGGCGACAGCGTCCTGGTGGCGGGATCTTCGGGAACCGGGAAATCGGTCCTCGCAACCCAGTTCATCGCCGAAGGCATACGCCAGGGAGAGCCTGGAATTGTCGCGGTCTTTGAAGAACGTCCGCAAGCCTATGCGGAGCGAGCCGCCACTCTGGGCCTGGATCTGGAGACGCCGCAGAAGGATGGGAAACTCGAGATCCTCTATCTCCGTCCGCTCGATCTCTCGGTGGACGAGACCATGCACTCGATTCTGGATGCGGTGCAGAAGATTGGGGCCAAGCGCCTGGTGATCGATTCCCTGGCGGGCTTTGAGATGGCTCTGTCGCCCGGTTTCCGCGCCGACTTTCGCGAGTCGCTCTACCGCATGATTTTCGCGTTGACAGGAATCGGAGTTACGATTCTGAGCACGGTCGAGGTGGATGAGTCATTCACCGAGTTTCCGTTCAGCACCTACTCCATATCTTTCCTCACTGACGACATCATCCGGATGCGGTATGTCTCCATCGAAGGCCAGCTTCGCAAGATCATGGTGGTTATCAAGATGCGGGGCGGTAATCACGCCAAGGATATTCGCGAATATGAAATCACCTCCAAGGGCATGGTCATCCTGGGCAAACGTCTCACAAATTATCAGGGGCTCATCAGCGGGTTACCCGTGCAATTAGACCGAGCGGAGCTGAAAGCATATCCGTCGCAGGAGCCAGAAGGCACGAACAAGGCTTGAGGAAATGCCTGTGCCGCTCGATCCTTCTGGCCGGAGCCTCCAGCAAAGGGGCAGCGGCGATGCCGGGCCGTAGAGTTTCGGTTGGTGGGGCTAAAGCCCACGTTATTTTTCAGCTACTTAGGGCACGACTGAAGTCGTGCCCTGACGCATATCTTCAGACGGAAGGCAATTTTGCAGGTAGCTCAGTTGAGCTATATTGCTCAGACCCTTTCAAGAGAAGGCGCTAGCGTGACGGATAGCCTGTGCGGCTCCAACTCGCGAAAGAGATTGGACGTTGCGCATGGGGTGAAAGAGGGTGTGACGCATGAAGAAGGCTATGGCATTTGTGGCATTGCTTGGCTTGACGACCATCGGCTGGGCGGGATCGAATCGTGAAGCATCGGACGACAGGCTGGATCGTGCCGGCAAGGTGCTGCACGAGATCATGTCCGCACCGGACAACGGCATCCCAGAAGAAGTGCTGGAGCACGCCAAGTGCGTGGCAGTGGTGCCGCACATGGTGAAGGGCGGCTTTATCGTCGGAGCGGAGAATGGGCGCGGCGTTGCGACTTGCAGGACGGAAAACGGATGGAGCGCGCCAGCGTTCTTTTCCATTACCGGTGGCAGTTGGGGATTGCAGATCGGCCTTGAAGGCGTGGATCTGGTTCTGATCATCCAGAATGAGAGTGGAATGCAACGGTTGATCTCCAGCAAGTTCGAAATCGGAGCCGACGCCTCGGCGGCAGCCGGACCGGTGGGACGCCATGCATCTGCCGGCACCGACTGGAAGCTGGACGCCGAAATTCTTACCTACTCGCGGGCCAAGGGAGCGTTTGCCGGACTTACGCTGACCGGGGGGTCGATTCGCCGCGACGACGATTCCACCCAAGCCGTCTACGGGCCGAACGTCACCAGCGGCTCCATTCTGCGGGGCCAAGTGGCCGCACCAGCCTCGGCGCAATCGTTTCTGGATGCGGTAAAGAACGCCAAGAACCAGGCAACCGCCACCAAATAGCAATCTGTCGTGCAGATAAACGATGGGCGCCTCAAGCCGGTCTTCAGGCTTCGGGCGCCCACGATATGGAGAGGTACTCACATGTTGTGGACAGTCTTTGTCATCCTTCTGATTCTCTGGCTACTGGGCTTCAGCTTCCACGTCGCCGGCAGCTTTATTCACCTCTTGCTGGTGATTGCCGTGGTCGTGCTCATCTTCAACCTGCTGACCGGTAGACGCGACTGAACGTCATTTGTGGGAAAGCGGCATCCAGGCGGAGAGCGCTGCTTCCGCCTTCGCCAGGGTAACTCCCTTGAGAAGAAATACCTTGCTCCGCGATAACTCGCCGGTGGTCAGCTCGACCGCATTTTTCGCCACAGAGAAGGTCTCGCCAAGGAAGGCGATCAACGCCTGATTGGCGCGGCCTTCGAGCGGCGGAGCGTGAACGGCGATCTTCAATTGCGCCGCCGCACCTTCGCCGTAGATTCCCGTAATCGCGGTCTTCTTCGCTCCCGGTTGGGCGCGCACTGCCAGGGTCACGCCCGCTGGAGCGGCGCGCAGAATCGATCCGGATGCGGAATGGGCAGGGTTGGCCAAGGACATCTTAGAATCCCGCCAGGAACTGGTGGGCAAATTGCACTGCGATCGAGCCCTCGCCCACCGCCGAAGCCACACGCTTGATCGAACCGTGGCGCACGTCTCCAGCCACAAAAACTCCCGGTACGCTCGACTCGAGAAGATACGGATCGCGCGGCTCCCGCCACGTCTCGGGCAGCTTGCCCTCCCGGCGCAGATCCGGCCCGGCCAGCAGAAACCCGTTTTCGTCGCGCAGAATCGAGGCCGGCAGCCAGTTCGTGCCCGGCGCGGCGCCGATAAAGACGAAGAGCGACGTGGCCGGAACCCGCTCCTCGCCCTCCTGGGTAGTGAGCCGGATCGCCTCCAGCCGCTCCGCACCGAAGGCTTCCAGTACCTGCGTCTTCGGTTTCAGCTCGATTTTGGGGGTGCGCTCGATCTCGTCGATCAGGTACCTCGACATGGTGGCAGAAAGCCCAGGGCCGCGCACCAACATGGTCACCTTGCAGGCGAATTTGGCAAAGTGCAGCGCTGCCTGGCCGGCGGAGTTGGCGCCGCCCACGATAAAGACCTCTTCGTCCTTGCAGGAGACGGCTTCCACCAGCGCAGCTCCGTAATAAATGCCGCGGCCGGTCAGCCGCTCCGCACCAGGAATCTCCAGCTTCCGGTACTGCACGCCCGGCGCCAGCAGCACCACGTGAGTGGCCACCTCGTGCCCGTCGGCCAGCTTCACAAAGCGGTATTGGCCATCGATACGCAGGCCGGTGGCGCGCTGGGTCAGGAATTCCGCGCCAAAGCGCGTGGCCTGCACGTGCGCCCGCCGTCCCAGGTCCGCCCCGGTAATTCCCGAGGGAAAGCCCAGGTAGTTTTCGATCCTGGAAGTGGAACCCGCCTGTCCGCCGGGGGCTTCGGGCTCGATAATCAGCGTGCGCAGCCCCTCGCTGGCGCCATAGACGGCCGCTGCCAGCCCGGCAGGTCCGGCGCCCACCACGACCATGTCGTAGAACTCCTGTGCCGCTTGCGTGCTGAGGCCCACCCTGGCGGCCAGCGCCTCCAGCTCCGGTTCCACCAGAGCGCTGCCGTCGCTGAAGAGCACCACCGGCAGGCAGTTCGGGTCCAACTGGCGCTCTTCGAGCAACTTGGCGGCCTCTTCGTTGGAGGCAATATCCAGCCAGCGGTAGGGAACGTGGTTCCGCGAGAGGAAGTTACGCACTTCGTGATCCCGTAGCGACCAGCGGTTGCCGATGACGCGCAGGCCCTCAAAGGGTGGTCGATAGCCCGCCTTCCAGTCTTCCAACAGGTCGGTCAGCACCGGATAGAGCTTCTCCTCCGGCGGATCCCAGGGCTTGTTCAGGTAGTAGTGGATGCGAGCCGTGTTGATGGCCTGAATGGCGGCTTCGGTATCGGCATAGGCCGTCAGCAGCACCCGCCGCGCCTCGGGAAAGAGATCCCGCGAGCGCTCCAGAAAGTCCACGCCGCTCATGCCCGGCATGCGCTGATCGCTCAAGAGCAGGGCCACCGGCTCCTCGCGCTGCTTCAGCTGGGCCAGCGTATCCAGCGCAGCCTGTCCGCTGGCGGCGCGCATAACCCGGTATGCGGCCCCATAGTGGCGGCGCAAATCCTGCACCACGGCTTCAAGAACATTGGGGTCGTCGTCGACTGCTAACAGAATCGGCCTTGCCATATGCCTCCAGTTTACGACCATAGAAGATTAATAGTGCGCAGGACGGTTCACAGAGATTTTTCGTGACCACAGGGGTCAAACCGCTGTAATCTCATGGATAGGAAAATCCTGAAACGCTAGGTTGTCACCACCTGAGCCGAAAATCCAACAGATTTGGCACGGGCTGCCAGCTGTCGCAATTTGCGACAGATTGAGATTTTTGCACCAATCTGCCGATAGTGTGCAATGGGCAGAGGTTTTCCTGCACTAACTGCCGTCACCGGCCTTCCCGGCACTCGAGGGCGCGCGGGATTCAATTTGACTTTCGGAAAGGTTCGGCAGATGAGGCGCACGTTATGAACAAGGTGATTCTCGGCGATTCGCAGGCGATTTTTAGGGCAGGGACGGCCAAGGTATTGGCCACGGACGAAGATCTGCGCATTGTCGCCCAATGCACGGATCTGGATCGCATGTATCATGCCATCACCACGTTCCCTGGTTCCATCGTGCTTTTTGCTTCTTCGCTGCAGCCGGATTTTGCGTTCCTCTTCAATATGCTGGAAACCGCCAACAGCCGGGGCATCGTCATTGCCGAAAACAACGACACGGTGGAATCCTACGTGCAGCTTGGCTTTCGCGGCGTGGTCTTTCGCAGCGTCACCGGGCAGGCCCTGGTGCAGTGTGTACGCGCGGTTGCCGCCGGAGAAAGCTGGCTGCCGCCGCAGTTGATGCGCATCGACTCACCCGCGGACGACATGGTGGGAACGCGCGTGCGGGACCGGCTTACCCCCAAGGAAATGAGCATCGTGGCCCTTATTGTTCAGGGCTGCAAGAACCGCGAGATCGCCACCCGCCTGAAGACCACCGAACAGGTGATCAAAAACTATCTGCGCTCGGTTTACGACAAGACCGGCGTCAGCGACCGCCTGGAACTGGCCCTCTTCACCATCCACCACCGCGTGCTGGCTCAGGCTGCTTCGGAAGTGGGCGACAAGCTGGAGGCCGAAGAGGCTGCCGCAAACGGGGCTGTGGCGTAGGGCGTAGAAAGATCTGTAGCTTCCGCATTGCCTAGGCCGCCCTACAGCTTCTCCGCCACACTCTTGGCCTGGGTGAAGAGGTAAAGATAATCCGGGCCGCCAGCCTTCGAGTCCGTGCCGCTCATGTTGAAGCCGCCGAAGGGATGCGCTCCCACCATCGCGCCGGTGCATTTGCGGTTGAAGTAGAGGTTGCCGACATGGAAGTCGCGGCGGGCGCGATCCATCTTCTCGCGGTCGCTGGTGTAGAGTGAGCCGGTCAGGCCGTACTCGGTGTTGTTCGCGACCCGCAGACCCTCCTCGAAGCTCTCCACCTTGATGACCGCCAGCACCGGTCCAAAGATCTCTTCCTGTGCCAGAACTGCATCGGGCGCGATGTCCGCAAAGACCGCAGGCTCCAGGAAATAGCCACCGTCCGGGGTTGCGGGAGCCGCGCCGCCGCAGATCAGGCGCCCTTCCCTCTTGCCGGTCTCGATGTAGGCCAGCATCGACTTGAGAGCACCTTCGTTGATGACTGGACCCAGATTCAGATTGGCCACCGGGTCGCCCACCTTCAGTTGTGCCACACGCTCGCGCAGCCGTTCGACAAAAATGTCGTAGATTGGCGCTTCCACAATGGCGCGGGAGCAGGCGGAGCACTTTTGCCCGCTGAAACCGAAGGCTGAAGCCACCACGCCCTCGACCGCTGCGTCCACATCGGCGTCCGCGGCCACCAGGATTGAGTCTTTGCCGCCCATCTCCAGGATCGTGCGCTTGATCCAGATCTGGCCCGGCTGCGTCTTGGCGGCGCGCTCGTGAATCTCCAGGCCCACAGCCTTCGATCCGGTAAAGGAGATGAAACGCGTCTTGGGATGCTCGACCAGGACCTTGCCGAAGGTGGCTCCGGAGCCGGGGCAGAAATTCACTACGCCGCCCGGAAGACCCACTTCTTCCAGCACTTCCACGAACTTGGCCGCGATGGTCGGAGCATCGCTTGAAGGCTTCAGGACGACCGTGTTACCGCAGACGATGGAAGCCGCCGTCATGCCCGCCATGATGGCGAAGGGAAAATTCCACGGGGGAATGACCGCGCCCACGCCCAGCGGAATGTAGAGCAGCTCGTCCCGCTCGCCGGGGTACTGAATGGCGGGCTTGGAGGTGGCCAAACGCAGGGCCTCGCGCGCGTAAAACTCAAGAAAATCAAGGGTCTCGCCTACATCGGCGTCGGCCTCGGCCCAGTTTTTGCCCGTCTCATAGGTGAGCCAGGCGCAGAACTCGAACTTGCGGCCGCGGATGGTCTCTGCCGCAGACAGAAGCAGGGAAGCCCGTTCGCCCACCGTTGTCTTGCTCCAGCTCGCGAACGCCTTGAGCGCCGCCTGCATCGCCAGCTCGGCGTGCTCGGCTTCGGCCTTCTGGTGAATGCCCACAATTTGGGCGGGCCGCGCCGGGTTCACCGAGCGGATTTTGCTCTCGGTCTTGAGCCGGTGGCCGCCCACGATCAGGTCGTATTCCTGGCCCAGTTGGCTCGAGACCAACTCCAATGCTTCGTGCATCCCGCGGGCGTTTTCCGGAGCCTTGAAGTCGGTAAAGGGCTCATTCACAAACCCGCCCTGGGGCGAGCGCATCTGAATCTGCGTGGTAAGGGAAGTGGCTGCCATAACCCATCGATTGTAGTTCAGAAGGGTGCATTGCGGAGGAGTCGGAGGGCCGGTGAGCAACTCAGCCTCGCGGTGAGAGCGAATCGGATGGAGCGGCTTTCCGCAGTTGTGCCGCCCAGGATTGCACTCCGTGGGACTGGCAGGAGAGGGTGGCGATCCTGGCCGCCTGGCGAAGCGCGGCCTCGAAGTTGCCTTTCCCGGCGAAGTGGTGACAGAAGGCTCCGTGCAGAACATCGCCGGCGCCCAGCGTGTCTTGGGCCTCGATCAGTTCAATCTCGATCTCGAAGCGACGGCCACGGTCCGACCCCAGAATAGACCTCGGACCGCGCGTTACGGCGATCTGCGGAACCCCTTGCGCGGCAAACCAGGCAAAGATGGATTCCGGGCCGGAGGGTTGGCCGGGGAGGGTGAAGCGTTCGCTGCAAATGGCTGTGGTCAGCAGCGGGGCCAGCTCGTCGGTTCCGGGCTTCCAGCTTCCGCCATCCAGACAAATAGAAGCGCCGGCGGCCTTGCACGCGGCCAGCAGGGGCAAGGTTTCCTGAAGATGGAAGCCGTCCGTAAGGACGACCGGCGGAACCGGACCCCGGGCGGCGGGAATCGCCTTAGCCCACGAGGCAGCCAGTTTGGGCAGCGCAACCCTTGAAAGCGGCGGATTGACGACGGTGCGGGTGGAATTGGCGGCATTGACCCAGGCGGTGCAGAGCGGCGTCTCATAATCCGTGCCGGCGGCCAGGTCGAGGAGGCGAATCCCGAGCCGCGCAAGCTCGTCG
>Ga0224530_1000675_pt1 | contig 20906 bp, 10 predicted proteins | sample CBST75metaG_FD_179873 | JGI IMG/M metagenome (GOLD analysis project Ga0224530, IMG submission 179873) | Peat soil microbial communities from Stordalen Mire, Sweden - C.B.S.T75 | ecosystem: Environmental > Terrestrial > Soil > Wetlands > Peat | place: Sweden: Norrbotten County, Stordalen Mire...
GGGACCAGATGGACTGGAGTTCCGGGACGTTGACGTAGTTTGCCAGCGCGGTCTTCGGCTTGATGGTGACGCCATCGGTGGCGTACTCCATGCGCGTGACAGGCTCGGCGAAGTTGGCCGCCCAGTCGTCGAAATTGTTGATGCTGCATTTGTTGAGGATGTCGCGGGCCAGGTATCGCGTCATCACGAATTGTTCGCCAAGTGTGTTCGTGATCGGCGTGGCGGTGGTGAAGATTACGCCTGCGCCGTTGTGCGTCTCCTGCATGAACTCGATTTTGGCGAGGATTCGCTGTGCCCGCTGGGACTCGCGGGTGCTGATTCCGGCGATGTTCCCCATCTTTGTGACGATGGCCAGAGCCTTGTAGGCGTGGGCTTCATCGACGAAAAGACGATCAACACCCAAATCGTCGAAGTAGATGGTGTCGTCCTTCCGGCCCTGAGAAAGTTCTTTCAACTTCTCCTTGTACTTCTGAATCTTGTTCTCGATCTGCCGCGTGGTCCGCTTCTCCGCTCTGGTCTTGGTGCGACCGTTTTCAGAGCCTTCGCGCAGCAGGTCTTTCATCTCTTGCATCTGAGCGTTGACAGTCTTCGCTTCCCGCTCTGGCGATATGGGCAGCATATCGAACTGGGAATGGGGAACAATGACGGCGTCCCATTCGTTGGTGGCGACGCGGCTGAAGAGGCGCTTCCGGCTGAGTGGAGAATCAAAGTCGCGTTCGGTGACGGCTAGGACGTTGGCGGAAGGATAGGCTTTCTTGAACTCCTCACGCCATTGCTGAATCATGTTGTTCGGGACGACGTAGAGATTCTTGCGCGAGATTCCGATTCGGCGCGACTCCATGCCGGCAATAATCACGGAGAGGGATTTCCCGGAGCCTACGAAGTGGTCGAGGAGGGCGCGGCCTTCGACCATAACGCGCCAAGCGCCGCGCATTTGATAAGGCCGCGGAACGATGGTGGGATTCAGACCTGGGAATGATAGGTGCCCGCCGTCGTAGATGCGGAGGCGGTTGGCGTTGAAGGTTTCGTTGTAGATGCGCTCGATCTGTGGATGAATGTCGGCCTGCTTGTCGTCTTTGATCCATTCGGTAAAGGCATCTTTGATCTCGCGCAGTCGGGCGCGCGCAGCGATCGTTCGTACCGTGTCGATGACAGGCTTGCCATCGGCATTGTTCTCATAGAGCGTCGGCTCCTGAAGGTTGAGGCCATATTCGAGCAGCTTGTGTCCAGACATTCCTCCGCCAGCCCACTTATGGGTCAGCTCGAATGTGTTGTAGCAGGACGGAAGATCGACGCTCCAGCGACCATTGATGTCTCTGGTGATGGACGGTGCGCGGTCGCCGGATGCTGGGCGTTGCTCGGCCAGATGCCGGTTGAGAAACGCGATGTACACCTCGGTCGGAACCCATGTCTGCCCAAGGCGCACGTCAATGTCGATGAACGGAACGATCTCCGGCTGGACAGCTTCGAGCGCCTTTACGTTCCGTTCATACGCCGGGTCGAGAAGCGTGGCCCCTTGAGCGTCCCTCAGCTTCTGGCGCACGTTGCCGGATAGGTATTCGTCGGCAGTCTGATATTGCTGTGAGTTTGGCTCCTTGTAGATCAGGTCGGCGGCGATAAGCTGGGCAATAACATCCGCCTCTGGCTTGTCGAGGAGACGAGACATCAGGCCGGTGTCCAAGCGGCCGCACTCGGCCAGCACCTGGAGCATGGCTGCTTTCGGATCGCTCGGAAGTTCCCGCAACGGTTCGTAGGGCCGGATCGTGCGCTTGGTAAAGATGTCGGCGAGAGAAATTCTCGAAGTCTCCGGATCGACGTTTTCGAGCGCAGTCAAAAGGGGATACTCAGGGTCATCTTCAAAGACTTTGGCCGTGCTGACGTTGTTGAGCGGCCCAAAATTCGCACGATAGCTTTCGTAGTGTTGTAGGAGTTGCTCCTGGCATTCGGCGAGTTGGCCTTCATTCGCGGATTGGAGCTGAAGCCGAATCACTTCCTTCAACGAGTCCCTGAGCGCAACGAGAGATTTCAGTTGAAAGAGGACGCGCCCACTCGACAATGCGCGTGGGAGCGGTGTCCGTGCGCCGTTGTCGTTGAACCAGACGGTGCCTTCGTCGATGAAGTACGAATGATTCTTGATTGTGTTGGGTGCGGGAACAAGCGAGGATGCATTTCGGCTGTTCCGTGAATCCTTGGAGACAGACGGATCGTAGGGTGTAAAGATGTTTTCAGGTAAGGTGTCGATAGCTTTTTGCAGGCGATCCGTGATGCTGAGATCGTCTTCAAAGGGCTTCAGCGTGTAGTCCTTCCGCCCGTACATCCGGCTTTCCGCGCTGTGAACTCCGAGGATCATCTCAGGATGCTCGTCGAAGTATGCGTTGTAGTTCACCGCCGCCGGGTCGCCATAGCCCGGAACTATGTGCGATACGCTGTCGATCCAAACCGGGTGCTCCGGTTGGGGTTCGTTGGGAAGCCGCTTGCGGAAAAACAGAATGTCGGTGGTGACCGCTGTGTTGGCGTTTTTCTGAAAGGTGTCGTCGGGCAGGCGAATTGCGGCGACGAGATCGGCCCTGGCAGCCATCGCGCGGCGGGCGCGCACGTCGAGAGAATCGAGCGTGTAGTGCGAGCTGATGCAGACGGCAATTCCGCCCGGCTTGAGTTTGTCGAGAGACTTTACAAGGAAGTAGTTGTGAAGCGATAGCTTCGGGTCGGAGTATTCGGGGTCGGCAATCTTGATGTCGGCGAATGGAGGATTGCCGATCACCATGTCGAAGGAGTTGTTTGGCAGACGCGTGTCTTCAAAGGGCTGAACGAGGATTTTGGCGTCAGGATAGAGCATGGATGCGAGCGCCCCGCTGAGGGGGTTCTTCTCGACTCCGAAGAGTTCGGACTCATGGAGAAGCTGGTCGGGAATGCGGGCAAAAAAGTTGCCCACTCCCATGCCCGGTTCGAGGATGCGCCCGCCGGCGAAGCCAAGGCGGTTTGCCGCCGCCCACATCTGGTCCACGACCTCAATGGCGGTGTAGTGGGTGTTGAGAGATGTTTCCTTGACCGCATCAATCTCGTCCTCAGTGAGGATCTCCGCAAGACGGTTGCGCTCCTCGTAATAGCGGTATCCTTGATCCCACAACTCGCGGAGCCCGCCGAAGTCGATGTACTGCGCGATGCGATTCTGTTCGTCGGTAGTCGCAGTGCGCTGCTCGGACTGGATGGATTTGAGCAGCTCAAGGATGTCGAGGTTGTTCTGAATGCGGGCTTTTGACCCGCCCTCGGCGATATGCGAGGCAACATCGTTGCTGAGGCGGAAGTTCCGGCTGTTGCGGGAAGGATCGGACGGAAGAATCGGCTTGGGTGTCGCAGGTTCGGCTTGGTCGTCTGAAGCGATGCCAAAGTCCAACTGGGGGGCTTTGGCATCGCTTTCCAGAATCAGTTGCCGTCTGACTCCAGCGGCGGGTAGACCAGTTCGGAGATCAGTTCCTGGGCCTGTTCCATCGGAAGGCCCGTCGAGCGCGCCTTGGCGAGGATCTCCCACGCCTGGGCCGCGCGTTCCTGAAGAGTGAATCGAATCGTCCCCTCCAACTCCAGATCCGCTGCTTCCTTCGGGCGGTTCCGGTAGAAGTTCGTCTCCACCTTGGCGAGCAGGTTCTGGAAGGCTGGGAGCTTCATAAACTCCGAAATGGAGTCGGGGTTCTGGGGAATGGTGCTGGACGCGTTGCTGGGAGCCATGTCGTTCCTCCTGGTTCAGTGTAGCTGTGGATTCGGATTCCTGGAACGTGCCAGACAACTCCGGGAACAGGGACTGCTGAAAAGGCCGAACTTGTGGCATTTCCACCTCGCGAAAGTGGGCTATTTGTAAGTATATTACATTACTGATATATTACGTATATTGCATCCTATTTACCAAAAAATCCTTTGCCTCGGCCCGGCTTTGTCCTGCCGGAAGAGGTTTCCGCATGAGTTCCGAGGGCAGCATCCCCCGCAGGTGATTGAAGCCCTCGGCGAGCCGCTTTCGATCCGTCAGGCCGCACGACTTATCGGTTGTTTGGCGTGGACGGTCCGTCATCGCTGCCTGCCGCAGGACTTGCCGCACTCCCGTTTTGGCCTGCGGGCAAGCTCGTCTTCTACTGCAACCAGGTCGTCACATGAATTCTTCGTGCGCAAAAGAAAGGGTCGGAGTAGGGATCATGATCGCTCATAACCCCCTCCCCAGATCCGGACGAGCAGGTTTCCCGCATCCTACTCTTACCTCAGGTAATGACGCCCATGCGGCGCAAGAGTTAAGGCGTAATATACGCGCACAGAAAGCAGCCAACGTACAATCAGACGCCGCATCCGGTCCACGGGAATGTGGCCTCTCCGACTACGGCGCGACAGGCTCGGGGCCAAAGCCATCCCACCTTGAACTGAAACATATTCAGGCCTCATCATTCATAAGCACTCCGTAACAGCGGATGTGTCCACTTACGACCGAGCGCAACCACTGGCCCACTTCCGGGACGGGATCATGTATGCGTCGCCTGAGGTCGTCTTTCACCTTATTCAGCTTCGTTTGCAGCCTCTTGCGAACCGTCTGCCGCCGCACCGTAAAGTTGCCGTTGCTCTGCTTCTTCCCGCAGATATGCGTGAAGCCAAGAAAACCGAACGTCTCCGGCTTCCCTTCTTCACGCCGCTTTCGGTTCTGGGCCGCGAGCGGTCCAAACTCCAAAAGCCGCGTCTTTTCGGGATGCAGTTCCAGACAAAATTTCCGAAACCGCTCGATAAGTTCCATTCAAAACTGTTTGGCATCTGCGTACCGCACGGCGATCACATCGCCGTGCGCTTGTTTTCGACGCCAGGCCTGTGCCCACAGATCGAAGACGTAATGTAGATAGATGTTCGCCAGCAACGACGATACACTGCCACCCTGAGGAGTACCTTCTTCTATTCGGATTCGCTTTCCATCCTCCGCATCCAGCGCGCTATGTTGACTGCGCTTCGGACGGTACCCGTACGAAAATCCAAGGAAGACGTTTTGTAGATAGCGTTCAACACCTCGACCGCCACGCGCTGAACGATATTCTCCAGCGCAGTAACTCCGAGCGGCCTCAGCCGCCCATCGGCCCTCGTTGGGATGTACACCCTACGCACCGGCTTGGCCCGGTACGCTCCTTGACTCAGTCCATGGAAGAGGCTCTGGAGGTTATCCTCAAAGACTTCGCTGTAGTGCCGCCGTCTCTCCGCGCCTACTGAGCGCGAGACCTACGATACTGACATTCGTCGCTTTCAGAAGGAGGTCCGCAAGCAATTCGCCGCCTGGGTCGCATCACTCGATAAACATCAGTCCCGGACCGACATTTTCGGCGCACTCGACGCCGCACGACAGGAGTTTATCATGTTGCCCAATGGAATGAACCGCAGGCTTATTGTCATGAGCGATTTCCTCGAAAACGACGGCACTTACCGCTTTGTTCCGACCGGTTCGCTGGCCAATCAGGCGCGCGCCCGCCAACTTGCCTAGCATATTCGCGAGCAGCATGGCTTCTCATTGCAAGGCGTGCAGCTCTGTCTTGGCCGCCTTGAAAGCAGCGACTTCACCCCGCTGTCCGCACAACGCAAGGAGGCGGTCCAGGCGTTTTGGGCTGCGTACTCCGCCGTAGGAGATCAACCAATCGAAATCCGATTCGATGGTACGGGAATCTTGACCGACTCGGAGCACTGGTGCTTTGATAGGAAACGATAATACGCTTTCCGAGGAGGAGGAGCGTAGAACAATCAACGAACCGAACTAAATGCAGGGGGTAATGCACTTCGCGGTCGCTCGTTCGCTCACTTCCGTTCATCGCTTCGCTATCCGGTAACACGGTAAAATCTCATCCGGCTGCGGCGTCTTTTCTAGTTTGGGCTGGTAACTGAGCCTTTCGGGCAAAATCGCCATTGGATCGCCCGGCGCTGTGCGTAGCAATACCTCGCCATATGGAAGATCGCACTGCGCATCGCGCCTTACACGAAGCACGGTTCCCGATGGCGATCTCAAAACTTCGGCTGTCAACGGCGAAAAGGGGCTGGGGTACTCATCGATCAGCCGCGCCAATACCGGTTCACCGTGAGCGGCGAAGCGCAACTCAACGAGAAAAACATCCTGGTTATACCCCCAAGAGCCGCGCAACAGGGTGCTGGTCGCTAGAAAGTGCACATGAGCTTTCTGTGCACGGACGTGCGCCTGCGCTCCAGCCGTCCCGACACAAGCAGCTACAATCGCCACAAGGGCCGCCATATAGATGAAGTTTGCGCGAGTCATAAAGATCCCTTTCATGTCGCCGAACAATATCTGCGTTTGTCCGTATTGCTGTCTAGAGTACTAAAGTTTCTACAGCAAAAGTTGCTGTAGCCGTTTTGGCTTTAATTTGGGACTGCGCAAATAATGAATTATAAGTACTCATAGGAGTCTGCCGACATAGTTTGTAACTAATCCGGAATCAACTACTTATAAAACCTACTACGCTTGGTAAGGGCACAGATTTATATTCGTCGGACTTGCAAAAGTACCAAGTGGCCTTGACATGGATCATCCAATGTGAAATAGAATGCCGCAAAACAGATTTACATGGATCGCAACATCACAAACCGGGTCAAAGAGTTGTGCGCCATATGCGGATGGACGCAGGCGCAACTGGTGCCGCCTGTCAGCGTCTCATGCCAGAGCATCAACTCCATACAACGAAACCGCGACTTCAAGGGTGTTCAATCCACCAGATTTCCTCGTTGCATAATATTTGGAAGCAAGCCACCATGATTCTCCCATAAACTTCACAAGCCGCACTCCAGTGTCAAGTACTGTACTTTGGAATAGCTGGTTCGTTAGATTTCGCCACTAACGTATTTGAGGTATTGATCTAACAACGATGACCAGTAATCGGCCACATTCAATGTTTCAAAGGCAAGAAAAGGGTGAGCCTCGTATGCAGATCCTAAGAACTACGCTCCTCAAGGTTTTCGCTGTTAGTGCAATTGCCATTTTGGGAGTCAATATTTGTGATGCACAAGGCATAGCGCCTAATGGAGTATCACAGGTCTACAGCCCAATAGATACCGTCGATGTTAAGAATGGAACGGCATTTATTCAGTTGCCGCTATTTTCTGTGCCGCAACGTGGCACAGAATCCTCACTTGATTTCATTTTGACAGTAAACACGTCGCCTTGGACTCCTCCAATTTCTGGATGCAACGATACATCCTGTACATTTCGCTATGTGGCCTCCCTTGGTGTAGGGCCTCAGATCAAAGTGAATAACTTTTTTAGTCTTGGAGAAAATGACGTTGACCTAGGAAGAGAAATACCACCGATGAGTGCTATAATATATCGTCAGGCAGTGCGTTATGCTATAGATGGAAATGGTTCACAGCATCAGTTATGGTTTGATTCAGCCAATCCAACGCATGCTAGAACTGTTGACGGTTCAGGTTATTTAGCGGTTTATCCAGCGAATTCTACTCCATACGACCCATTCTCTGGTACTCCCTATGCGACTCTGTATGATGCCAAAGGTCGCAAGCTAACCTATGATGCTTCAAGCCGCGTTCCTACCATTACCGATCAAGATGGTAATAGTGTTACACGTACTTCCTCTGGTGGCTCGAATGTCTGGACAGATACGATTGGTAGAACTATTACTGAACCGAACCCCTTATCTAGCACCAACACCGCGCAATGTCCATCCGCTCCGATCGGCGCGCCATCCCCAGTACAAAGCTCCACATGGAATGTGCCAGGTTATGATTCCCCTTTCCTTCTGTGCTATACATATGTATATATTCATACGAACTTTTGGGGGAACAACGGCCAATACTTTAAAGAATGTGATCCCAATTCATGTAGGTATTACGAGTCCTGGGAGGAAACAGAACAGCAAACGCTTGCATTGCAGAGTATTACCTATCCCGATCAAAGAGTCTATAAGTTTGTCTATGATACCGCACCTAATAGTTCGAGTAGCACAATCGCATACGGCACTGTTACTCGGGTCATATTGCCGACTGGTGGTTCTATAAGCTATTGCTATGATCTAGTGGACACCCCGCAATACGACGAGGCTATTCAAGCCAAATATCCATCCGAGCATTATGTCGACACGGTTCTACCCTTTGTCGTTCGCCGAGTCGAGAACACTACCGATACGGCTGTAGATTGTAGCTCTACTAGCGCAGGATGGACCTACACCCCATTCAGTTCGTCATCTGCTTCGACATATTCTGCTACCGAAACTGACCCCCTTGGCAATGCTATCGTTCATACTTTCGATTACAACACAAGCAATCTTCAAGGATACTCTTGGGAAGGGACACAAAATGAAGTCAGCCGTGATTATTATTCTGGAAGTTCAAAATCTGGAACACTACTTAAACATGTAGCGGAGTACTATGTTGTCGAGAATCTCCCTTATCCGAGCGTTGCGCCTTCCCCGGGATATCCCAGTCAAACGTGGCTACCGAGCGGTAATGATACTACAACGGATGGCATACTTACGACAAGTACTTCTACTACATACACAAACTTCTTCACGCCTATTGTATATACATGCCAATACAACCCAGGTAATCAATCTAGCGCATGCCAATCCACTACGGGGAATCAGTCCATAAGTCTTGGAATTCCAACTTCTACTGCCATTGGTGGCGTAACAACAACAACTCACTATATGTATGAAACAAATCCGACATTCCTGGCTGACAATATACTTACTTCTCCGTCATCAGTAAGTTACACTGATACGGCCTCATCTTTTAACACGAGTTGGACATACGATGACTCGTCCTATACAACTGCTAGCAATGGAGCTGGCCACCCTACCACTGTGACTATCAGCAATCCATCAGGCTCCAATGTCGTCACTCACACGCATTATGGCGAGTATGGAATGGCTGATGCCTGGATCGATGGGAATTTAGCCACTACAGCTAGTGTGGCGGCATGGGACAGTAATCATCTGTTCCCGTCTACAGTCTCAACTCCGTTAGGGAGTCTCTCTTATCTATATGATAGTGGGAGCGGGAGAATACAAAACTATACCGATATAAACGGATACACTACTTCTTACGCATATACCAGCGGTGGGCGCATCCAGTCTATCCGGTATCCTTCTATTACATCTGGGTACTCAGTATACTATTGCTATCCAGATCTGAACACAATCTACCAATATAATGCACAGAATAATGCTGTATCTAGTATATCTTCGTGTGGCAGTCCAATCCAAGGAGCTACCATTCAGTCAACTTTACTCGACGCATTTGGACGACAATCAGCGCAGGTTAGTGCAAGCGGAGCGACAACTACCACTGCGTATGACGCAATAGGACGAATCATTTACACATCTAACCCTTACTTTAGCTCGGACGGATCAATATACTACACTTCATACTCTTATGATGCTCTGGGACGAATCCGTTATATGTGTAACCCAGACAACGGAACGGCACCCACGTTATGCGCTCCAAATAGCAGCTATAGGCAATGGACCTATAGGGGCAATCTGACTACGCTCAACGATGAAAATAGCAACTCGTGGAAGAGATCCTTTGATTCTTTTGGACGTTTAACACAAGTTATTGAACCAAATAATGCAGTAACTCAATACACCTATGACGCGCGGAATAATCTGAGAACTGTTATTCAACATGGACTGACAGGGAATATTACTCTGACGCGTTCATTTAATTATGATGGATCATCTCGATTACTTTCAGCGTCTAATCCAGAGTCTGGCACAACGACATACACCTACGACGGAAACAGTAATCTGTTGACGAAAACCGACGCGCGCGGCATAGTCGTAACCTATGGGTACGCTGCTGCAAACCGTCTGAAAAGTAAAAGCTACTCGGATAATGTCACACCTACGTCTTGTTATCAGTACGACTCGTCGTCTGTTGCGAATGGAATTGGAAGACCTTCTAATCAGTGGACCCAGAGCGCGTCGGCGGGAGCATGTGCGTTGTCTGCGCCTTCAACTGGCTTTCTAACGAAGCGGTCGATTCTTGCTTATGATCCGATGGGACGTATTCTGAACGAGCAGCAGTACACCCAAGCTAATCTCGCAGGTGGAACTCCCTACGCGCTGGCATACACATATGATTTGGCGGGTAACCTGCTTACCTCCACCAGCGGGGTTGGCCCGGCGTCAACGCCCATTACCCTCACAAACACGTTCGACAGTTCGAATCGCTTGCAAACATTGACGAGTAACTGGAGCAATTCCGGCGTCTTTCCTGCAACGCTATTTTCGAGTCCATCCTACGCTGCGTCTGGCGGTCTTACGGGAGCTATATTCGGCAGTGGGTTGACCCTGAGCCGGGCGTATAACAACCGTCTGCGGATTACAGGCGAAACGGATACAGGCAGCATTGTTTCAGCTCCAACCCCAGGTTCAGCGACAGTGACTATCAACGGATCGGAGCAGAGCCAATGAGCAGCGCTTTTGGATGGGAGATGCCATGCAGCGACTCTATCGCTTTTAACAGGGCAAGACAAACAGTCAGTATTCCGGCAAAGCGCCAGTCAGGAATAGCCTCAACGATGCATTGCGGCGAGGAGCTTGTCATGAACGTGGGCAAGTCAGGAAATGAGATAAGATACGCTGAACGGAAGCATGGTAGGATCTCGCGACGCGGAGCCGTAGGACGCTGGTTAGCTGCGGGGTTACTCGTCTGTTTGGCATCCCTCACGGGAAGGGCATACGCCCAGACCTTCACGCTCTCGACTAACGGCGCTCCTGTCTCGGTATTGCCAGGTGGCCCTGTCATTGAGGTAGGGATCACTATCACCACCTCTGGCGGGTTCGCCGCTGAAGTGCCGCTTCATGCGAGCAACGTTCCCACAGGTGTCGCGGTCGATATTCCTCCCTGCTGGCAATATAGTTCACCAGCTTCCGGCAGCACCTGTTGGTTGACCGTCTCCGCTGCGTCAACGGCGCCCGGTGGAGGTTACAGCATTACGATTACAGGGACCGGCGGAGGCGTCACCTCTTCGACAACATTTGGGCTTTTTGTGGACAACTTCAGCATCTCCGCCTCACCTGCTTCGCTTTCCATGACGCAGGGCAGTAGCGCGACTTCGACGATTGCAACCAGTGTGCCTGGCTCCTTTCCGGGCATGAATACCATCAACCTGACCGCAAGCGGGCAACCGGCTGGTGTCACGCCCACTTTCAGCTCATCTCTGGGCCCCTATAACGGCAGCACGTCCACGTTGACTCTCGTCGTAGCCTCGACAACAACGCCCGGGACCTATCCGATCACGGTCACAGGCACGATGAGCGGGAGCTCCACTAGCGCGGGAAGCGGGAGCCTCACTCGCACCACAACCGTGACCATCGTCATGCCGACGCCGACGCCGACGATCAGCGTGGCCAGTTCCGGCAGCCCTTCGACCTACGGCAGCCCTGTGACCTTTACGGCCACGGTGACGAGTGGCGATGCGAATACGGTCACCTTCTATAATGGCGGCACTTCGCTCGGCACAGCCACACCCAGCAGCAGCGGCACAGCAACGCTGACAACGAGCAGCCTGCCCCGGGGCTCGGACAGCATCACTGCTAGTATCGCGGCTGGCGTGGGTTATACCGGGGCTACTTCCAGTGCAATCACACAGACGGTGATTCAGGCGACGCCAACCGTTTCGGCATGGCCGACAGCATCCGCCATTGCCTACGGACAGACGCTGGCTTCTTCGACGCTGAGTGGGGGGACGGCTTCCGTGGGTGGGACTTTTGCGTGGACCACGCCAAGCACGGCTCCCGGAGCGGGCACTCCCTCTGAGAGCGTGACCTTCACACCTAGCAGCACCGCCAACTACAACACGGTTAGCGGCACAGCGAACGTAACCGTGAGCGCGGCCACGCCGACCATCAGCATCAGCAGCCTTCCATCGAGCGCCAGCTATGGCGGCAGCTTCACGGCAACGTACAGCTACTCGGGCAACGGTTCTCCGACCGAGACGGTGGCGTCAAGCACCACGTCGGTGTGCACGGTGTCGGGCAATACGGTGAGCTATGTGGGCGTGGGCACCTGCTCGCTGACGGCCAGCGCCACGGCTACGACTGACTATGCGGCGGTAACAGGCAGCGCACAGAGCTTTACCGTGAGTCCGGCCACGCCGACCATCACTTGGAACACGCCAGCGCCGATCTCTTCCGGCACTCCACTAATGGAAACGCAACTGAATGCCACGGCAAATGTTCCGGGAACTTTTGTTTACACTCCGTCCTACGGCACGATCATCACCGCAGCGCAGACACTTTCGGTAACCTTTACGCCTACCGACACCAACCACTACACGACGGCCACGGCCACGGTTCCGATCACTCTTCGAACCGGGGCCAACGCGGATACCGGCACCGTTACGTTGGAAGTGAATCCCGGAACGGGGTATGTCACAGTCGCAACCTATCACTATGGTGCAACTGACACGCCTAGCAGTGTAGCTGAGGGGCTTGCCGCTGCGGCGTCCAGTCCTCTTGTCAGGGTGAAGGCGGTTGACGACGCCTTGTACATTGAGGCGATTGCGACAGGTTCGACTACAAACTACGCCTATAATCTCTCGTCAACGAATGTGAACCCCACGCTTTTCCCAGAGCCATCGTTCGTCCCCGCAGCAATCGGCGGCGGCCTCGATGGCGGAGCAGACGCCCAGAGTGCTGGCACAGGGGCCACGGTTTACAGCTTTGCGGGCAGCTACGATGGAGTTGGCAACCTCACCGGGTATACTGATTCGGTGATGGGAACGTGGAGTATGTTGAGCAGTAACGGGACCAGCGGCTACGATAGCCTCAACCGCCTGAGCGCGGCCACGCAGACGCCCGTTAGTGGCGCGGCTCAATCATTCTGTTGGACCTATGACAGCTTCGGCAACCGCACCAATCAGGCTATTTCAAATATGCCTTTCACGAATGCTGCAGGTGCAACCACCTGCCAGCTTGCTGGTTCGGCTAACCTAGTGGCAAATACCTGGGCGAATTACAACGCGAACAACCAGTTCACGGCGACCAGCCAAGCGCCCGGCGGTGTGTCCTACGACGTGGCGGGCAACGTGCTGAACGACGGCCAGAACCAGTATCTTTATGACGCGGAGGGCCGTATCTGCGCGGTAGCCAGCAGCCCGGTCCCCAGTATGACCGTGATGACCGGCTACCTTTACGACGCTGACGGCACGCGCGTGGCCAAGGGCCGCATTTCGACATGGAGTTGCGATCCTGGAGCCAACGGCTTCCAAACCACCAACGACTACATCCTTGGCCCCTCGGGCGAGCAGGTCACCGAGATGGGCATGGGCGGCACGAGCAACGGCGCCACCACCAGCGGCCTTGCTTGGCAGCACACCAACGTCTACGCCGCAGGCTCGCTTATCGCGACTTATGACAACGACGGCCTGCACTTCTACCTCAACGACCCGCTCGGCACGCGCCGCGCCCAGACCGATTACGCTGGCGTGTTGGAGCAGACCTGTTCCAGCCTGCCCTTTGGCGACGGGCTTGTCTGCACCGGCTCCACAACTTACCCCACCGAACACCATTTCACCGGCAAAGAACGTGATACCGAATCCGGCAACGACTACTTCGGGGCCAGGTACTACGCAAGCAGCATGGGAAGGTGGATGAGTCCCGACTTTAGCGAGTCGCCCGTGGGCATCCCTTACGGCGATATTGAGAATCCACAGTCTTTTAACCTCTACGGTTATGTATTCAACAATCCACTTAAGAACCGCGATCCCGATGGCCACGCTTGCGACCCGGACTACATGACCGCAGATGTGAACGGCGATACGGTAGTTCATGCTGGAGCGTGCCATCTTGATTGGTGGGATTTGCCCGGTCATGCTTGGGTTGGATTAGCAAACCTGATGATGGCCCGTACAGGAAAGCAAGCTGCAACCGGAGCTAGGCAGATGTTCTATGCCTACTCCATCGGTGTGCCGCTTGCTGGCGTTGGCGTTGGCATGACCGCTGCGGGAGGTCTGACAACTCTTGGGCTTGGAACTGCCGCAGCTGGAGGAACAGTTCAAGGACTGTACGGGGCGGTAAGTGTAGCTGCGCTACAACAGGCGGCTACGTCAGGTGGAGAAACCATAACAGTCGTAACGAATCTTGATGCGGCTCCAGCGGCTGGGCGAGCACTTTCGGTGGCAACAGGAGATGGAGCGCAATCGCTCGCAAGCCAAGCATCGGGAAGTACACAATATGTTGCGCAGATACCCAAAGCCCTGGTCAATCTCATGGAACAAAAAGGTCTCGCAATAAGGTCGTATACAAGCATGGGGGGCACGACGGCGCAGGAGATCAGATTTATGCCTCAAGCCACTCAGTTCATCACGCAGTTCTTCAAATAAATCAACTCCCGATATGCACTTGGAGAGCCTATGACGTTTTGCTGTGATGCTTTTAAGTCCAATTTCGAGATGGCAGGAACTCGCGGATTCGGTGTCTTCTCTGTTCAGTTCAATAAGGACGGAGTAGCCTTTATCCTTCAGAATCGAGCTATGGAGTCGGGAGTGGACGCTCCAGTAACCAGTTCGCCCTTGTCTCTCATATCTGAAATGCACATCCAATTTTGCCCGTGGTGTGGGACACAACTAGATCGGTTTTATGGAGCAAATCCAGCGATTATGAGACCCGATCTCAAACTCAGATGAGTGTGGATACAGCAAGCGGCGGCGGGTTCTATAAAAGGGGATGTCAAGAAGAAACACTTCACCTGATCTGCCGGGGAAGATATTTTTCTGACATCCAGTCCCTGCTGGCAGCCGCAACACTCTTTGCCAGGGCATGGTTTTGGTATCCGCTTTCGTGGGAGGTTCTCGGAGTCATATTCTTTCGCGTTTTTCCTGCGGCCGTGCCCCATCCTTTCCGCTTTTTACTGCGGAAAGGGTGGGAGACCACAAACCTCCATTGGGGATTCAGAACTATACTGATTCGGTGATGGGCACGTGGGGTTTCGGTTACGATACGCTGAACCGGCTGGTAACCTCGCAGAATACGGCCACCACACCCACGTCCACCCAATACGCCAGCAACTACGGCTGCTGGAGCTACGACGCCTTTGGCAACCGCCTCTCGCAGTCGATGTCTACTACGCCATGCATAGGTACACTGCCGATGATGAGTTGGGCGAATTACAACGCGAACAACCAGTTTACGGCGACCAGCCAGGCGCTTGGCGGCGTGCCTTACGACGCGGCGGGCAACGTGCTGAACGACGGCCAGAACCAGTATCTTTATGACGCGGAGGGCCGCATCTGCGCGGTGGCCAGCACGCCCATGCCCGGTATGACGGGCTATCTCTACGACGCGGCCGGCACGCGCGTGGCCAAGGGCCGCATTTCGGCATGGAGTTGCGATCCTGGAGCCAACGGCTTCCAAACCATCAACGACTACATCCTTGGCCCCTCGGGCGAACAGGTCACCGAGATGGGCATGGGCGGCACAAGCAACGGCGCCACCACCAGCGGCCTCACCTGGCAGCACACTAACGTCTACGCCGCAGGCTCGCTTATCGCGACTTATGACAACGACGGCCTGCACTTCTACCTCAATGATCCGTTGGGCACGCGCCGCGCCCAGACCAATTACACTGGCGTGTTGGAGCAGACCTGTTCCAGCCTGCCCTTTGGCGACGGGCTTGTCTGCACCGGCTCCACAACTTACCCCACCGAACACCATTTCACCGGCAAAGAACGTGATACCGAATCAGGCAACGACTACTTCGTCGAGCAGATGCGAGCAGGCCGCGCATGGAATAGCTCAATATATGCGGTAGAGAAAGCTGGAGCTTCTGTCCGATTCCTATGTACTCGCGTTGGTGACCCGATGCGAGTTTGCACAGGCATCATCGATGGATCCAAGTTATCAGATTCGAAATACGGGGCACGCGCGATAGCGCATGAATTGGGCCATTGCTGTTTATATGTTGATTATACTCGTTACTAAAGTTTATTTTATCTACTACTTTAGCTTGACAAGATTCAAACGCGCAGCGAGAATTTTTCCGACAATTTGTGAAGCTCGGCCCGGTTGTGAAAGTTGCCCTGTGATATAGCCTTTTATTGCTTTACCGTCGGCGTGCAATTTGAGAGCTTCCGTGCTCAACTAAGAAATCCCTGCTTACAGGAGAATTGACATTGAGGCGACAATTGAGAACATTGGCTATGAGACACTATGCAGGACACATATGGGAAACTGGCACCTTATTTCTTTTGGTCTCGTGTACACAGTTTCTACTTGGCCAAGCGACCGCGCATTCAAAAGTGATAGTTCGACGCCAGAAATCCAAATGCGCAGCCAGGTGGATTACAAGCATGATCGCCATAATAATTGTAATGTACTCTCTATCCTGCACTGCGCAGTCTACAGATACCACAAGCCAACTCCCATCAGACCCGCTTGTTGATACAGGAATGCGCGCGTCTGCGACATATGAAGGTGTACACGACAACGTCAGCCTCTCCAGCGGGAACCTGTCGCTCTGTATTCCGCTCTTCTCATTGCCGGGACGTCATCATCTCAACCTGACTATTCCCCTCTGCTATAACAGCCAGTTTACAGAGATGGTTCAACAGGCCGGAGCAGAACCGGTACCACTTGATGCTGTATCGTGGTTTCCGTGGGTGTGGGGGAAGACCACTCTGCCGATGGGGCCTGGATGGACGTTGACCGGACGGCCTGGACATTATGTCAACGCAGGCGGTGGCAATGTAGTATTTATGCCCGACGGAAGCAAACATACATTTCCCGAACAGGGTGGCGACGGCTATGACGGCCAAGGCACCGGAATTTCGCTAATTTCCAACGGGGATATTTTACTGAAAGACGGCACATATATTACTCCAGGGAATGCGCCAACTTATTCCTCGCTTGTATATGACACAAATGGCAACTATATAGATTTCGAACCAAGTTATATAACAGACACTGTTGGAAGGCGCGTCACTGTTACTGCATCAGACGCCACGAGCACCATACCAGCCTACATAGCATTTAAATACCCGGATTCAAATGGAGTCACTCGAACTGTAACCGTACAAATGGCCACCGTATCGTTGTCATGCAACATGGCGACGGGACAGAATATTGGTAATACACGAGCATATTCTATGCCGACAGCTGTCATTTTGCCAAGCGGGCTTACCTACACTCTCCAATACGACAATTGTGGAGAGCTTAGCAAGATAACATATCCAGGCGGTGGCTACACACGCTATGAATACAGCTTTCAACCTCGTGCGATGTACAACACCTCTGAAACACCCCCTGGGATATACGGCTATCAGACTAATGAGATATCAGCTAAGTATGTGTGTACATCTGCGTCAGCGACTATGGGGTCCACAAGTACGGGCTCTGGAAATACTTGTGCTGCAGCCGAGGAAGTGACGACGTATACCCCCTCTGTGCTTGGCAATAGCGAGGAGCAATTCAACAATACTCAGAATGTGGTTGTAGATCCGTTGGGTAACAAGACGATTTATCAATTCACGGAAGCAAGCAGACAAATATATGGCGCACCCGCGCTTGAAACATCGAGACAGATGTATGATGCGTCAGGCCATCTGATGAAAACCATCCAGACGCAATATACAAACACGACAATCCCCTATCAAAACGATCCGGCGGCTCCCGCAGCGTTTCCGTCAATACAGACTACCACTCTCGACAATGGAATGGTTTCTCAGATTCAATGGGACTATGACCTGAAAGCTCCTTGGGCGCTCGATACTGTCTTGACAGAACAGCGTGAGTACGACTTTGGGTCAGGAAGTCCCGGTCAGCTACTCCAGAGAACCAATTATACGTGGCTACACCGTGACAATACTCAGTATGCTGACAGCGCGGTGAACATTCTGAACCGAAAGACGAGTGAAGCCGTTTATAACAGCAGCGGCACCCTGATGGCAAAGACAGTCTACGAATATGATAATTATACCTCCGGTATATCTCAGAGCGGAGCCGCAACTAACAAGGCTGCTTATGGTGCCTCCACATTGCGAGGAAACCTGACCGCGGTAAAAAGATGGAGAAACACCGATGGTACACAATTGGTCACTCGTTATCAATACGATGATGCGGGCAACGTTGTGAGTAAAGCAGACCCAAATGGCAATACGACGACGTATAGCTATCAGGATAACTTTGCCGACGGTCAAAACCGTAGTACCGCGGCATTCCTTACAAAGACTACCTATCCTGCGGCTGGAGGTGTCTCCCATGTTACTCAGAGCCAGTACTACTGGGGCAGCGGGAAAGTTGCGGCCTCATGTGGCGAGAACTTCGCGGGAACATGCGCGGCAGGACTGACGTCGGCAGCGGACTATGCTACCTATTCGTATGATTTGACGGGGCGCACCATTTCCGCCAAGACAGGAGATGGCGGTCAGAGTACTACGTGCTATAGCGAAATGGGAGGAGGAGGCTGTGCAAGCGGATCCTATCCCCTAAAGGTTGTTTCGACCGAGGCTATTGCATCAAGCGTGGCAAAAGTGTCCACGGCGGTGCTCGATGGCGTAGGCCGTGTAATTCAAACACAACTCAATTCAGATCCGAGTTGCGCGGGCGGAACGGTGAGTGTAGATAAGACCTACGATCTGGATGGTCGAGTATCGACAGTCTCAAACCCCTACTGCTCGGCCAAAGCTGGTGCATCGACCTCCGGTATTACTACGTATACTTATGATGGGCTAGGCCGTACAACACGGTTAACACATCCCGACAACTCTTATGCTTTTAGTACCTATTTAGGTCGGGCTGTGTTGAGTGCGGACGAAGGAAATGGCACGACACGGGTGCAACGCGTCTCACAAACCGATGCCTTGGGCAGGCTCGCGTATGTTTGCGAGGTGAGTAGTACGACTCAGCAAGGAGCATCAAATACGCCCAGCTCGTGCGGCCTGGATATTAGCGCCAACGGGTTCCTTACGTCGTATAGCTACGACACGTTGGGAAATCTTACCTCCGTAACGCAGGGCGGCGTCAGCCGGGCTTTTGTCTACGATTCCCTGTCAGAACTGAGGTCAGCCAATAATCCTGAATCTAGAACAACGCTCTATAACAGCTATGATGGGGACGGCAACCTCCTCAGCAAGACTGATGCCTTGGGAAGGACGACCTCTTATAGCTATGACGGACTCAATCGCTTGACAGGGAAATCCTACTCAGACGGAACAGCATCAGCATGTTTTCAATACGATCAGAACGCCAGTGGCCACGGGATTGGGCGGCTGGCAACAGAGTGGACGCAGTCTGGAACTTGTTCGTCAACACCGCCCGCGAGTAGTGTCATCACACAGCGCACATTTGCATCTTACGACTTGATGGGGCGTGTTGCGGTCGACCAGCAGTGCGCATCACCAAACAACTGCAGCGCAACGCCGAATCAAGTCAACTATGGATACGATCTTGCAGGAGACGTGACACAATTTGCCAATGGGCTGAGCGGAAACTTGGCCTTATCATTCACCAGCCAGTCCGACTCAGCGGGCAGACTGGCTTTGTTGAACGGTTCCGAATCAGGCGGATCCTCCAACATGGTCAATCTGTTTTCGGCATCGGGCTATAGCCCGGCGGGCAGTCTGAGTGATGCCACGATAGGAGAAGGTATTACCTTTCATCGGTCCTACAACAATCGCCTTCTGCCTACTGCCGAAGCTGACACGGTTGCTACAACACCAGGAACCGCGAGCGTCGGTATTACCGGGGCAGAACAGATTTCGGCATTTTCGACGGGCAGCATCACCTTCTCCGGCAGCGAGCAGAGTACCTCCTCAGACGGACAGACTGTTTACGACAATGGAAGGTTCATTGTTTACGTAACTGATTTGTACGCCGCGCCGATTTATATCAATTATGGTCAGAACGATACGCCACAAACACTTGCTGCAAACCTGGCAAGTGATCTGACGTGTACGAGTTCTGAGAATGTGCGGGGAGTCGCGAGCGGTTCTACCGTATACCTCTTCAGTTGCGCGGCCGGTGTGAATACGAACTACGTAATCAATGCGAGTATTGATGGGCACTCGTCACAGTTTGCGCAAGCCTCGTTCGCCGTTACCACCTCCGGCGCCACGATGACGCCGGTGATCAATCTTCCTACGTCGACTGCTGCAACGGCGGTGACCTTTGCCGGGACGGAGCAGAGCGGGCAGACGGGAAATTTCTTGATCTTTGTTTTGCCGAGCGGAGGCGGAGCGCCGCTTAAAACAGTTATGGTCAGTTGGGGATCGACGAGCACCGCCAACTCGCTGGCCACAAGCCTAGCCACCGCTCTCGGAACGTGCTCTTCCGGTTCCACTGTCACCGGAACCGTAAGCGGCCCGACAGTATTTGTCTCAAGTTGCTCATCCGGAACAACAATCGTTGTATCGACGGCATTTCTTGGATACAGTGGCGGGACTAAGGCGTCCTTTGTGGCCGTAGCGACCACTCCGGCATGGGCGGGCGTCACATCCGCTGCGGTCTACGATGCAGGCACCGTGGCGCTCACCATCAACGGAACCCAGGTGGCCTACACGACGTATAATTCCGCCTCCACCGCAGCCAGTATCACCTCGGCGCTGGTCAGCGCCAGCAGCAGCAACAGCCTGGTGAATCTGACGGTGAATGCCGATAACCCGGCCTACATGAATATTGTCGCCAAAGGCGGCGGAACAGATTCAGATTACACTTACGCATTGAACACTACCTACGATACCGCGCATTTTTCAACGCCGTCCTTCGAAGCCTCCTCCGCCTCAGGTTCGCTTGTAGGCGGTGCGAACGAGCCGCTATATAGCTGGTCCATATCGAGTTATGCTCCCGACGGGGACGTGCTGGCGATGACGGAAGCGGTGATGGGCACATGGACGTATAATTATGACGACATGAACCGGTTGGTGAGCGGCACGGCAGCAG
>Ga0224530_1000679_pt1 | contig 20757 bp, 21 predicted proteins | sample CBST75metaG_FD_179873 | JGI IMG/M metagenome (GOLD analysis project Ga0224530, IMG submission 179873) | Peat soil microbial communities from Stordalen Mire, Sweden - C.B.S.T75 | ecosystem: Environmental > Terrestrial > Soil > Wetlands > Peat | place: Sweden: Norrbotten County, Stordalen Mire...
CACCCCCAGCAGTCCCAGATATTGTATAAAAGTGTTTATATCCATTATTTCAATGCTCCTCGGACTCAGAACCTATCTCAAAGTGGCTGCCGGACCTGGATTCGAACCAAGATACTCGCCTCCAGAGGGCGATGTCCTACCATTAGACGATCCGGCAAAGATCAATCATGCCGCAGATGCGGCATTGTGAATTATGCCGCATCTGCAGGGAAAATTCAACAGCTTCATAGTTCCATGTAAACCTGGACCACCGCATGCGCGAGAACGACAAAAGAAATATAGATTCCTGCAAAGCTCGGAATGATAAAAATGTTCGAAATAACAGAAAAAATCAGTCCAAGGGATTAGGACGGGACAATGAGAACGACTCGGCTTCGTGGACGACACGTGCCATCATACGAAGCGATTCCAGTGGATATTTGCCGCTCGCCGTTTCGTCGGAAAGCATCACAGCATCGGTGCCGTCCCAGACGGCATTTGCAACATCGGAAACCTCTGCGCGCGTAGGACGCGCGTGATCGACCATGGAAAGCAACATCTGTGTCGCCGTGATCGTCCCCTTGCCGTACCATTGCGCGTGGCGAATCAGATTTTTCTGGATAGACGGCAATGTTTCGATCGGAACTTCAATACCGAGGTCGCCGCGAGCGATCATAATGGCATCGGAGGCGCGGATGATCGCGTCGATATTCTCGAGCGCCAAGGATGTTTCTATCTTCGCAATGATCTTCGTTTTTGTACCGACGATCTTCCGCAATTTTGTGATATCTTCCGCCGTCTGCACAAAGGAGATGGCCATGGCATCCACGCCGCATTTCAAACCGAACTTTGCATCGCGGATATCCTTTACGGTCAATCCCGAATTCGAAAGCTTGGTTCGTGGCACGTTCACGCCTTTCCGGGAATGCAAAATGCCGCCACGGATGACCCGCGCCGCAATGCGAGTTCCCGAAACCCGCTCCACAAGGAGTTCCATGTCACCGTTCGCGAGATAAAGCGGATCACCGCGATGGATCTCGAGATGCAGGCGGGCGTGATCGATGAAAATAGCAGAAGCGTCGCGCCGATCGGTCGTAAAAGAAATCATTTCCCCTTCCTGGAGTTTTTTGCCTTCCGGCGGAAGTTCTCCTACGCGGATACGCGGACCCTGCAGATCCTGCAGGATCTCGACGTGCCGCTTTTCGCTTTTCGCCGCGCCGCGGATGCTTTTGATCCACTCATTGAAGATATCCGGCGTACCGTGCGAAAAATTGAGCCGCGCCATATCCATGCCGGCCGCCACAAACCGCCGGATCATGGTCTTGGACCCGGAAGCGGGACCGATGGTCGCGACTATTTTTGTTCGCATAGTATTCATATTTTATGCGAATACCTGGAACACAACAAGAGAAAGAAATGCCCCTCCAAATTCCTCGTGAGGCTCGAAATGACAAAAAAGCACAGCCCCTCGTCTTCACGGAGGGCAAATCGGAATAATACGAGAAAATCCTATTCCTTCGGGCTGACCGACACGAGCAGCGGACTCGCGATAAAGATGGATGAGTAAATACCGGTCACGACGCCGACGAGGAGCGTTAAGATGAAGTATTTCAGATTGACAGGGCCGATGAAGTACAGCGAAAGGAGGACAAGAATGAGCGTGAGCGACGTATTGATCGAACGCGCCATGGTTTGGTTCACGCTGTCGTTCACGATGCCGTCGAATTTTTCCTTGCCGCGGCGCAAAAGCAGATTTTCACGGACACGGTCAAAGACCACGATCGTGTCGTGTACCGAGAAGCCCATCACGACGAGCAAGGCGACCACGGCATTCGTATCGATCTCCACGCCGCGGAAATGGCCGAGCAGGACGAGCATCCCCGCAGGCACGGAAACATCATGCACGAGCGTAAGCAGCGTTATGAGTCCGTATTTCCATGAACTGACCGGCCGCGATGCCTTGCGGAACGCATAAGCGACGTAAAGCGAAATGCCGACCAATACGAGAATGATGGCGATCACGATGTTCTTGCGGAGCGCTGCGCCTACCGAAGGACCAATGGACTGAAAGCTTGATTCGTCGAACGACGGCCATTGCGCCTTGAGCGCGGTAACATCCGCCTGATGGGTCGCTTCGTCGATATCGTCGAAACGCGCCAGGAACGAATCATTATCGCCATTCGTGCTGATGGTTGCATTCGAAACGTGAAGCGTCGAAGAAAAGAAGGTCTGTACATCGCTCAAAGAAGCACTGGCTCCCGGCAGAGAAAATTCCCACAATGTGCCGCCTTTGAACTCGGCGCTCTGCCGGAAACCGAAGACCACCATGGACACCAACGCAATACCGACAAGAATGCCGGAAAGCGTAAACCATATTTTTCTGTGACCAACGATATTAAGCATGTTGCGGAGCAATGGTCTTATTTTGTTTTCCTTTTCCCGTATGTTCATACACGCGCAAGAAGAGCCGTGTTGTCGTGATGGCACTGAACAGGCTCACGATCGTACCAATGAGGAGCGTCAGTGCGAATCCCTGTACGAAGCTCGAAGTGAAGTAGTAAAGAATGATGGCCGTGATGATAGTGGAAGTATTTGAATCGCGGATGGACGGCCATGCGCGGCGGAAACCTTCCTCAACCGCGGAGATCCTCGGCAAACCGCGCTTCTGTTCTTCCTTGATGCGCTCGAAAGTAAGAATATTGGCGTCGACGGCCATACCGATCGTGAGCACGAATCCGGCGATACCGGACAGGTCCATCGTGATGCCGATCAGCTTGAAAATGCCGAGCGTGAGCGCAATGTAGATGATAAGCGCGCAAGCCGCAAAGAAACCGAACAATCGATAATAGAACAGCATGAACAGAATGATAAGGATCGTACCGATGATCGCCGCAAAGATGACTTTCTTCAAGGAATCATTGCCGAGTGACGCGGAAACCGTCTGCTGGTTCACCAATTTGATCGGTGCAGGAAGCGCGCCAGCATTGAACCGTTCCACGAGGGTCTTCGCCGAATCAACCGTGAAATTACCCGTAATGAGCGCGGTACCGCCCGTGATCGCCTGGTCGACCGTCGGGGCTTCGATCAAATTGCCGTCGAGGAATATCGCCAGCGGCTTGCCGACGTTCGCCGCGGTCATCTTCCCGAAAATATCGGCACCATCGCTGTTGAACGTGATCTGCACCTGCGGCTTGCCGGTCGTCTGATCGAACGTGAGCTGGGCACCCGTGATGTACTGTCCCGTAAGATTGGTCGGTACATATTGCGTGGACGAGCCGCTCGTATCAACCTCCGCAAAATCCAAAATAGGCGTTTCGCCGATCTGATTGATGGCATCGGTCACGTTCTTGATGCCGGCAAGATCAACATCGAGCTGGGCGTTATTTCCCGTCTGTGCGATGTAAACCTGCGGATCGCTGACACCGAAAAGATTGACGCGCTTTTCAATGACGTCGCGGAGACCGGCGATCACCGATGATTGATCCGCCGCGGAAACCTGCGAAAGATCGATCTGATAGACCAGATGCGTACCGCCGACCAGATCAAGCCCCAATTTCCACGGCATTTCTTTCGCACCCCAATTTTTCGGATAGACAAAAAGAGCCGCCACAATGGCGATCAGAATGACAATCGTGAGATATAGGCCCGGATGACGCCTCATAGGAATCCATTATAAGTAAACGAAAAAAAATCGCAAGTGCTCCGGTTTTCCCGTTTTCCAAAAGATACCGTGAACGGAATAATATCCCGAAGGGTACGCGAAGACAAACCCCTCCGGGACATTATTCCGTTCCGCAAAAATTAATCTTTCAGAAAAGAAATCCTCCGCTTATATATCAGAGGACTGTCGTCCCCGCGCGGGAACAAAAGATAAATCCTGAATTTCATGTCTTCTTTTAGATAAACTTTCGCCCATACGGTAAATTTGTTATAATTTTTTCATGAACGAACATTCAAAAAAACAGACAGACCACAAGAAAAGCATTAAAAAATTGAGGATCGCGACCTGGATACTGATCGCGGTCGCCGTCGTGCTCGGCGGATATCTCTATATAAAAACCATTCCGCCGCCGAACGGAAAATATGATTCTTTCGCGAAATGCATCGCGAATACCAGTACGACATTCTTTGGCGCGTTCTGGTGTCCGCACTGCCATGATCAGAAGACCGAGTTCGGAGATTCCGCTCAATATCTCCCTTATGTGGAATGCTCTCTGCCGGATGCATCAGGACAAACGCAGGTCTGCATCGATAATAAAATACAGGAATATCCAACCTGGCGATTTCCGGACGGCTCCGTGACAAGCGGGATCCAAACCCTCCAAACGCTCTCGGAAAAAACCGGCTGCGCCCTGCCGACCGGTACAAACTAAAAATAATATACATGACCCCTATCGTCCAAAACGTCACTGATCTTCTTGCTTTCTTTACGGTGCTCGCCGATATCCTCGGGATATGTCTCTTGATACTCGTCGCAACACCACTTTATGATCGCGGCATCGGAAAGCGTATCGGTGCGTTCTTCGGAAAATACGCTGTTCTTTTTTCGTTCCTGATCGCCATCGGTGGTGTTGTCGGAAGCCTGTTCTATTCCGAATTCGCACACTTCCGGCCCTGCATACTCTGCTGGATCGAACGCGGATTCCTTTATACCGATGCTGTCATATTTATCGTCGCCATTATGGCAAGGAAAGAAGAATATGTCCGGAAATACGGGAATTTCGTAAGGAATTGCACCCTCACTCTTTCGAGCCTTGGCCTCATCGTAAGTATCTACCATTCCTATCTCCAGCTTGGCGGCAATTCGCTTTTCCCCTGTTCCGCAACGGGCACAAGCTGCGAATTCGTCTATTTCATGGAATACGGCTACGTGACGATCCCCATGATGGCGCTCACCGCTTTTGCACTCATTATTCTCTTTATGGTTCTCCATAAAAAGAATTCAGGGATCTAAAATTTCAAGTCTTATGCCCTGAGTTTTTATTCGAAACAAATCGAAGTTTCGCTCAATTTTTGATACGAAATTATTATCCGATCTTCTTTTCGATGGCGTCAACTCGAACTTCAAGCGCGGCAATTTTTTCTCGCGTATCAACTTTTTTGATCAGTTGCCGAATTTGCTGAAGTTCCTGCGTGACATTATAAAATCCATTCTCCGTACGTTCTTCCAGTGCATCAATACGAAGAGTGAGCATTTGCATACGCTCCTTCAAGCTGCTTATTTGTCTTGCCAGATCTAAAAATCCTTTCTGTATCATAACTGCCAGAACATCCAAAGTAATTTTTTTGTTCATCACCGAAATCATAGGGAGTATGAAAAAGAACGCAAGATTTATTTAATAAAGATTTAATGATCTATTTTGATCTATCTCAATGTCACAAACATCCCGATTGCTGCTGCAAGCATAAGAACAAACGTCGCCCAGAGAAAGGTTTTCGAAAGCCAACCGCTCCGATGTTCGCCCATGATCTTTTTATTTGAAGAGATCATCGTGATAAGCGCGATAAGCGGCACGGCGACAACGCCATTCAAAACCGCGGTTACGATGAGCGCTTTGATGGGATCAACACCGACAAAGTTGATGGCCAAGCCGATAAGCGTCGCAACCGTGATCACGCCATAAAAACCGTGCGCTTCACGGAACTTGCGATACAATCCTTCGTGCCAGCTGAAAGCTTCCGAAAGCGCATACGCAGCAGAACCGGCAAGGACTGGGACCGCAAGAAGCCCCAAACCGACGATACCGATCGCAAAGATCAGTTCTGCCAAAAATCCCGAATGTGGAAACGTATGCACCAATGGCGCGAGCGCTTTGGCGGCATCGGATGCCGTTGCAATGTTCGTCACGCCGCTCGCATGAAGCACGGTTGCGGTCGCGAGAATGATGCACCATGTGATGAAATCGGAAATGAACATACCAAGGGCATTATCAAGCCGCATGTTCTTGATGAATTTTTTCGAAACGCCCGATCTTTTTTCAATACCATCGGTAATTTCCTCTTCCACTTCTTCCGATGCCTGCCAAAAGAACATATAAGGAGAGATCGTAGTGCCCGCAACGCCGACCAGTATGAAAAGGAATGCGAAACTGAAATTCATATGCGGCAAGAAAGTTGCAAGCAGAATTTCGTGCCACGGTTCATGGACCATGAAAACAACGATCGGATAGACAAGCAAACTTGCCGCCAGCCACTTCAGGATATGCGCGTAGGTTTTGTAGGGTATCCATATCTCAAGCAAAAGCATCAATGCCGTGAAAAATAGCGTGATAATGACAAATGGAACAGGAATGATAAGCCGTACCGCCGACGCCATCGCACCGATATCGGCGCCGATATTCACCGTATTCGCGATCAAAATAAGCGTAACTGCGACAAACAATATCTTCTTGCTGTAGTTCTCGCGGATCACCTGCGCGATCCCCTTTTTCGTCACGGCGCCGATCCGGGCGCAAGCCTCCTGAACCGCCGTCATGAACGGATAAAGGAAAAGCGCCGTCCAGAGCTGGCCATATCCGAACTGCGCGCCCGTTTGCGAATAGGTTGCGATGCCTGACGGATCATCATCGGCAGCTCCCGTAATGAGGCCGGGGCCTAGGACGCGGAAGATTCTCGAAAATCCGTGTTTTGATTTCTTTTTTTGTCCGTTCCGTTCTTCGGTCATGAGTTATGTGCTAAAATAGATTTGCTCCTAAAAAATAATACCATGAAAAAATTAAAAATCACCATCGGTGTTGTGTTGGGTATTGTCCTGCTTGGGCTCGCAATGATTTATTGGACAACACCAGCGGACTCATTACCGACATGGCTTCCCGGCTTCGCCGTCGGCGACAGTGCGATCCATATCAAGCACGGCATTGCGGCATTTGTCGTCGCATTGGCCGGTTTCGCCTATGCATGGTTCTCTAGCGGAAAAAAGAAATAAATCATCTCCTTCCTTGTCAGGTCCGTGCCCGCCTGCGCGGGTACAGGCTCCGGCGGACCATCCGTGCTTAAAATTTCTTTTTTAAAAAAACGGATCGTCCGACCAGATCGGACGATGACAAAACAGGTATTATTTCAATATGATCATCGCCACGATGCCCGCAAAAAAGCAGTAGAGCGCAAACGGCGCGAGCGTCCGATCCTCCGTCGAGAAATATTTTGTGAGGAATTTCACGGAAAGATAAGCGAAAAGCGCCGCAGCCAGCGCACCGGACAATGCGACCGTGATCGCGGCGATATTTCCGGAAATGAACAACTGCGGCAATTCAAGTGCGGCGGCTGCGCCGATGATCGGCGTGGCGAGCAAGAAAGAAAAACGCACGGCGTCCTCATGGGAAAGGCCGTTCAACAATCCTCCGGCGATCGCGGAACCGGTACGGGAAAATCCAGGAATGAGCGCAAGGATCTGCATCGTACCAACCTTGATCCCCTGCCACAACGAAAGTTTCGCGATGCGCGCATCGCTCCCTTGTATGTTCGACGATTCTCTCTTTTTTCTGCGACGCAGGATCTCCGCGCCCGCAAGCAGAAAACCGTTCAGCATCAGGAAGAACGCCGCCGATTGCGCCGAAATGAAATAGCGCTGAATCTGATCCTTGAACAGAAGCCCTAAAATACCTGCAGGTATTGTGCCGGCGACCAAAAGCCATCCAAGCTTCGCGTCATGATCGGATTCCTGGATCTCCCGATCACGGAAGGACCGAAAGAGTCCGTTCACGATTCGGAGCCAATCTTTCCAAAAAAAGAGCAGGAGTACGAGTGCGGTCGCGAAATGCGTCGCCACCAGAAACATCAAAAAAAACGGCGATTGCTCGTTGATGTTCCATCCAAAGACCTGCGGTAAAATGACGCTGTGGCCCAAACTCGATATCGGAAACAATTCCGATATTCCCTGTAACGCGCCAAGAACGATACCTTGAACGTAAGTAAGCATGGGATCAGTATATCACGTCCATCCCCCTTTGAGCGCCATAATTTCGAAATGACCCTCCGAAAACCCCCTGTGCATAACTCGCCTTTACCCATAAAAAACAGCGAGGAGTAAAATAAAGGTATGAAAGTTCGGGAAGTTATGGTAACCCCATTGGTTACGGTGACGCCTCGGACAACGTACGAAGACGCGGCGTTTTTATTGCAGGAATACCGCTTGAACGGCATGCCGGTTCTGGACGAACACGGCCAGTTGCTTGGCGTCATTACGGAAAAGGACCTTTTCCGGGCGCTCTACCCCCGCTACGAGGAATATTTATCCGAATTCGAAACGTATATCGATCAGGAAAGTCAGGAAGATGACATTGATGATATTCGCGAACAGCCGATCGAAAAATATATGAGCCATACCGTCATCACGATCGGCCCCGATGCCCATATCCTGCAAGCCGGCGGTTTGATGCTGGCACATAACGTTCATCGTTTACCGGTCGTAGAAAACGGAAAACTGGTGGGGATCATTACGCGCGAAGATATCTATGACAAGATAGTCAAGAAGCATCTGGGAACACGCACGGCAAAAAAGGAATAAAATTTTTGGGGCAGACTCCGCTCGAAATGACAGCTGGGGAAATAGGTTTTTGAAACGGGTTCTTCTTATTTTTCTTTTTCGATCTGAAGCAATCGGTTGTATTTTGCGATCCGCTCGCCGCGAGCCGGCGCACCAAGCTTAAACCCTTCGGCGCGGACGCCGTAGGCAAAATCGGCTATGAAATCATCGTCCGTTTCACCGCTTCGATGCGAAGCAACGACCGCCCAGCCGTATTTTCTCGCGAGCCGCACCGCATCAAGCGATTCCGTCACGGTTCCGATCTGATTCGGCTTTATGATAACCGCATTAATGCTTTCTTCGTCGCGCGCTTTTTCCATATTGAGGACATTCGTCGTCGTGAGATCATCGCCCGCAATCCACGTCTTCCCCTTAAAATGCAGGTTCAGCGAGGCAAACGCCAAAAAATCCTTTTCATTGAACGGATCTTCGATATAGATAAGTTTATTATCCCTCACAAGTTTGACATAGGTCTCCTCTAATTTCTTATCGCTCAGCTTTTTAACGTCGGTAGCGGCGGCATCCATGCCAAAATCGATCTTCTTTTCAAGATGCAGCCTTTTTGCGACCGATCTCAAAATCTGGAATGGTTCGGCATTGTTTTTGAAATCCGGAGCAAAGCCGCCTTCATCGCCGAGATTCACCGCATTCTTTCCTTTCATTTTTTCGAGCGTGGCACCCAAGGCATGGTACGTCGCAATGCCAACCTCGACCGACTCCGCAATCGTTCGACATCGAGGAATGATCAGGTATTCCTGAAAATCAAGGTTATTGCCCGCATGCAATCCCCCGTTCACCACGTTGATGAAAAGGCGCGGGTGAAGTATGTCGTTCCGATCCTCCGCCGGATCCTGTCCTCGGCGCCGATCAAGGGCGGAGGACGACAGAGAACCGCGGATATGTCTCCAAAGCGGCATCTTCTTTTCGGCGGCCTCCGCTCGGGCGTACGCGATCGAAACCGGCAATATCGCATTCGCACCAAGCTTTTCCTTCAAAACCGTTCCGTCTAATTTACAGAGAAACGCATCAAGCGCCGCCTGATCCTTAAAATCGCTCCGCTTCATCCATGGCGCGATCCGTTCGTTCACGTTTCTTACCGCCTGTTCCGCGGGAAGCGCACGCGCCTCCGACGAACCGGTGCTTTTTCCCTGAGGAACGGACGCAACGGCGCGGATGCCATTTTTCGTCTCAAGCAGAACCTCAACGGTCCACATGCCGCGCGAATCGAGAATGGGACGAGCTGAAAGCGATTTTACCTTCATGATTTTTGTTGCCCTCGTCCCGTGGGATGCCTCAAGGTAAACTCCGGCGATGATCCATGTCTTCCACCATGGAAGCATGGATCATCGCTCTCCCCGGACGATGACAAGATGATTAATTTGTTTTTACAAGATTCACCGGCGTTCCATTCGCAAAACCGACAATGTTGCCGATGGTCGTATTAAGAATGCGCGTGAACGCCTCTTTGGTATTGAACGCATTATGCGGCGTGATGATGACGTTCGGCATATCGACCAAGACATGGTCCTCGAGAACCGTTTTAAGGTCATGCTCTCCGGCATGGCCGGTCACGAGGGCGAACAATTCATCCTTGATCATCCCCTCTTCCTCGAGTACATCAAGTCCCGCGCCGCCGAGATGGCCACTCTGCAATGCGGCAACGAGCGCATCGGTTTCGACAACCGCGCCGCGGGCCGTATTAATGAGATAGGCACCCTGTTTCATGAGCCCGATATTCTGCGCATTGATCAAATGATGCGTTGACGGCAGATATGGCACATGAATCGTCACAATATCGCTTTCGGCAAGCACATCGTTCAAGGGCTTATATTCGAATCCAAGTTCGGTCGCGAGCGCAGGGTTCGGGAATGCATCGAATGCGATCACCTTCATGCCGAACCCGTTCGCCATACGGATCACATGCTGGCCGATATGGCCGGTTCCGAGAACTCCGAGCGTCCGCCCCATCAGATCGAATCCGCGCAAACCGTCCAAACGGAAGTTACCTTCTTCTTTGATGCGATCTCTTGCTTCGCAGATCTTCCGCGAAAGCGCGAGGATCAGACCGAACGCATATTCCGCAACCGTGTTCTCCCCATAGGTCGGTACATAGGAAACCGTGATGCCGCGAGCAGCGCACGCCTGAAGATCGATATGATCGTAACCCGTCGAAAGGGTCGCGATATGCTTCAAGTTCGGCAGAGCGTTCACGACCGTCGCGTCGGCCGCTGAATCTACGAACGTTCCCAAGATATCGAAATCCGTATCAGCAGCCAGATGATTCTTATCTATTATCCCATTTACAAAACCGACCTCGACACCCGCCGCCGCGAGCGCCTGATTTTTTTGCAGATACTCCTCCGCCCACCCCTCAAGGTTAAAGAAAACAGCTTTATGTGTTGTCATGAATTTATTATTGGTTTTGATTCATTATAACATTTCGGAACATATCCCGAAATAGACTTTTGCGCCCGCGTGGACCCGATGAGATTTGAACCCATTTCCCTGTCTGGCAAGAGTAGTATCCTACCCGGCCTCTCTCCGACATTGTTTTCCGGCCGCGCGGCGAGGGCTGTTCCCCGCGCGCAAGGAGCCGACGAAAAAATTGTAGCCGTGGCTACATTGAGGAGGAGCGACGCCGTGCCCAGGAAAAAAACCGCAGCCCGAAGGGTTCCGTCCCTTTTCGCATCCGGCATCGTTGCTCCTCGGAGTCGTAGCTACAAGCTACTGTCTCCTTATCGCGCCTTGCCGGGTGCAAAAAGATGCCGGGAACGCGGATGCGGAAACAATGCAGGAGAGAGGCCTGACGAAGGGCCCATGATACGCGAGCAAAATCATCATCTCATAACGATCATTAAAATTATCTTAAAGAAAAACAGCCATTAATCGGCTGTTTTTCTTTGCCAGACAGGTATTGTCCTGCGGTAACAGGACGTACTGCTTCGTAATTTATAATATTCATCCTCAACCGGATGTCACATAAGATTTAATGAATTTTTAATCCAATACATATTCCCATCCCGGTTGCCAGGATTTGGTTCTCCGCCAATCCTCGGCAAATGCCCGCTCCCACGTTTTTCCTTTGAGTAAAATTTCGAGCGAAAGCTGTGGAGCTTTATGCGAAACGATCGCAACGGATTTGCCATCATAATTCTGCTTTAAGAATTTGAGGAAATCAGTAATTCTCACCTTCACATCTTCATAGCTCTCGCCATTCGGAAATCGCTCTGTGACCATTCTTTCTTGCATGGGTTCGACTATTGACGACGGTTGAACCGTCATGTCGCCATAATCGCACTCACGCAGCCGCGCATCGGAAATAATAGAGGCCATTTCTCCAAATGCTAATTTCGCGGAATCAATTGCTCGCGAAAGATCGGAGCAGAAAACGACATCGAACTTTTTGCCGCTTATCTGATTCTTTAGGAGCACCGACTGCTGAATCCCCGTTTCTGAAAGCTTGGAATCGTTCCAGCCGGATGCGACACCTTTTTCGTTATCCACCGTCGTCCCGTGCGGAAAATAAGTGATCGAAACGGACATGATCATTTCCCTAATTCTTTCTCTTTTTCCGCTATAGCAACGGTTGTGCGAACTACCGTGTCGGGGTTCAGAGAAATACTTTCGATTCCTTTCTCAACGAGAAACTGGGCAAAATCGGGATAATCGGACGGGGCCTGGCCGCAGATGCCGATGTATTTCTTGCGCGCAAGGCATTTTGGGATGATCTCGCCGATCAGTTCCTTCACGGCCGGATTGTTCTCGTTCGCCACTTTGCTCACGATGCCGGAATCGCGGTCGAGGCCGAGCGTAAGCTGAGTGAGATCGTTCGAACCGATCGACATACCGTCGAAGATATCGAGGAACTTATCCGCAAGGATCACGTTTGCCGGGATCTCGCACATTACATAGATCGGCGTCGTCTGGGTTGTGTTCAGGTGCCGGACGCCTGCAATATATTTTGTGATGAGACCGGTCGACGCCATTGCTTCCTGCGTCTTGATCCCTTCCTCCACGGTACGGCAGAACGGCACCATTGGGATCACGTTCGTAAGCCCCATGTCGTCGCGCACCATTTTGATCGCCGCGCATTCGAGCAAAAATGCCTGCTCGAACTTCGGATCATAGTACCGTGAAGCGCCGCGCCAGCCGATCATCGGGTTCTCTTCCTTCGGTTCGTACATCTCGCCGCCAAGCAAGGTCCGATATTCGTTCGTTTTGAAATCGGAGAATCGCACGATGACCGGGCGCGGGAAGAACGCTACGCCGATCTCCGCAATACCATAGGCAAGATTTTCGATATAGAACTTCTTCGGATCGCTCCAACCTGCCATTTTCACCGCGATCTGCTTCCGCACCGCAGGCGTTTGCGCCTTGAGATTCAAGAGCGCGTTCGGATGCACGCCGATCTTCCCCGCAATGATGAACTCTTCGCGTGCGAGACCGACGCCCGCCGTCGGCAGGAATGAATCCGCAAACGCCGACTCCGGGATTGCAACGTTCACCATCACTTTCGTCTTCGGCTTCGGTAACGTTTTGAGATCGCGCTCCGTCACCTTGAACTTCAAAATGCCTTTGTAGATCGTGCCCGTACTGCCGGTCGTATCGACCGTCACCGGATCACCTGTTTTAATGAGCTTCGTTGCGCGTTCCGTTCCCACGACCGCCGGAATGCCGAGTTCGCGCGAAACAATCGCCGCATGCGATGTTCGGCCGCCTTTATCGGTCACGATCGCCGCCGCCATTTTCATGATCGGCTCCCAATCAGGGTCCGTCATAGTGGTCACAAGCACTTCGCCTTTCTTGAAATCGCGGATATGCTTCGCATCCAAAATGACCCGCGCCTTGCCGGCACCGATCTTCGAACCAACGGATGATCCGGTCACGATCACTTCCTTTTTTCCTGAAAGTTCATACTCCAGCAATTTCGAGAAATCCTGGCCGGCATGCACCGTCTCCGGTCGCGCCTGCACGATGAAAAGTTCGCCCGTCACGCCATCCTTCGCCCATTCCATATCCATCGGCGTCCACTTCTTATAATGTTCCGTATAGTGCTTCTCGACGATCGTGCCCCAACGCGCAAGCTTCGTGGCTTCGGCATCGGTCAGCACGAACGACGTTCGCTCCGTGAGCGATGTCGGAACGATCTTGGTCTGTTCGATACGCCGCCCCGCATGATAGATCATCTTCCGCAATTTCACACCAAGGCGCTTATCGATGATCGGCCGCGTCACATTCTCTTCAAGGCCATGCTTCGAAACCCAGTATTCATCCGGCGTCACTTCGCCCTGCACGATCATCTCGCCGAGCCCCCATGAACCGTTGATCAGAACCACGTTCGGAAAGCCGGATTCCGTGTCGAGCGTGAACATCACGCCGGAGCACGCCTTGTCGGAACGCACCATTTTCTGCACACCGACCGAAAGTGCAATCTTCAGATGATCGAATCCGCGATCGGCGCGATACGAGATCGCGCGATCCGTGAACAAAGACGCCATCGTCGCACGCACGGCGACAAGCAGTTCTTTCGGTCCGCGGATGCCGAGATAGCTTTCCTGCTCGCCCGCAAAGCTTGCGCCCGGAAGATCTTCCGCCGTCGCCGATGACCGCACCGCAACATCAGCGTTCTTGCCATAGCGCTTCTCGATGATGCTCTTGTATGAATCGACGATATCCTGTTCCAGATCCTTCGGAAGGTTCGCTTTTATGATCGTTTCGCGCACCAGCTTGCCGCGCTTCGCGAGATCCTTCAGATTTTTCGTGTTCAAACCTGCAAGCGTTTTCGCAATGAACTCATCGAGCTTCGTATCTTTCAAAAAGTGGTAATAGGCATCGGCCGTCACGACGAATCCTGACGGCACCGGCACACCCTTCGATTTCAAAGTTACGATCATCTCGCCGAGCGAGGCGTTCTTTCCGCCGACCTGTCCGACATCCGCAATTCCAATTTCTTCATACGGCAAAATAAATTTTTGTGAGTTGTTCATATTGATTTTATTTTAACATTTTATCCCCTCTTTTGTCGCCCTTGCCCCCGCCTTCGCGAGTGGAGGCTCCGGCGAGGCTCCATGCTTTTAGGTGTTATTTAATAATTTTTGATAAAATTCATACTTTGCGGTTTGATAATTTTTGTATGATTTACCATTCATCGATTCTTTCAGTTTCTCATAATCTTGCAGTGCCGATGGATTTTCCTTTAATTTCTCAAAAACTTCTATTTGCTTCTTTTGATTTGGATCTTCTGGATCTGCAATGTATATCGAAACCTCGAATCCATCTTGATCGAACTGCCATTTCCCATTTGTCCGTTCTCCTAATGATTCCTTTATTTTCGTAATCCAATCATCGAGTTTATACGGCAAACCCAAAATATAAATATCGATGTCATTTTGCCCGGAAATCCCGAGCGCCGAAGCTCCCATAAATCTAACATCGGCATCCGGAATTATTGCTTGAATGTTCTGAATAATATTTCTCGCGATATCTGCGAGTCGAGAATCGTAAGGTTTTATGATAACGGCCTCGCGTGCTTTTTCGGGCGAAAGATGATCTAAATAATTTTGTTCGTCCGATGAAAGCATATTTTTAAGATATTTCCAAAATCCTGGATTCACGCCTTCGTGAGAATCCAGGGCGGAAAAGATTTCTCTCAAGGTTCGGAGTAACCCTATTCTTTTATCGCAATAATCAGATCCGAAACGTTTGAACCGGTCTCGCCGGTCAGAAGATAATTGCCGACTTTTTCGAAAAGTTCCTGCGTATTATTTTCGTCGCGATACTTCTTGAGATCGAGGTTCGCATCGCTCACCGCCTGCTTCGTTATTGTATCACAGATCGCACCGGCATAGGGGCCGTGATCATGGCCATCCGAACCGAACGAAAGTATCTCTTCGTCGTCTTTCACGAGATCAAGCGCGGTCGCGGCGAGCTGGAGGTTCCGTCCGCCCTCACCGCTGCCCTTTATCTCGACGGTCGTCTCGCCGCCCCACAACAAGACCGTCTTTGCGGGCATCGCGTGGATGGCGTCAGCCACCATGTTCGCAACAACGGTCACTTCACCCGCAAGCTTGGCATCGCGGATCTCCGCGGAAAAACCAAGTTTTTCCGCCTCATCTTCCATCGCATCAAGCGCCTTGCGGTTCGAAACGGCCACAAAATTTTTCACGCGCGCGAAATATTTATCGTCTTTCGGCGTTTCTATGAGATCGCATGTTTCGATATTGCAAACCCGTAGAATATCGAACTTGGTAAGAACCTCTTCCGCATCCCGTACTGTCGTCTCGTCTCTCACGGTCGGCCCGGAAGAGATATATGAAATATCATCGCCCGGCACATCGGAAAAAATAAGCGAAACGACCCGTGCCGGAAAAGCGAATTTCGCAAGTCCTCCGCCTCGGGCGAGCGACAAATGTTTCCGTACCGTGTTCAATTCCTCGATCGTGGCTCCGGCATTCGTCATCGCATTGAATATCGCCACTTCCTCGCGATCCTTCGGATCCTGCGGCAAAAAAAGCAACGTCGAACCGCCGCCGGAAATGACAAAGATCACGAGATCCCGCTCCGACAGGTCCTTCAGATTCTCCACGATCATTTCCGTCGCTGCGATATTATCGTCCGACGGCAAGGGATGCGTTCCGCAGAATATCTTCATGTTCGTCAAAGCGGGACATTTTTTCACATCAAGCACCACGCCGCGCGAAATACGGCCATCCAGGATCCCATCGACCGCCACTGCGGCATCCGCAGCGCATTTTCCGACGGCAATGAAAACCAATCGATCCACCTGCTTCAAATCGATCAATTCGCCGGCGATCAAGAGTATGTCATGATCGCAAGAGATCATTTTACGGATCACGTTTCCCGTATCAATGGCTTCGAATCCTGCTTCCGCGATCCCCAGCAATGCCCGCCGCGCAGGCGTAATCGCCAATTGATCGAAGTTCTGGATCTTCATATTCTTATATTTTACCATAAACAGAACGGTCATTTCACCGACAAAAACAATAAAATCTACTCTTCCCTGTCTTGTTTTGCTTCTTTAATCGTTGCGTCATAAACCTCAGGGGCCAGGGATCTTACTGTTTCCGCTCGCGCTTCAACGGTTTTCCACTCATCAGCCCAGTGGCCTTCAGAGAGCCGGAAATTCAAAAATGTCATTGCGTCGCTCCTACGAATATCATCGGGCAAAGTTTCATTGTCCTTCCTCTTGCCACTGATATACCCCTCGATCGCCGTTTCAGGAAAGCCGAAAAGTCTGCCCTCTGCAATGGTTCTTTTTTGATCGTGCATGGAATCTCGAATCGCGCGAAGTTCTGCGATGGTCGTCATATTGCTGCCCACATAAAAGGATGCATCAATAAATTTTCCGTCTCGGTCCTTGATCAGATCATTCGGTAATTTGGCATCATTAAGAATCCTCTGAAGATGAGCCACGCTTTGTTCAAAGCGTTCCTCGGTGGTGCCCTTATCCTTTAAACGCCCGATAATCGAAATGATCGCGGCTTTCTTCTTCTCCTCGGATAACAATATGATATCGGCCTTATCGTTGCCGCTCAAAAATTTACAGGCAGCAAGCTCATGATCGAGCTTATTTTCCCTCCTCTCAAAAGATTGTCGTTCTTGAAACATATTCACATTGATAGAGATCAGCCGTGTCGTACGACAATCACGTCGCCATCCTGCACTTCGTATTCCTTGCCTTCGATCCGGACCCATCCCTTCTGTTTTGCCGCAGTCCAAGTTTTGGCTTCCATCAACTTCTCGGAACCGATCACCTCAAGCCGGATGAATTTCTGCTCGAAATCGGTATGAATGACGCCGGCCGCCTGCGGCGCCTTCGTGCCGCGCATTATGGTCCATGCCCGCGTCTCGTCCTCGCCAGTCGTGAAAAAACTGATCAGATCAAGAACGGCGTAGGCTTTTTTGATGAGCTCCGGAATACTCTCGGCGTTCGCGACGTCCGCGATCACATAATCTGCGCCGATCGTCTTTATTTTTTCAATAAGCGCTGCCGGAACATCGCTTTCCGTACCGTTCAAAAGATAGATCTGCCGCTTCGCCGTGAGCAGATTCAAGTCTTTCATTTGCTCATTCAAGCGACCGAGCAAATGAGGATCGGAATTTGAGATCAACAATTCCCCTGCCTCGAGAATATTTTTTATATTCACAAGAAAATCACGATCACTGATCGCTTCCTTTTTTCCGCTCCGCGCTTCCGATTCGGCTTTCGCAAGTCGCTTCTCGACCGCGTCAAGATCTTTCAAAATGAGCTCCGTATTGATGATCTCAAGATCACGCAAAGGATCCACGGAATTTTCCACGTGGATGATGTCCGGGTCCTGGAACACGCGTAACACCGTGACGATCGCCTGCGTTTCGCGGATATGGGACAGGAATTGGTTGCCGAGACCTTCGCCCTTGCTCGCGCCCTTCACCAAGCCGGCGATATCGTAAAATTCGACGACGGCCGGGATCTTTTTCTTCGATTTGCTGAGTTCGTTCAGTTTTTCGAGCCGCTCGTCCGGCACCGGCACAATGCCAACGTTCGGATCGATCGTGGCGAACGGATAGTTTGCGATCAGAATATCCTGCCTGGTGAGCAGTTTGAACAGCGTCGATTTCCCGACGTTCGGAAGCCCCACGATGCCGATGGATAGAACACGAGTCGACATAGTCTTTTATGGTTACGGGTATATACCCGCTTATTACTAATTCTTTTTGAGTTCCCACAACCCTATCAAGAACGCCTCTTACTATCGCCTGTCTTGCCTCAAATTTCAAGCGGTGGAGAGCTTCTGCCGATCTCCTCGCAAATGCCTCAATCTGATCCTTGGTGGGCAACATAGCCCCGTTTATTCCATTTCCGGCAATCTGTGCTTCGGCAATTTGCCCTTCAAGGGCGGCAATCCTCTCACGAAGCGGAATGATGTATTCTTTGAGCTTTTCTATCGTGTAGATTCCAGCTCCATAAGCTTTGGTATAGCGATCCTCCTTTTCTTTCAGCTTCGCAATCTCGCTCCTTATATTTTCCGCATTTTCTAATGGGCTATGCCGTTTTTCTCGCCGCTCGCGTAGCCAGCGATTCAATTGCTTGGATAAAAGCTCCGGCGAACTCATCAGCTTTGCGACACGATCCCAAACTAACCGATCGGCAATTCTTGAGTTTATACCTCTCTCGTGGCACGTTTGCGGAAATGGGAACGTGCGGATTTTGTTTGTGCAACGATAATACAGATTCTTTCCATGCCTTGGCCCTTCACCCGTCCTTCGGGAATCGCAAACACACCATATCTTACTGCCGAGGAGATACTCATTTTTCCTATTGCTTCTGGAAAATTCAGTGTTGGTTTTTAGCCGCTCCTGCGCCCTTTCAAAAAGCTCCCTATCCAATACCGCCGGAACGGGTATCGTGATCCATTCGTCTTTAGGCCTAAACTTGGAACTGGTCTTTTTTATTTTCCGATATTTTTCCGTATTGTGCGGATTTTCCGGCACTACTGCGTATGACTTCCCGTAATACGCCTCCCCTATGTAAGTCCTGTTGCTTAAAAGATGCGATAGCGTACTGGTACTCCAAACCCCTCGCTTGCTCTTTCTTGGCCTCAAGCCCGATGCCTGTAACCGTTGTACCACGCCCCGAAGCGTCATTTTCTCGTCGGCCACCCAAGAAAATATCATTTTCAAAACCTTTATTTCTTCGTCGTTGATTTCGTAATAGCCGTGTTCCTTGTCCTTTTTAAGAACGTAGGTAAGCCCATATGGAGCTTCGCTCGTAAGGATATGTCCCTCCTTAACCTTCCGCATCTTGCCGAGCCGAAAACGCTCCGCGATCTTCACCCTCTCATATTCGGCGAATAACCCCTTAACGCCGTGGAGGATTTTTTCCTCGCCGTTCTTTGGCGAAGGCGTTGTTACAAAAAGCACCTCTGCTCCGGCTTCCTTCAACTCATCCATCACCAATTCCTGATAGGAGTACCGGCGGGCAATCCTGTCTGGATCATAAGACAAAACCCCTTCCCATATTTTGCTCTTAGCATCCTGCCTAAGTTGATCCAATTGCGGCCGCGCAAGCATATCGCCGCTCCAACCCTCATCAATGTATTCTTTGACGATAGTATAACTTTTCTTTTCCGCAAATTCCCGCACGGCGGAAAGCTGGGTTTCGATGGTATGCTCCTCCTCTTGCCGCGCCGTCGAGACACGCGCATAAACGGCGATCAACTTTACCTCTTTTTTAATGTCTTCCATCATCGGTTTAACTTTTATGTTTTTCCAAAAACCTTTTAAGTTCCGATTTTGGTATACGCCATAATGCCGTTTTTCCCTTGCCGAGCTTATAACCCTTCAGGCTCTTATTCTTGAGCCATCGTTCTACTGTCCTAACGTGAACCCGAAAGTATTTTGCTACCTCGCTCATTGTCATAAATTCCATACTTAGAGTATATACGAAGATACACCTAATTGTCAAATGTTTAAAAACTCCCCTTTATCAAGCAATCCTTCGCCGTCCATTTTTAGCACTTCTTCAAAAAGCCGGTCGAAGGCTTTATTCAAACTAATTTCTGCCTCCGGTATAATTTCCGCCTGTCGGTAGATTATCTTTGGCGCGGCCTTACGAAGCTCTCCGTTAAGAACTACCTTAGGGACAATATGGATTTGTGCGGCTTGCTTTAGGGGCGACATTTGAAAAAAATTAAGCGGCCGGATCGTCGGGTTTTTTCATTGCCTCCGCAATAAGCTGTTTCAGATCTTCTCTGCCAGCGAGAACATATGGAATATCTTTCTCTTGCCCATTAAAATCAATACTTCTTATAATTTCTAACTGCCTATGCTCGTCAATTTTCCCATAGCCATAAGAGCCGAAGGTCGTTCCGGTATTTTCATGCCCAAAACTTTGGCTGATGGCCTTCTTCTGTTCTTCAGTCAATGGCAATTTCGATATTTCGTGAACCAGTAAATGTCTTAACGTATGCGGATGGAAATATGGAACTCCGGCCTGAACAAATCTTTTTTCAAATATCTTTCTTGGCGATGATGAGTTTTTCCAAAAAATCGGCTCGACTTTGCCAGTATTGAAATAGCTTAAATTTTCCTTGCCATTATCTATCTTAGTCGCTGGAAAAATCGGGTATGTTGGCTTAAATCCCTTTTGCTTTTCCAAGTAATCAAACCACGCGACGAAATACTTTAGCGGCTCTTTGTATGAAAAAGGGATCAGGGATGAAACGAACCTTTTGGAAAATTTCGTCTTTACT
>Ga0224530_1000680_pt1 | contig 20700 bp, 13 predicted proteins | sample CBST75metaG_FD_179873 | JGI IMG/M metagenome (GOLD analysis project Ga0224530, IMG submission 179873) | Peat soil microbial communities from Stordalen Mire, Sweden - C.B.S.T75 | ecosystem: Environmental > Terrestrial > Soil > Wetlands > Peat | place: Sweden: Norrbotten County, Stordalen Mire...
GCTTCATCGGCGAGCGGCGCGCCATTTCGCTGGACCCGAACTGCGGCTGGACCCGCGGCAAGGCCGATGTCGTCTACATCGCCGACGCCTTCCCGGTCATCGCCAAGGTCAACGAATTGCTGGAAGCGAAAAAGGTGTAGTTTGCTCGGGCATTGTCCTTTCCCATCCTTGGCGCAACGATCCGTCAAGGATGGGGCCTCTTATGAAAAAGCCGAAACTGAACGATGGAAAAACAATGAAGACACGCTTTTGCACGTTGGGGCTGTTTCTTCTGTTTTTGACCTCAACGGCGGGATGCATCGCTGCCGCGCAGAGCGCCGCTCCGCCTGAAGCCGCGCCGCTTGTGTTGCCGATGGAGAACTCCGGCGGCCACCTGTATGTTGAGCTGGAAGACCGTACGCTGGGCAAGCTGCGGTTGATGGTCGATACGGGAGCGGAGAAGACACTGCTGTCGGCGCGGGCGGGCGAGAAGGCGAAGGTGGACCGGCATCTTACCGACCGCTTCTTCTCGTTCAACGGTTTCGGGCATGGGAAAAAAGCCAAGCTGGCGGGACATACGAATCTGGAACTGCGCTCGGGGGAGCGGTCGCTGGCCAAGGTGGATGCGCTGGTGCTCGACTCCGGCAATCTGGATGGGGAGAAACAGCCAGCGCTGGACGGGATTCTGGGGTGGGACTTTTTTCAGCATCTCTGCGTACGGCTGGACAGCAAAGGAAAGCGGATGACGCTCGACGCCGCGGACCACTGCGCAACAAGTGAAGAGGGGTTCTACACGCCGCCCGTGGAGTGGCTGCATGAGGGGCTGTTGCTGCCGGTTACGGTGACGCTGGCCAATCAACATACGATGAAGCTGAAGCTGCATGTGGATACGGGCAGCGACAACATCGTGCTGAGCCCACGGCTCAGAGATGAACTGGGGCTTGAGAAAAAACCGCAGGCGGAATCGCAGTATCAGGGCAAGGGCGTGAACGGCTCCTATGCCTGGGACGTGGCATACGCCACGGAAATCGAGGCCGACGGTGGACATCCAGAGATCAAAGGCAAGATTCCATTGGTGGTCCCGCGTTCGGGATACTCACACCCGATGAGGCTGTTCAGTGGAAAAAATGAGGCGCTGATGTTCCATGACGGAGTTGTGGGCAACAGCATGTTGAGCCGGTTCGAGCTGATCTTCGATCCGGTACAGAAGAAGCTATATGAACGGGCAGACAGCTATGTGCCTAAAGGCAAGGAACAGACGGCGAAGCGGTAAGTGTGCAGTTTTGCCGGTTGAAGAAGTTCCATTGAGTTCGTGCTATCCCAGGTCTCAAAATCGAGACCTGGGGCACCCAGCGGTAGTGCAAAATCAAGCTGTCAGAGACCTAGGCGGTGTAGGTAGAGGAGGCAACGCGGCCTCCGTGACCTGTCCAGTTGGTGTGGGAGAACACACCGCGAGGCTTGTCGACACGCTCGTAGGTGTGAGCGCCGAAGTAATCGCGCTGCGCCTGGAGAAGATTGGCGGGCAGCCGTTCGCTGCGCAAACCGTCAAAGAAGGCCAAGGCTGTGGAGAACGCCGGAGTGGGAATGCCCAGTTCGATGGCGTGAACCAAGGCCTTGCGCCAGGACGCCTGGTACAGGTTGATGGCTCCGGAGAAAAAGCCGTCGAGCAGCAGATTCTCCAGCTCGGGGTTCTTGTCGTAGGCCACCTTGATTTTGCCGAGGAACTGGCTGCGGATGATGCAGCCGCCACGCCACATCAGCGCGATGCCGCCAAAGTTCAGGTTCCAGCCATTCTCCTTGGCCGCGGCGCGGAGCAGCATGTAGCCCTGGGCGTAGGAGATGATCTTGGAGCAATAGAGCGCGCGGCGCACATCCTCGATAAATTCGGCACGGTCGCCGGTCGCGGCCTTGGTCGCCGGACCCGTGAGGGTCTTGGAAGCGTTGACGCGCTCTTCCTTCAGAGCCGACAGGCAGCGCGCGAAGACCGCTTCGCCAATCAGGGTGACAGGCTGGCCGAGGTCGAGGGCGCTGATGGCGGTCCACTTGCCTGTGCCCTTCTGGCCGGCGGCGTCGAGAATCTTGTCGACGAGCGGCTTGCCGTCCACGTCCTTGAAGGCAAAGATGTCGCGGGAAATCTCGATCAGGTAGCTGTCGAGCTCGCCCTTGTTCCACTCGGCGAAAACGTCGTGGAGTTCGTCGGCGGTAAGGCCAAGCCCGCGCTTGAGCAGGTCGTAGGCTTCGCCGATCAACTGCATGTCGCCATACTCGATGCCGTTGTGGACCATCTTGACATAGTGGCCGGCACCATTCTCGCCCACCCAGTCGCAGCAGGGGGTTCCGTCTTCAACCTTGGCGGAGATGGACTGGAAGATGTTCTTCACATGGGGCCAGGCAGCGGGATTGCCACCAGGCATCATCGAGGGACCGCGGCGCGCGCCCTCTTCGCCACCCGAAACGCCGGTGCCGATGAAGAGGATGCCCTTGGCAGCCAGATCCTTGGTGCGGCGGTTGGTGTCAGTAAACAGCGAGTTGCCGCCGTCGATGATGATGTCGCCCGCTTCGAGGTGGGGCACGATCTGGTCGATCATCTTGTCGACGGTTTCACCGGCCTTGACCATCAGCATGACGCGGCGCGGCCGCTTGAGCAGGGTGGTCAGCTCCGCGATGGAGTGCGATCCGACGACCTGGGTTCCCTTGGCCTCATTGGCCAGAAAGTCGTCTACCTTGGAGGTGGTGCGGTTGAAGACGGCGACTTTAAAGCCGTGATCGTTCATGTTGAGGACGAGGTTCTGTCCCATGACGGCTAGGCCGATCAGGCCGATATCACACGTTGCGTCTGCCATTGTGTTCTCCGAAAGACCAATTATTTCACCGTGAATGGTGAATCCTGCATCATCCTAACACCTGTGGTCTGACCTCTGCACGGGTGAATTGGGGCAGGGGAAATATTACGGTTAAAGTACTATTTCACGCTGATGTCGCCGTCGCCGTCGACGACCAGGAAATCGCCCTCGATATGCATGGAGTGAATGTTGAGCCTATCAAGGGACACATTGAAACCGGTGGATACGGTTGATCCCACAAGAGCCTTGCGCAGCAGTTCCGCGGCGTTAACCTGCATGCTGGAAGGAACCTTGCGACTGAGGAAGGGAGAGAGAACGAAGTTCAACTCCTTCTGATCCATGATCTTGTCCAACCGGGCATCGCGAAAACCGATCACGTCGCCCTGGCCGACGGGAGCTACGGAAACCTCTGGGGCAGTGGAGAGGTTGATGCCAAGGCAGGTTTTGCCGAAGGATTTACCCAGCTTGCCGTGGGTCTTGATCTGGACCACGACGCGGTCTCCGGCAAAGCTCAACTGTGCGTCATCGGCATAGATAAAGCAGGGTGTCTGCGCGTTGCCTTTCAGGTAATAGCGTCCGTTGGGGCCGCTGAAGAGTTGCTGTTTGAGAGTGCGCTGAAGGACATCGCGGCTCACTTTCAACTGTACCGCGTCACACTGCGCCGCCCCGAGGGCCATAAGCAGGAGACTGGCAGCTATCATTCGCCAGTAAGATGTAGTCATTACAATATCGTGCCACCGATGACCGGTTTGAAGCCAGTTTTTGCCGATTACGAGAGAGCGGCAGGTCCACCATTCCGGCAGGTTACGTCAAGCTAACATACACATATACAACTGGATAAGTCGCTATCCGGCGCGCAGTGCGTTCCAGCCAATATCTTCACGCACTTATGACTTACAGTATTTTTGCGGTGTTCGCCTATTGATTTCTGAAGGAAAAAGCCCTAAGATGAGAGAGTAATCATTCCTCTGAACAGGCAGTTATCCCCCTACCGGCCCGCCTCAGAGGGTATGTACAAATCACCTTTCTTACTAAGGATACAAACATCGATGGCAAAGCGTCGTGGAAATCCGAATTGGGGCAAGCCGGAGCCCATTGGCCCGGTTGTGCCTACAGTGACCTCCTTCGAGCAGATCGTGAAGGAGTTCAAGCTGCCTCCGGACCAGTACATTCGGTCTACCCGTCTGCGGGAGTGGGCTCGGCGCAACAAGAATTCCAAGTATATCCCTGAGGCGCTCCTCGAGGCCTGGGGCTTTGAGATTGAATCGACGTTGTAAGCTTTCTTTTTCTGCCAGTTGACCAAAAGCGCCGCCCCAAGGGCGGCGCTTTTGTCGTCTCTGGAGCAGGATTTGTAGCGTTTACGCATGCCATCGGCGAGAATAAGTTAGACATGCCTCATACACCACACAGCATTGAGCCCCCCTTTATTGATGTTCCAGGCGCACTGGCAGAGATTCGAGCCGGCCGCATGGTGATTGTTGTCGATGACGAAGACCGGGAAAACGAGGGCGACCTGACGATGGCCGCCGAGTTCGTGACGCCGGAAGCCATCAACTTTATGGCGAAATATGGCAGGGGGCTGATCTGCCTCTCCCTTACCGAGGAGCGGGCGGATTATCTGCGGCTGTTCCCGATGACCCGGCAGAACACCTCGCGCTTTGGGACGGCGTTTACCGAGTCCATTGAAGCGCGCGAGGGCGTGACCACAGGCATTTCGGCCTATGATCGGGCGCAGACCGTTCTGACGGCCATTGCCCCGCACTCGACGGCGGCCGATCTGGCCCGTCCGGGACACATCTTTCCGCTGCGCGCCCGCAAGGGAGGCGTGCTGGTGCGCGCCGGACAAACCGAGGCATCCGTGGACCTGGCCCGCCTGGCGGGGTTGAATCCCTCCGGCGTGATCTGCGAGATCATGAAAGATGACGGCACCATGGCCCGCATCCCGGACCTGATCCCGTTCTGCAAGGAACACGGGCTGACAATTCTTACCGTGGCGGAGCGGATCCGCTACCGGCTGCGCCACGAACGCTACATTGTGCGGGCGGGCGAGAGCCGCATCCAGACACGCTACGGCGAGTTCCGCATGATTGCCTACGAGAGCGAAGTGAACGGCGGCGACAGCCACATTGCCTTGGTGCGCGGCAACCTTTGCGAGGACTGTCCGGCATTCCGGAGCGGATCCGCGCCTTGCAACTATGCCGGTTCTCAGGAAGATTCGGACGCGGCACAGGCTATAGGCGAGACGCGGCCATGCGAACACGCCGTTCTGGTGCGCGTCCACACACGCTGCACGGCGGGCGATCTGTTTGCCGCCGACTGCCACTGCCGCGAGACGCTGGACGAGTCCATGCGCATGATTGCCGAGGCAGGCTGCGGCGTACTGGTCTATCTGCACAACACCTCGCGGGGATTCGAGATTGACCGCACGCCGGACGGCGCCTTTGAGACGGACGGAGCGGCAGCGGTTTCAGATGCAGCGAAACCCGATGCAGGGCGGCTGGTCCTGCACCAGGAACTGCGCACGCGCGAAGCCTCGCAGGATCGCACACGGCGAATTCTGCGCGCCATCGGGCTGGGCGGACAGATTTTGTCCGACCTGGGCATTCACCGCATCCGCCTGCTGTCAAACACGTCCATGCACGTTCCGGCTCTGGAAGGGTTCGGGCTGGAAATCGTCGAGCAGGTGCCGATTCGGGTGGAGGAGTGCGGCGAAAAGCAGGGAACAGGGATCAGGAAACAGGGCTCAGAAAATCCCCGCGGTTGAGGTTTGTGCTGTCCCAAGTTCCAAAAGCGGAACCTGGGCAGCCAACTCATACCGGGGAATCTTATTGACATGGGCACTTGATCGGTTATCAATAATCATAAAGAACACTTATGACGCCAATTAAGATGTCGTAAGCGCCCTGAGCCGTGCCAGGAGATCGGCGGCAATGACCAACGCTTCCCATACAAACGAGCCGCAGCATCTATACGAAATGTCCTGGGCTTATACGCCTAGCAGCATATTTGCGTTCGACTCAGGCACCGGGATACTGATTGATGCCAACCCGGCAGCAGAAGCGCTGAGTAAATATTCCCGCGAAGAACTTATCGGATTGTCTATAACCATGCTGCACCCGGAAGACGAGCGAGAGCGCGTGTTGGCTGAATACCTGAAGCCTGGGAATCAACCAACACCGCATCCCGACCTCCACCTTCAGTGCAAAGATGGCCGATGCATTCCGATCAGGTCTTCGACGTCGAAATCAGTGCTGTTGGACGGCCGCACCATTTCGATTTGCGTGTATCTCGACATTACCGATCGAGTGGCATATGAGCATCAACTTTCCACCCAGAATTGGGCATTGAGCGCCTATGCGCTGGCGGCCTTGGCACTGGGGCAGGTTCGTCCTTCCGAAGAACTTCTATTGCAGGCGATTTGCGACGCCATCACGTACAAATCCATTTATGTACTTGCCTGGATTGGCGTTATGGAAGAAGGTCCGGAAGAGTCGATTCGCGTTGCCGCGAAGGGGGGCACGGGGCAAGGATTTCTGGACGGAATAAGATTCAGCTATTCGAAAAATGCGCCAGAGGTACAGGGACCGACGGGAACCTGCATCCGTACCGGAAAACTGCAAGTCATGGAAGACTCCGAGACGGTAGCGGCTTTTCGGCCCTGGCGCGAACAGGCAAGGAAGTATGGAATATGCTCGATTGCGTCCATACCGCTTCGGATTGAGGACGGCTGGCGTGGCTCAATCAACGTGGGCGCAGCACAGCCCAACTCGTTTGAGCCAATGGCGATCGAGGTATTGCAACACCTTGCCGAGCAGATTCAATCCGGCGTTCATGCGGTCGAGCAGAGGCGTCTTCTGCTTGCGGAGCGGGCACATGCGGCCAAAATAGAACGACAACTGACAGAGACCCTGTCAGCCATGGTGGCGCCCATCGTGCTGGCGATGGAAATGCGCGACCCCTATACAGCGGGTCACCAGGGACGCGTGGCTGAAATTGCCGTCGCCATCGGCAAGGAGATGGGCTGGACAGAGGCCAGGTTGCAAGGGTTGCGGGTGGCGGCGCAGGTCCACGACATCGGCAAGATTTCAATTCCCGCCGAGATTCTGACCAAGCCGGGCGGACTCAATGCTGCAGAGCGGGCCATGATCAACCAGCATTCCGAGACTGGCTACACCATTCTGAAAGACATTCCATTCGTCTGGCCCATTGCAGAGATCGTGCGTCAGCATCACGAGAAGCTGGATGGATCGGGCTACCCGCTGGGCCTGAAAACGGATGCAATACTCCCCGAGGCAAAGGTGCTAGCTGTGGCGGACATTGTGGAAGCAATGGCCTCGTATCGGCCTTACCGGCCTGGAATTCCTCTGGATGTGGTGTTGGAAGAAATTGAAAAAGAGTCCGGAACTCTGCTGGATGCAGAGACCGTCCGGATCTGCGTGGATCTGTTCCGCAGAAAACATTTCATGGTGCCGGGCTGGATTCGGAGTTGAAATCAGCCGTAACGCTCTGAACAGCACAGCAGCGCGTCGTGAGATGATCGGGTGAGTCGGCAAATGGAGAAGGCACCGATCATATGGTCTGCACGAAATCTCCTTTTCTTTTTCAATTGACCGCAATTTGATGCTGGCCGTCTGGAATGTGGCCAATACTGACCATTCGGCTTCAATGGAAAACTGTATTATATGCAAGACAGTCTAAGGGATATGTCAGGCGGGATGCTCCGCCAGCGGCAATCGTGCGGAAAACCATTTCCGCATAGGGTCAAAGCCGGTTACAAGACGCTCTCTGAGGCCACCAGTACTCGCACGAGGAAAGGTTGGATTCATTGCGCGTTCATCTCGTCAATCCGAGCGACAATTCATTTGGCACCGCTGTAATCACGCCCCGCTGGCTGTTTGTGCTTGCGGCGGCTACACCCCGCACGGCGGGAGACCCGATTCTTGTCGATGAGTCTCTGGAGCAGATTGTGCCGGAGTCGATTGAGCCGGGAGACATTGTGGGCATCAGCGTGCACACGGGCAACGCGCTGCGCGGCTACGCAGTGGGCAGGATGGCGCGCAGCCGGGGCGCGTGGGTCATCTACGGCGGCATTCATGCGACGCTGTTTCCCGAAGAGGTTCTGGAACGCGGAGAAGGGCACGCGGTTGTGACGGGAGACGGCGACGTTGCCTGGGGCAGGGTGGTGACTGATTGCATCGCGGGCAAGCTGGAAAAGATATACGAGGGCGGGCGGATTGAAGGGGGCGAGTTCCTGGCGGCGCGCTGGGATCTGATGGATCCTGAAAAATATATGTGGGCCTCGGTGCAGACCATTCGCGGCTGCCCGAAGCACTGCTCGTTTTGCAGCGTGTGGCGGACAGACGGGCAAAAGCCGCGGCAGAGGCAGTATCAAAGCGTGGTCGAGGAGTTTGTTGGACTGCGGCGACTCGGATTCCGCTTCATCGCGCTGGCCGACGACAACTTCTATCCCGTGACGCTGACCGATCTGCGGCGTGCCAAAGAGCAGAACAACGCGGCCAAGCTGGAAGAGCTGACGACGATTCGCAATGAACGCTTCCAACTGATGGAAGAGATGGCCAAGCTGCCGAAAGACATGGTGTTTTATACCCAGATGACGATGGAGGCGGCTGAGGACGTCACGTTCCTGGATGCGATGCAGAAGGCCAATATCAAGGGCGCGCTGGTGGGCATCGAAGCTGTAACGCCGGAGGGACTGAAAGCGGTTTACAAGGACTGGAACCTTTCAGGCGACGCCATGATCAAGCAGTTGCAGACGTTCCGGGAACACAAAGTGTATGTGCTTGGCTCGTTCATCTTCGGGCTGCCTACGGACAATCCGTCGACCTTCGATGCGACGGTGGAGATGGCCTTGAAGGCAGGAGTCACGTTTGCGCAGTTTGTGATGATGACGCCGTTTCCGGGCACGGTGGATTTTGCGCGCTGGGAAAAGGAACAGGCGGAGAATCCAACCATGGTGGGTGATGTGCCGATTACACGCTACTGGATGATTCCCACCGAAGTGCGGCCCAAGATGTTTACGCCGCATCCCACGATGAGTTCCGATGAGATCCGGCAGCGCACGCAAAAGGTGTGGGACAAGTTTTATACCTGGCGCGCGAGTTGGAAAAGATCGGCCTGCTGCCCGGATCTGCGCGCCAGAATTGCCTTCATGTTCCTTTCCAAACTCTACCGGCAGATGTATGCGGGAACGGGAATCTCGACCGACAGCGCGCGGCGGAAAAAGTCGAAGGCGTGGGCGCGGTGGACGGCGCACCAGTGCAAGAAGCTGTTCCGTGCAAAACCCATGCCCGAACTCGAGTCGCCCAAGTGGAGGATCGGGTTAAGCAGCGCCACTCAGGCAGCGTTTGCGGGCGTAAATGGAACAGAAATAGTAGGGCCTTTCGTCGCGATTCCGAAGAACTGAATCGTATGGTCCTGAGCCAGGTTTCATGCGGAGCCGAAACGGGATTTCCCCGGTGAGGCTTCGCGAGGCTGGTGACAGTGGATGCAAGCACCAACGTGAGCACCGGACCGGCAGGAGTCGGCATCACACCGGCAAGCCGGATGACGATTACGCTGCCTGGGTATGGCGTTGCGATTCTGACGCTTACGCCGTAGCAACGCGCAGGAAGCTCGAAGCAGCAGAGAAATTGATATGATGTTACTGCTATGAGCAAATGTCCGAATAAAAATGGCCTTATGGGCAAGGCGGTGACCGGGAAGCCGGTTACGCGCTGCGCGGATCTGAACGAAGTGTTTGCGAGTTCCCTTCCTGCTTTCGGCGGCGCCTACCTGCGGCGTGTTTATGAAGTAATGAAGCAAGTGATCGAGAAGCGCATTCCGCTGGTCGTGACGTGCGCCGGACCGATCACGGTTTCCGATCAGCACCGCGCGTGGCTGATTCCGCTGATCCAGGCTGCCAACACAGCGTACATCACGGTCACCGACGCAATCTGCTACCACGACGGACACGACTGCCTGCGCAAGACTGCGGAACGGCAGATCCGGGAAGTGGATTTGTGGGGCGACGATGCCGTGCTTCGCGAAAACGGCGTGATTCGCGTGACCGATACCGGTTTCGACGAGCAGGTGCTCTTCGATCAGGACGCTGTTGTGACCGAGATACTGCAAAGACCCGAGTTCCAGAAGCGGATGACGACAACAGAACGCAACTATCTGCTCGGCAAGCAATATGCCGAGCGGGAAAAAGCGCTCGGCGTTGCGCCCGGTCTGCTGAGCACATGCGCCGAAATGGATTTGCCGGTTTTCATCGGAGCGCCCGCCGACGGCAGCGTGTTCCTGAATTCCGTGAAGCTATGGACGCTGGCGCGGCTGGGAAAGATCAAGTACGGCTTCGATTACGATCTGCATGAAGACGTATTTGAGTCCTGCGCCTATCATCGCTGGGGGCTGTTCGACTCCGAAGCAAAGTCGATTGCCATTCTGATTCTGGGCGGCGGCGTTTCAAAGAATTATTCCCTGCAACCGGAACCGGCTCTGTCGCAGATCTTCTTCCTTGACAACATTCGCGGCTACGATTTCGATGCGCAGATTGTTTCGTCGCCTGTGACGGATGGCAGCCTGTCTTCGTGCGCGCCAGCCGAAGCTGTTTCCTGGGGCAAGATCAATCCGGAAACCTACACGACGCAGACGGTCAGCATGCAGGGCGATTATTCGTCGTACATGCCGTTTATCGTGCGCGCATTGGTCGGGAAGGATCTGCTGCACAATCCGCCGGAGCCGCTTCGCCTCTATGCCAAGCGCGATGAGCTTAAGAAGAATCTGCTTGCGGCGGTCGCGAACGACGAGGGAGTCATGGAGAAAATCATGGCGACTCTCACGCTTCCAAAAGAATTGAAGATATAAAACGTCAGTAATTTCGATTGCTGCAAAAATGGCGTCCGCCGATGCGAACGCCATTTTTGCGTAGTGCGATTCTGACTTGCTGGAAGCCCGCGACCTAGAGCATTTTCGGAAATGGTGTAGACCCAAAATTTATTGGTATCCCACCCTTTCCGCAGAAAAAAGCGGAAAGGATGGGGCACGGAAGTCTACAGCAAAAGCAAAAATGCTCTAAAGCAGTTCCGCAACAGGAGCCGGGTCCATGTCGCTGTAGACCTGATTCTCGCCGCCCATGCCCCAGCAGAAGCTGTACGCATGTGTTGCCGCGCCGGCGTGAATCGACCACAAGGGAGAAACCACCACGTCCTTGTCCACCATGACAATGTGGCGCGTCTCCTGCGGCTGGCCCATCAAATGGAACATCCGCTCGCCCTCGGGGAGATTGAAGTACATGTAAATCTCCGAACGGCGCATGTGCGTATGCGGCGGCATCGAGTTCCACACATTGCCGGGATGCAGATGCGTAACGCCCATGACGAGTTGGCAGCTTTTGGCGCCTTCCAGATGGATGTACTTACAGATAGTGCGTTTGTTGCAGGTCTCCTGGCTTCCCATCTCGGTGGGGTTGGCGTCTTCCTTGCGCACCAGCGCCGTCGGATAAGTAGCGTGGGCCGGATAGCTGAGCAGATAGAAGATGGCTGGCTTGGCCTTATCCTTCGAGGCAAAGCTCACTTCGGCATTGCCACGGCCAACATAGAGCACATCCAGATTGTTCAGGTTGTAACTCTTGCCCCCGACGCGAACGATGCCAGCGCCACCAATATTCAGTATGCCCAGTTCGCGGCGCTCCAGGAAGTAATCCGCCCGCAATTCCGGATAGGTGGGCAGGCTCAGTGCGCTCTCCACCGGAGCCGCCCAGCCAACCACAGCCCGCTCCAGATCCACATAGTTCAGATTGATCTTGCCCGATTCATAGAGATTGTTGAGCAGGAATGTTTCACGAATTTCCTGGGTCGTCATGCGCGGATAGCGCACAGGGTCAGCCATCACAATCGTCTTCATCGTTTCTCCCATCCATTTCCTTCGTTCAAGGCGAGGCTTTCAACACTAGAGCGGTTCTCCAATTCCTGTGGAGTCTCTGGCAGTGTGCAAGGTGGTTTTTTCTTGGGGAAAAAGCCACTCAATGGTTGTGCTTTCTCTCGACACCAATTGGAGAACCGCTATCGCGCTTTTCAGCCCGTCATCCCTGACGAAACCCATATTCATTTTACTGCTTTGGAAGCTGCGAGGGGCCCAGTTATCCGTGCCTCGATTGTCAGGCCCTGCACCTGCATGTGGTCGACAACTCCTTCGGTTCCGCTGCACTACAATCAGCAATGCCACAGTGTCCTGAATCCAATCCGCATCGAAGCTGGAATCCCGTCATGAAAAAGGCCTTGTTCGCTCTTCTCGTCAGTGTGTTGTGTGGCGCCGCAAGCGCCCAGCAAACCGCGCAGAATGGACCACCCGCGCCGGCAAAAATCAAGATCGTTCTCGTGGGCGATTCGACGGTAGCCATCGGCGGTGGTTGGGGAGCGGCCTTCTGCACCCTGCTTACTCCCAACGTCGAGTGCCTCGACCTAGCCAAAAACGGCCGCAGTTCAAAGAGCTTTTACGACGAAAAACTCTGGAAAAATGCCGTCGCTCAGCACGCGAACTACATCCTGATCCAGTTCGGGCACAACGACATGCCCGGCAAAGGGCCCGAGCGCGAAACTGACCCGGAGACGACTTATGCCGCCAACATGCGGCGCTATATCCATGAAGCGCGCGCCGCCGGAGCGCAGCCCGTGATTGTCACTTCCCTTTCGCGCCGCAACTACAAGGACGGCAAGCTGGTCGAAGATCTGACGGCCTACGCCAGCGCCGCCAAGCGCGTTGCCGGCGAGGAACATGTTCCGGTCATTGATCTGAACGCCGAAAGCGTCAAGCTGCTGAAAACCATGACACAGGAGCAGGCCGACACATTCGACGCAGCCACGCATCCCGACGCAACGAGCAAGGGCCCGGATCGCACACACCTGAACCCCACCGGCGCAACGGTGTTTGCACGCATGGTGGCCGACAATCTGGCCAAGCTCTGCGTCGAGCTTGGCCCAGACATCAAAGGCTCGTCTGCACCGAAGGTGCCATAGATCGGCAACTTTGAATTACTTGTGCGGAGCAAGCTGTGCGTGCGGCACCTGCTCCAGAATCCAGCGCACCAGTTCCGTGCCCGCAGCGTAGTTGTCATACTCTGCGGGCAGTTTGCGCCCGTCGGCATACTCGTTGTAAAGCCACGGGTCGACAGCGGCAAAAACGGTTCCCTTGCCGTACTTCGCCTTGGCCATGAAGATGTCGTCGCCTTCCTTCAACACGGAGACGGCGGGCGACTTCACCGAAATGGTGCACACATCCTTGATATAGATGGTGTGCGGGTGGTGAAAGATGGGTCCTGCGCCGCTGACCGCGACCTTACCCTGCTCCCAGTTCGTGCCAATTACATGCTTGCGCAGCACGCTGTTGAAGTGGATGCCAAACTTCTCCGCGACTGCATTGAAGTGGTCCAAATCCGCGTTGGCAGTATCGTTCTCCATGATCACCAGCACGCCTCCCGCCTTGACCCACTCCGCTATCTGTGTTGCATCTTCCGGCGTAGCATAATGCGGGTTTGGATTCTTGACCGGAATGTCCGGTGAAACAACGACGTAGACCTTAGCCTTGCTGAGATTCGCGGCGGTCGGCTCCGCGTCGAGTTCCTTCGTCTCCGCGCCGAAGTTGCGGAAGACGTGGCCGACAAGAGAGTAACCGGCCTCGCTCTGGAAATCCCATTTGTAGTGGAAGTAAACCTGCTTGCCGAACGCGTCCAGGTGCTGTTGCGAGTTGAACCAGCCGTCCATCAGAACCGTGTCGCCACGCCCCAGCTTGGCGTTCTGCACGTTTTCCATCTCCGTGCTTGCCATCAGAAACGCGCCTACGCCCTTGGGATCGTCGGTCCCCACCTTCTCGCCGATGTAATAGGCGTAGCTTCCGTCGCGATACGGATCGCCGCCCAGCCCCGCGCCCTTCACGGTGCTGGTCAATGACACGTTCTCACCAGGGCTGGTCTTGATGAAGTGCGTAAGAATACCGCGGTAGCCGCGCTCGGCGTTCGCCAGATAGCGCGCAGGCAGATAGCCATGCCGTACACCCTTGGCCATCGCATAAACAAACATGCAGGATGCGGATGACTCCAGATAGTTGCCCTTGGCGCTGGGCTTGTCCATCACCTGGTACCAGAGTCCGCTGGACGCATCCTGATAGCGCGCAACGGCTGCGGCTTCCCGCTCCAGAATCGCTATCAGTTGCTTACGCGCTGGGTCGCCCTCAGGATAAAAGTCGAGCGTGTCGACCAGCGCCATCATGTACCAGCCCATGGCGCGGCCCCAGAACTCGGGCGAGAGGCCGGTTTGCTTGTTGGCCCAGCGCTGCTCTTTTGACTCATCCCATCCGTGATAGAGCAGGCCGGTCTTTGCATCGCGCGCGTGCTCTTCCATCAGCACAAACTGGTGCGTAATGTCAGTAAACGCTTCGGGATGGTGAGAGATGGTAGCGTACTCTGCATAGAATGGCTCCGCCATATACAGGCCGTCGAGCCACATCTGATTCGGATAGATCTGCTTGTGCCAGAAGCCGCCGGAAGCAGTACGCGGCTGCTGCGCAAGCTGCCGGTAAAGCGTCGTTGCTGCGGTCAGGTAGCGTTTGTCCTGCGTCACTCCGTACAGCAGCAGAAGCTGGCGGCCCAGCAAAATGCTGTCCAGCTGGTTCTCCTCCGCCTTGTACGTTGGCATGGAGCCGTCCGCTTCCACAAACTGATCCACCCCGCTCTTGATGTACTTGAAGTAGCGCGGATCGGCCGTATTCAGCCACACTCCATCCATGCCCTCCAGCAGTGTGCCCAGTTCGTAATTCCACACCCACCTGGCGTCCGCCGGCACTGTGCGTCCATCCGGCCAGCGCGCAATCGCGGCATTGGCCGCGCGCTCAGACCACGGCAGCTCATTCTTGTTCACAGCCGCAAAAGCACTGCTCGCCGTTGCGGCAAGCACAATAAATCCGACGAGGGAACGAAAGCTCTTCATTTTGACTCCAGGTGTTTGTGACTCCACTTTTCAAAGCGGCCCAGGGCGCTCTGCGTTGCTGCGCTGAACCAACTGTATCCATTCCGGCGCCTTGCGGACAACTCGCAGTGCGGAAAGGGCGTTTACGAGAAAAGACAACGGCGCGAGACCAACTGGCCTCGCGCCGTTTTTCATCTTACGTGTGGCGCAGCCTAGAAGACGATACGTCCGCCAAGCTGAATCTGCCGGGGTTGAGAGGTAGTGGGCACGCCGGTGATATAGCCGAAAACACCCGAAGGGCCTGAGGTTGCCTTGGTAACATCAGGGGCGGCAAAGACCGCGTGGTTGAGGGTATTGAATGTCTCGAAGCGCAGTTGCAGTCTCGCGCTCTCCGTGAACTTGAAATCCTTCAGGATCGACAGATCCATGTTGTTGAATCCGTCGGTCCTCACCCAGCCCATAGTCTGCGGAAAGGTCCGGTAGTGATAGTAGAAGTTCGCGTTGGGAATGGCGGAGTTATACACCGATCCATCGCATGTATATCCCGTCGTGCATTTGTTGGCGCCTTCGACAAATATGCTGGATGCGTTGACCAGCGCCGAATTGCCTGACCCCGTAATGCCCGTGCTGCGCGGGGCGCTCTTGATGTCTTTCAGGGTCTTGCCCGGCAGCAGAGCAAGGTCGTTCGAGAAGTAGAGAGGCGCGCCGGTTTGGAACTGGTAGATGCCGTTGACAACAAAATTTCCTAACAATTCGTCCATGAGCTTGCTGTTGCCAAAGCTGAACATCTTGCCGCGTCCGAAGGGCAGTTTATAGGTGCCGCCTACTGTGAAGTGGTGGCTGTGGTCAAAGGGCGAGATGCGACGAGTCAGGGATGTGTCCACGTCGTTCAGGAAAGAATCCTGCTCAATCAGTTTCGAGAAGCTGTAGTTCGCTGTCAAGGTTAGTCCATGCTTGGCGCGCTGCTGGATATGGATCATCCCGCTGTGGAAGAAGGACTGGCCGATTGTCTGGTTCTGCTCTGTAACGGACGCGCTGCCAAACTGCGGATAAGGAACCGTCAGGACGCCCAGAGCCTGCTTCTTTGCGTTGTAACTGGTTCCAGTAAGCAAGTTATAGAACGGGTTCGGCACCGTTGTGCTCATTGCCGTGTTCAGGTCGAAATCCGCGTAAGGATTCGTGGTGAGATATTGCCGCTTCGTGGCATTGATGTTCTGCGACGCAACCGGCAGATGCACGGAGTGGTTGCCAACATAAATCACTTCCAGCAGCATGTTGTTGGTGATTGAATGCTGGACGCCCAGGTTCCAGCGCTCGGAGTAGGGATCGTGCTGAACGGGAGCCAGGAAAGTGATGGACGAAGGCGAGCCCAGGAAGGTACTAGCGCCAAGCGTCGAGCCGGTCGCCGTCGCATAGGTTGGGAACGGATTATCCCAGGTGTTAGCGCCGGTCTGGTTGTAGTAAGTACCATCGGACGATGCCACATAGGAGGTCACTGCATTGAAACCCTCCTGGTTGTCGATGGCGCTGGAGGAGTAGGAGCCGGTCGCCGACAGGGTGGACATCGTCTCCGGCTGTACGAAGAGGCCGAAGCCTCCGCGGATCACCATCTTACTGTTGAAGATAGCCGGATTATAGGAGAAACCAACGCGTGGGCTCCAGAAGCCACTTCCCTGGATCTGGTACGGCGCGCCGTGGTCCGAACTCGGGAAGGTCAAGCCGCCCAGTGTGTTGATGCTGCTCACGGATACGGTGGTGCCGTTCTTGGTAGCAGTCGAAGTGCCCGCGCTGAAAGCCACCGCCGCCGCCGTAGAGGCAGTGTTAGTGGCAGTCGGATCGAATCCGCTGACTGTGCGCCCAAACTTCTCGCCATAAGGCGTGTCGATGTCGAAGCGCAAGCCTAGGTTGACCGTCAGTCGGTTGCTGATGCGCCAGTCGTCCTGGACGAAGGTTCCAATGTAGTAGGAACGATAGTCGGAATTGGCGTCCACATCGTACTCGCCAGAAGTAGGCAGACCGAGGAAGAGGTCGGCCAGATCGCCGCCAACCGACGCGCCAGTACCTCCAGTTCCGCTATTGACCCAGCTGCTGCCAAAAGCGAACTTGCCAGATGCGTATTGATCGGCATGAACCCGGAGAAGATAACGGCGTCCGTCAAAACCGATCTTCAGCGTGTGCTTGTTCATCAATTTCATCAGGTCGGCGAAGACTTGGTAGTGGGTCGTGGGCTGCTTGCTGGAGCCGTAATCGCCCAAACTCTGATAGCTGCTCAGCGAGATGTAAGGCAGTTGAACTTGGGTGCTGTTCGACTCCAAACTGCTGGGCAAGCCAAAATCGGTCGGACTATAGACCGACGAATTCGCTCCATGAATCTCATCGAAGTAGGTCCAGCTGAGACGCGCGTCGAAGATGGTGGTGGGGGTGATGGTAATCACGTCGTCCAGCGTGGCGCCAAAATTCTCACGCATCATGTTGGAGCCGGTGGAGTTGTTGGCAAAATAGTTATTCTTGATCTGGGACTGGTGGTTATGGCGGAAGTCGAAGAACAGGTGATTGCTCGATCTCAAGTTATAGTCGAGACGTCCGAACTCGTTGGTGTAGTTGTCCTGGCTCGGCGCGTTGCTGTTGTAGTTGCTCATTCCCGTGGTCGATCCCGAGGCGTTCGATTTTGGGTAAAGGTCCAGGAATTTCTTGCCGATGGCGCTTTCGGTGAGGCCGGTCGTGCCGCCATTGGCTTTGCAATAATCCGTGGTCTTGGTCAGGCAGTTGTGGGGGATGGCGGTACGGGCAAACGAGCTGCCTGCGGTGCCGCTGCCCGGCAGATAAAGCTGGTTGCCGCTGGCGTTGTCCAGCAGTGCATGAAAGTCGCCGTCCTTCTCGTCTTCGGTCGGAACAGTAAGGACGGTCGATTGCGGGGTTTTATCCCTCAGTCCTTCCCACGCAAAGAAGAAAAACAGCTTGTCTTTTCCGTTGACGACTTTGGGAATAATAACCGGTCCACCGAAGGTGAAGCCGTACTGATTGTAGTGAAAAGTCGGGGTCGGCTTCTCCGTGCCACTATTGCGGATCGCCGAATTGAAGTAGAGGTTCGCATCCAGATTGGAAATCTGGTTGAACTCGTACATGGTGCCGTGGAAGCTGTTGGTGCCGCCCTTGGTGATCTGGTTGATGACGCCGCCAATGGTATGACCGAAAGAGGCATCGGTGTCAAAGGGGCGAACGGAAACTTCCCGAACGGAGTCCTGGGTAGGGCTGTAAGCCTGTGCGCCGAGGAGGGTAAGGTTGGGAGAACCATCGAGCAGCACTTCGCTGACCTGTTTAGGAGTTCCGCCGACCGACCACGAGTTGGCCGCATTGTTATCGAAAGGGTGCGTGATTCCAGGCGCCGAGGTGGTGACCACGCCAACCGAGAGGGTAGCGAGCACAACAGGAGTGCGGCCGTTCAGAGGAAGATCCTCGACGGATTGGGTGGAAATGACCTGGCCGACAGAGGAATTGGCCTGATCCACAAGCGGTTCTTCGGCAGTCACCGTCACCGTCTGGCTCGTGCTGCCCACTGTCAGTGTCAGGTTGATGATGGGGTGTTCCTGTGCCTGCAGCGTGATGCCGCTGCGCGTCAGGGTCTGGAATTCGGCCTTCGATACCGTAATCGAATAGTCTCCAGGAGGAAGGAAGGGCACCACATACTGCCCTGCCTTGTCCGATACCGTCTTGTTGAGGGTTCCAGTGTGCGTTTCCCGCACTTCCACGCTGGCTCCAGGAACAACGGCTCCACTCTGATCGAGTACGGAACCGCTGATGGTTCCACGAAATTCCTGTGCAAATGCATTCCCTGGAATGAACAGCACAGTGCAGATCAACAGTGCAAACAAACCTGCGACTGCTCTCCATGTGCCAGTGTGCATTTTCGGTATCGCTTCCTGCTGGTCGTGATGGCCGATTGTGCGATGACGGATCACGCTAATCCGATCCTTGGGTTCTTCTAAGGCCATATGCCTCATTGTTGCCTCCACAGTGTCGATATTTCACGCTCAATGCATTGGTTTCCCACCGGGTGCCTGCAGCGTACCTAACAGTGGTCTGACCACATTTTGAAGCGACAGTAGTTTCCTACACACGGCAATCCGTTGTCAACAGCGAAAATTGCGTTCCTTGAATTTTTGAATTTGCGTCCTCGAGCCCCATCGGAAACTCCGTCCAAAATCCTGGCCCCGATCACCTAGCTAGAAACGCTCATTCTTGATAAATATGCTACTTGCGGCGTTTCTCTCGATACTGTGGTTCTTGGCGTTGCGCATGCGCGGTGCTGCTACCCCCTCCCCCCACGCACGGCATTGGAAATCTGCCCCGGGATAACCCGGCTCACAGAACCATCTTCCGTCCTTCCGCCCGAATCTGCACCTGCTGGAAATATGCAAATTCCGCGTCGACGTCACTGCGCTGAAGTTCTGATTTTGCCCTGAAGATTGGCGCGGAGCGGGTATCTCCGTCGCCTATGGTCTGACCTTGAGAGAGATGCGCTCATCGAATCAAGGTTGTCCGGGGTGAGACCGCCGGATACAGCGTCTTCAATTCTGTCTTTATAGAAACCTGGTAGCGTTTTCTGCACACGCCCCTGCCAGCGGCCTTAGCTCGCCGGAGTGAAAAGTAAACCCCAACTCGCCCGGCGCTTGCAGGGACATAACCGCTCTAACTTCTGGCTTGGCGCTTCGTTGTCAGACCGTTGTGACAACCTTCGGCTGCTTGCTGCGGTGCGCGCCTGCCGAGGCCTTGCGTTCCGTGGTGGGACGCTCCATCCCCTGAGAGGCCTGGGCATTGCGCAGATGCTGTTCCATCAGCTTTCGCGCCTCCGCCGGATTGTGTGAGCGAATGGCGCGGTAGAGCTCGCGATGCATCTCCGCCGACTCCCGCATGTCCATCGAGCGCTCCACCGTCTTGCGGCGCTTGTCGTAAAGTGCTGACGTGATGGTCTCAATGACCGCCGCAAGAATCGGATTGCCGGATGCCTGCGAAATGATGCGGTGAAACAGCAGATCGTGTATCAGGTAATCCGTGGGGCTGTTCATCGCGGCGAACATCTCCGCGACCTCTTCGGCCAGCAGGGCGTGATGCTCTTCCTTGCCGCGTTCGGCCGCCAGCGCCGCCAAGTTGCTTTCCAGAATGATGCGGGCCTCGAACATCTGCCAGGTCTGGAAGCCGTGCAGTGCTCCCATGAAACTCAGTGACCCCTTGCCGAATTCCGCCGGCCCATCGGCCACAAAGGTCCCCACGCCGTGCCGGACCTTCATCACTCCCATCGCCGCCAGGTAGCCGATACCGGTCCGAAGGCTGGCGCGGCTGATTTTCAGCGAGCGCGCAAACTCGCGTTCCGGGGGAATTTTGTCGCCGGGCTGCAAGGTGCCGTTCTCAATCAGCGCGCGAATGTGGTTGACCACACGCATGGTGCGATGGATAGGAGGCTCATCTTGCTTTGTACGAGGCATAAGCGCGTACACCTTCTTGCTGTTCTGGAAATCCTGGGCAAGTCGAGATTATCACTGAAAACCTGCCTCCGTCTCAAAAACTTCCCTGACCTGTGGAATTCACGCTTGACTCCATCCTGTGTATACTTACTGGTGGTCTGACCTCATGCGGACCATATCGCAACGTAACACAACCACGAGGTAAAATTGCAGCCATGCTGATCCACGAAGACCGTCTGTTCCCCTCCGAAGCCGGGACGCGCAAGATCGCCCGGGACCTGTATGCGCATGTGCGCAACCTGCCCATTGTGAGCCCCCATGGGCATACGCAGGCAGCCTGGTTTGCCACGAATGAGCCGTTCCCCGATCCTGCGACCCTGTTCGTGCAGCCCGATCACTATGTCTTCCGCATGCTCTACAGCCAGGGTGTCTCCCTGGACGATCTGGGCATCGGGC
>Ga0224530_1000684_pt1 | contig 20610 bp, 20 predicted proteins | sample CBST75metaG_FD_179873 | JGI IMG/M metagenome (GOLD analysis project Ga0224530, IMG submission 179873) | Peat soil microbial communities from Stordalen Mire, Sweden - C.B.S.T75 | ecosystem: Environmental > Terrestrial > Soil > Wetlands > Peat | place: Sweden: Norrbotten County, Stordalen Mire...
ACCGAGACTGAAGGCGGAAAGCCCCGCGAAATTCCCCTCGACCAGATTGACCGCAACCCCTTCCAGACCCGTTCTCACGTGAACGAGGAGCAGTTGGCGGAGTTGGCGGCCTCTATCGTCGCCAACGGCGTAGTCCAGCCCATTCTGGTACGCCCGCAGCCAGGCGGCCGATTCCAGCTCATCGCCGGAGAACGGCGCTGGCTGGCCTCGCAGAAGGCAGGCAAGGCCACCATTCCGGCCATCCTGCGCCAGGTCTCCGATGAGCAGGCAATGGAGATCACCATTGTCGAGAACCTCCAGCGCGCCGACCTGAACCCCATGGAGCAGGCCCGCGCCTTCGAGCGGCTCTCGCGCGAGTTCCACATGACCCAGGAGCAGATGGCCGTGCGCACCGGAAAAGATCGCGCCACGGTATCTAACTTCCTTCGTTTGTTACGCTTGCCTTCAACGGTGCAGGCTCGCGTAGAGTCCGGCGAACTCAGCTTCGGTCATGCCCGCACCCTGCTGGCCTTTGAGCACGCCGAGGAGATCGAGAAAGCAGCCCAGAGAGTTGCTGCTCTTTCGCTCTCTGTTCGCCAAACAGAGAATTACGTTCAGGGCCTCCTCCACCCCGAGCGCGCCGCTAAGAAAGATCCCAAGCCTGAACCGCCCATCGACCCCAATGTTCGCGAAGTTCAGGAGCGTTTGCAGCGTTCCCTCGGCCTCAAGGTTCACATCGAAGATCACCGTGGCCGCGGCAAAGTCATCATCGAATACGCAAAGTTGGAAGACTTCGACACCCTGCTCGAACAATTGGCGAGAGAGTAAAGCAGTCAGCCTGTGGAGGCTTCAATCCACGGCTACGCACTTTACACCAATGGCCCGTGGGCTATTCTCATAGGTGAATTTGTTTGAGAGATCAAACGAGGAGGGATACGTCGTGGGACAGGCAGCAAGAGCCGATTTTCGTTCAATGCGCTTGGACTTCGACGAGATGCCAAGCACTCCGATTATTGCGAATTCGTATGGCTGTGCTTTTACGCAATACGCCTACCAAAAGACGCACTGCCCCCTTCTTCTTGAAGGGGATGCCCTCACGGTACTGAGGGATATTCCTGCTGATTCAGTTGATTGTGCGATGACCTCCCCGCCATATTGGGGAAAGCGCGAGTATGAAAATGGCGGGATTGGCCTCGAAAATGACTACCACGAATTTATTCAAAACTTGGCAAAGGTTTTTCTTGAACTGAAACGTGTGTTGAAACCCGAAGGGTCATTTTGGCTAAACATTGGCGATACTTACGATAACAAATCACTTGTCGGCGTTCCGTGGCGCATGGCATTTGAACTCACCGATCGTCAAGGATGGACACTTCGGAACAGTGTGATTTGGAACAAGGTCAAGAGTGGGATGGACAATACGAAGGACCGGCTCGGGAATGTCCACGAGAATATATTTCACTTCGTCAAGCAAGCCAAGGGCTATTACTACAACGCCGACGCGATTCGGACAAAGCCGCGTGAAGCGAAAATCGTAAATGGAGCGATTGTTTCTGCAACCGGCGTCTCAGGGGTCCGTTATAAGCGCCAGATTGAATTGTCCACAAATCTAACGCTCAAAGAAAAGGCCTGCGCATTCAAAGCGCTTGATCTGATGCTAGCTGAGGTTGGTGCAGGCAGTCTTTCCGATTTTCGAATGATCATTCGTGGCCAGCAGCGTGCTACCCATTCTGATAGCGAAAAGCTTTCTGGACGCGCCAAAGAGTTGCGCGACAAGGGGTTCTATTTTTTGCGTTACCATCCCAACGGAAGTAAGCCTAGCGACGTGTGGGACATCATCCCCGAGGATACGCAGAGCAGGGAATCTCATTTTGCTCCGTACCCCGTTGACCTTTGTCGAATTCCTATCCTTGCCACTTGCCCAGAAGGCGGAATCGTCCTTGACCCATTCTGCGGAACGGGAACAACACTTCTAGCTGCCGGGAAACTGGGGCGCAGATCGGTGGGAATCGACATTTCCCGCCAGTACCTTGAGTTCGCTGAAGAAAGGTGCATGGCCTTTTTATGAGTTCTGTCGTTGAGTTGTTTGGACAGTCTGTAACCAAGCCGGCCAAAAATTGGAAGAGGATCATCCAGCAACAGCAATGCCCTTTTCTCGCCAAGCGATGTTACAAGGTGCGCAAGAGCGATCCGAAGACGTCGATTGGCACATGCACGGTGCTTTATGGGCGGGCAGCGGAACCTATTCTCATTTGTCCAACTCGGCTGTGCGAGCGCCGCCAGATATTCACCGACTGTTTGCACCTGCTTACAACCCATGAGCCGGGTAATGAACTGCATATCGTACCCGAGGTATCTATTCCAGGAGGTAGCGTCGATTACTTTCTTGTGTCAGTCAAAGCTGGGCGCGTTCGAGATTTTGCAGGAATCGAACTTCAGACGCTCGATACCACTGGCACAGTGTGGCCTGAACGTCAGCGCCTTCTCAAGGAACTTGGCATTCAGCGGCGTGACGACGCCGAGAATTTGAAAAGTAAGTACGGTATGAATTGGAAAATGACCGCAAAGACGATTCTCGTTCAGATGCATCATAAGATTCAGACCTTCGAACACGTTAACAAGAAGCTGGCTCTTGTCACACAAGACAAATTGCTCGCATACATGACTAGGGAATTCAATTTCAGCCATCTGAGCAGTTCGCCAACAATTGGCGATTCTATGCACTTTCATGCCTACAGTTTTGCAGAGGAACAGAATCACTCCTATCGGCTCGCCCTTCAATCCCGCTTAAGCACAGACGCTGCTGGTATAGCCCGCTGCCTTGGATTACAGGCCGAAGCCCGTATTGGACTCAACGAAATCATAAAGGCGCTTCAGGCCAAGATTTCGACTGCCACGTTGTTCAATCCGGTTTAGGCAAGGGCCGCAAGAATCGGAAGCATGTGAGGGCTCTGTTTCGCTTCTGATGACCATTGTTGCGAATGGCTTCGTTAGGGGAAAATTATGTACAGCAATATACGATCACATGATTTTTGAAAGAGTAGGCCGCTAGCGTAACGGACGCCGCGCAACTTTGCCGCCTCCTCAAACAGCTCGCTTCCGTGAATCCATCGCCGACGTTCCCATCTTTGCCGCTGCTTGCCGCCAACGCCGCCGCCCAACGGCCAAAGGCGACGAGCCTTGCGCCGGCAAAGTAGAATACTCCTTCTCATCTGTTGAAGGAGTTTCCGTGACCGTGTTTTTCTCGAAGTTCTTTTGCTCCAAATTTTGCCGCTGGTTTTCTTTGTTGCTGCTGTTCGTTTTCATCCCCGGCCTTCGCGCCCAGCAGCCAACAGGTCGCTGGACCGAAGCGCAAGCCAATGCCTGGTATGCCCGGCAGCCTTGGCCCGTGGGCGCCAATTTCCTGCCCTCCACCGCCGTCAATGAGCTGGAAATGTGGCAGGCCGACACCTTCGACCCCACCACCATCGACCGCGAGTTGGGCTGGGCTCAGGCCATTGGCATGAACACCATGCGCGTCTTCCTCCACAACCTGCTTTGGGAGCAGGATCCAAAAGGTTTCCAGCAGCGCATCGACACATTCCTCACCATTGCCGCCCGTCATCACATCCGCCCGGTCTTCGTCCTCTTTGACTCCTGCTGGGAGCCCAACCCAAAGCTCGGCCCGCAGCTCCCGCCCATCCCCGGTGTGCACAACTCCCGCTGGGTGCAGGCCCCTGGCGCCGCCGTTCTCTCCGACCCCACGCAATATCCGCGCTTGGAGCGCTACGTCAAGGGTGTGGTTGGCGCCTTCTCTAACGATCCACGCATCCTGGCCTGGGATCTGTGGAACGAGCCGGACAATGGCGGCGAGCCGAAGGGCAAGAACGAGATCATCCTCGGCTTGTTGCCACAGGTCTTTGCCTGGGCCCGCACCGCGCACCCTACGCAGCCGCTCACCAGCGGCCTGTTTTACGGCGACTGGACTTCGCTGGCCACCATGTCGCCCCTGGCCCGCGTCCAGATCGAGCAGTCTGACATGATCAGCTTCCACAACTACGGCTGGCCTGAGGAGTTCGAGCAACACGTCCAGCAGTTGGAGCAGTTCCACCGCCCGCTGATCTGCACCGAATACATGGCGCGCGGCGCTGGAAGCACCTTTGACACCATACTTCCCATCGCCCACAAGTATCATGTTGCCGCTATCAACTGGGGCCTGGTCGCTGGCAAGAGCCAGACTTACCTGCCCTGGGATTCGGCGCAACATCCCTATGTTGACCACCAGCCCACCATCTGGTTCCACGACGTCTTCCATCCCGACGGCACACCCTACCGCCAGCGGGAAGTGGAGATCATTCATAGCCTGACGAGTGAAAAGTAGGCCTTCAGCATGATTCCCTGTTCCGGGCCGGAGAAAATATGAATCGGCGATCTTTCTTGCGCGCAGCGGCGGCCGTCGGCGTTCCCTTTGTCGCGGGCAAGGGAGAGGCGGCTCAGGTTATGCCCGGCCCGGCCAGCGAGGATTCCAGAGGTAAGCGCGAAGCGGAAGGCAGTCCGCGATCTGAAAGCGCGCGGCGAATCGAGAAAGCCACGGCTGCGGCCATGGCCATGCAGCGGCGCGACTGGGAGCAGGGCATTCTGGCGCAGGCAATGCTACAGGCGAACGACCGCGAGCGGGTTATTCTGCTGGCCAAGGCGGCCATTGTGCAGCGTGCGCCGGACGGCAGGCTGGGCGTTGTGGGATCCGGCAGTCCGACTGACCCGGCCATGGGCGGAGCAGCCTACGCCCAAGCGGCCGAGTGGACCGGCGACCCGCAGATTCGGCAGGCGGTCGACGGGCTGCTCCAGTGGATTCGCGTCAAGGCGCCGCGCAACGCTGAGGGCGTGCTCTACCACGTCTTCGGAGCACCCCAGATGTGGTCGGACGGCTTCAACTGCGCACCACCGTTTCTGGCCGCGATGGGTTTTTTTGACGAAGCGCTGGCGCAGATCGAGGGTTATCGGCTGCGGCTCTGGAATCCGGAAAAGAAACTGCTCGCGCATATCTGGGACGATGGCAAGCAGCAGTTCACTGACGGGAACTTCTGGGGCGGCGGCAACGGCTGGGCTGCGGCAGGCGTGGCCCGCGTCATAAGAAGTCTGCCTCGCGAACGCGGCCGGGATCGCGAGCGCCTGGCCGCTTTTGCCAAAGATATTGTGGATGGCTGCCTCCGTCACCAGCGGACCGACGGCCTGTTTCACAACGTGGTGGATCAGCCGGAGAGCTTTGTCGAAACCGACCTGGCGCAGATGCTTGCCTATGCAGTCTATGAAGGCGTTGCGGGCGCATGGCTTCCGGCAAGCTACCGAGCGCACGCTGACAGAATGCGTTCAGCCGCTCGCGCAAAGATGGACGCTTTTGGCTACGTGCAAGGCGTTTGCGGTGCGCCCAATTTCGATCGCTCCGGAACCTCGACCGAAGGCCAGGCATTCTGCATCCTTATGGAAGCAGCGGGCAGCAGGGCTGATTTGGCGCATCCGGCTCAGGGATAGAGCTTTTTCGATTCACATGTTGACCTTTGAAGAACAAGCCAGTCGGGCCGGAGCAGTTGAGAATCAGGTAGAATAGGGCCACGGCACTGGAACCTGGAGAGGTGGCCGAGTGGTTTAAGGCAACGGTCTTGAAAACCGTCGTACTCGTGAGGGTACCGTGAGTTCGAATCTCACCCTCTCCGCCATATCTGGCAGTTTGTCCTGCCAACGCCCCCGTTGAATCCCTCAAGCAGCCGCGGTTGCTTTTGCTCTGCGCCGTATCAACCCAATAGGGCCGGATCAATAGTATGCGTAATCTTTTCAGCGCCTCCCTTTTGATATATGATTGCGCGGCGCCTAGTTATCGATTACGTGAAGCGTTCAGAAAACGTACACCAGCCACGTGGGGCCTTTCTGGAACTAGCTTCTCCTCTTCGTTAGCAGCCCATAGTGAAAGTCGGGTATTGAAAGGGCACGACTTTAAAGCCTGCCCTGAGCGCAGCCGAAGGGTGCCGTAAATTGCTGATAATAAACGATGGGCTTTAGCCCCTGCGGAAGGGTTTTCGCGGGTTTCGCCGGACAATAGGGCTTTTTCCGCAGCCTGTATAGCCACCGAGGGATGTTCTTCAGCGATCTGGACTTTCACCACAGACAACAGGTGCGCCAGCACAGTTGGCGTTGCAACAACCGGGCGGTGCTGGCGCAGCCCGCAAAATCCACGGAGGATTGAATATGGTACGGATGAATTTTGGCATGTTCGCGATAGCATTGGCGCTGGCCGCAGCCGGGCCAGCCATGGCTCAGATACAAACCGAGGTGCCTCCAGTTATACCCGGCGCGAAACCGGTGACGGTGGAGCACATCAAGATTCACGGCGTCGCCCTTGAGGGCAACCTGGAAGGTGATGCGGTCGATCGCGATGTCATTGTCTTCCTGCCGCCCAGCTATGCCGCCAGCAAGGCGCGCCGCTATCCGGTGGTCTATGCGCTGCACGGCTATTCCATCGGCGCGGAGCAATGGACTCACGAAATTCATGTGCCCGAGACCATCGAGGGCGCCTTCGCCCAGGGCGCCGCTGAAATGATTGTGGTGCTGCCTGACTCCAAGACCCTCCACAACGGTTCGATGTATTCCAGTTCAGCCACCACCGGCGACTTTGAAAATTTCATCGCCCACGATGTGGTCTCCTATATTGACGCTCATTACCGCACCATTCCCAACCGCCTCGCCCGCGGCCTGGTCGGCCATTCCATGGGTGGCTATGGCGCCAGCCGCATCGGCATGAAGCATCCTGATGTTTTCGGCAGCTTGTACATCATGAGTCCTTGCTGCATGTCGGCGCGGAATGCCGGACCTGCCAGCGCGGAAAATGAAAAGGCGCTCGCCGCGGTAAAGACGGCTGCCGACTCAGCCAGCCTGCCGTTTGGGCTTCGCGCCCAGCTTGCTTCCGCTGCCGCCTGGTCGCCCAATCCGAAAAATCCGCCGCTCTATCTCGACTTGCCGACCAAGGATGGAGTCCCCCAGCCTGCCGTGATTGCCAAGTGGGCCGCCAACGCACCGCTGGCCTTCGTCGATCAGTACATAGGCAATCTGCGCGAGTATCGCGCCATTTCAATGGATGTAGGCGATCAGGACGGCCTGCGCATCGACGCGGGCAAGCTGCATGACATTCTTGACAGCTACGGCATCGCCAATGGCTTCGAGATCTATCACGGCACCCATACCAGCGCTGTGGCCGACCGCTTCCAGAACCATGTCATGCCCTTCTTCAGCAAGAATCTCTGCTCGACGAAGAGCTGTCGATAAGCTTGCCAACGGGTTCCATTTGCGGAAGCCGAAGGAAAGCGGAAGCGGAGCATCGCTTCAAAATTGAAGTGGCCCCAGTGCAGTGAACTCCAACGCGTCTTCTGTTGTGCGCCGGAATCGGTTGCTTCCGGCGCAAGGGCAATTCCACTGTCCGCGCGGGCAGGTGTTCAATCCTTATTCTGAGTGAGTCCACGGGACTATAATGTGCGAAACATCATGCCCCAGCGCCGCTCCCATCTTCTCGCGGTCGTTGGTGAAGATTTGTGCGTCGTATGCGCCGCGCTCGAAGGGCTAAAAAGTTGTAAGCTCGACTCCGAGGAGTTCCTTTCAATGATCCTGTCGCTCCGTGTTTCAAAGGTGTTCCCTGCCGGGTGCCCCAGGTTCCGTTTTTGGAACCTGGGATAGCTCGACCCTCTGCCTCAACTCCTGCCGAGATTCAGATTACCGAGTCTGCCCCACCACAACTGGTTGCAGAGAATTAACCTCCTTCGGCGCACAATAGGAGATTGAGGTCGTGGGGGGAACTTTCACGACGGCGTGGGCACCCCCTACCCCCCCTCCCATATTTTCAAAACCTTGCAGTGAATTAACTGGTAAACAGTCAAAGCGCAGCAAGCCTCAAGGCGGGGGGGCGGCGAAACGAGGACGGCCTGAACTGCCCCTAGTACCATGACCGCATGTATAGGTAACCAATCTAGGCACTTGTAGCAGGCCATTTCTGGCTGTATAGCTGAGGTATGGGCAGAGGCAAATGCCTGGAGAAACGCCGGATCGGCGATATTGCCACACTGCGCCGCCAAGCCAAAGCCTGGAATCGTCGCACCAACCACGACAAGACTAGGATCAAGTGGAAGTTCACCAGAAAGCTGGCACGTATTAAACTGAATTACTTATTCACGCGGTCACTGTACTAGTGGGGATGCATAATCAACAAGATACGGACAATTATCCTCCTTAGTCATTGCGTAAAGATGCGAAACTCCTCCCAAGCCCCAAATCATGGATGGACATCGGGGTTGCTGCTGATTAAACTTGCAGTGTGTTCCCGCCAACTCAGGAAATGCGAGGGTTACCTCCGACTCCATGACTTCTCAACTGTCGTTCACAGGATTTGTCTGGAAGAATCTCTGGCGCCGACGGCTGAGAACGCTCCTGACCCTTTGCGGCATTGGCATGGCCATCGGCGCCTTTGTGGGCTTGGTGGGCTTTTCCCGCGCATTTGAACATGAATGGCTGGGCATCTACACCAGCAGCGGCACCGACATTGCCGTCATTCAGCAGACATTTCTGAACACCTCAGTGGATGAGTCGGCGGGAGCAACGCTGAAGGCCTTGCCCTTGGTGGCGCAGGCGACGCCCATGATTTACAACGTGATGGATCTGACGCCGGAGGTGAATGCGCTGGTCTTCGGCTGGAAGGCGGACTCATACGAATTCCAGTCTCTCCAGTTTCTCTCGGGACGGCCATTCCGTGATGGTCACCCGGAAGTGATGTTGGGGGAGCTTCTGGCCGCCAACCTGAACAAGAAAGCAGGCGACACGCTTGAGATTCAAGGCTCTCTCTTCACGGTGGCCGGGGTGTACCATGGCGGATCGGCGCTGGAGGCTGGCGGGGTCATCATGCCGCTCGACCAGTTGCAGCAACTGAGCAGCCTGCAAGGCAAGGTCTCCACGTTCCATGTGCGGTTGCGCCCTGCGCCTCTCGGGGAAGCCCCCGAGGCGTATCTGAAGCGGGCCCAGGCACAGATCGAGGCCGCTCTTCCTGGCTTGCGCGCCGTTCCCGCAGACGAGCGCGCCAGCAACAACCAGTTTGTGCGGCTGGCGCATGCTTCCGCCTGGGGCACCTCGTCCATCGCCTTGCTCATCGGCATCCTGGGGATCGCCAACACCATGGCCATGTCAGTCTTCGAGCGGACACGGGAGATTGGTATCTTGCGCGCGCTGGGCTGGAAGCGGCGGCAAGTGCTGGTTCTAATCCAACTTGAGGCAGTGGTGCTGGGCCTGGGCGGGGGCATCCTGGGCATCGCCATGGGATGGTGCGCCCTGCGTCTGCTGGCAGCCCTGCCGCAAACCGCGAGCATCGTCACGGCGTCCCTCCCCTTGCCGCTGCTGTTGGAGGCGCTGGGGATTGCTGTTCTGGCCGGGTTGATCGCCGGGGCGCTTCCCGCGTGGCGCGGCGCGCAACTTTCTCCGGTGGAGGCGCTGCGCCATGACTAGCCCCATCCTGGAAGTGCGCAGCCTGTGCAAGAGCTATGACGAAGGGCGAATCGAGGCATTGCGCGGTATCGACCTCTCGATCGCCGCTGGGGAGTACATCGCCATTACAGGCCCAAGCGGCAGCGGCAAGTCCACGCTGCTGCACCTGCTGGGGGGGCTGGACAGTCCGACCAGCGGCGAAGTGCTCTTCAAGAATGCGCAGCTGGGCGCGGATGTTGACCCGGACACCTACCGGTCGCGCAGCGTTGGATTCATCTTTCAGGCGTTCCACCTGATGCCCACGCTGCGGTCCATCGAGAATGTACAGGTGCCGATGCTTGCCTTGAACCGCAACGGGAGGGCTCGCGCCGCACGAGCCGGGGATTTGCTCAAGGAAATGGGCCTGGAGCAGCGCATGGGGCAGTATCCCAACCAGCTCTCGGCGGGAGAGCGGCAGCGGGTGGCGATTGCGCGCGCGCTGGCCAACGATCCGGAGGTTCTGCTGGCCGATGAGCCCACCGGCAATCTGGACAGCGTGAATACGGCGCGCATCATGGAGATCCTGATCGGGATCCAGAAGCAGCGGGGGATGACACTGATCGTGGTGACGCACGAGAACGAGATCGCGCACCTGGCGGCCCGGCAGATTCGCATCCGGGACGGAAAGGTCGAGGCATGAGATCGGGAAGATGGGCGTTGGCCGCACTGATGCTGTTGCCGCTGGCCGTGCGGGCCGCGGATACGCCGAAGGCGCTGGCCGCGGCGCGACAGCAGGTGGAGTCCGCCGACTATCGTCTGAGCGGCCGCCTGGTGCGCGTGGACGAGAACGGGGCGCGCACCAGCTATCCCATCACCATCAAGACGCACTGGTTTCCAGGTGTGCTGCGGGTAATGCTGGAGATTGCCAATGCTCCGAAGACGGGTCCGTATTCGTTAGTCCGCGCCCGTGTGGTCACCCACATCCTGCTGGAGATGAGGCCCGGCGGCGGGAGCACCATCCAGATTGCGCATCCCGGAGATAAGCCCCCGGCCGCATTGCCCTTCGACAAATGGAGCGATGGACCGCTTGGCGACGCATTCAGCTACGAAGATTTTCTCGAAGCGAGTTACTTCTGGGCAGGACAGACGGCGCTGGGAGAAGCGAAGTTCGGCGCGCGCGATTGCGACCTCGTGAGGAGCACACCGGGCGCGGCAGACAAGACCCACTACACCGAGGTCAAAAGCTGGCTTGATCACGGCATTGGCTTTCCGGTGTATGTTGAGAAGACGCTGAAAGGCGGGACAGTGAAGGAGTTCACCTACTTTGGTCTGCGCCAGAACGGTGGCGTCTGGTCGGCAAGCCAGGTGGAGGCGAAGATTCGCGGTCGCGCCGGTTCAACATTGCTCATGGTCGAGCGCGGCACGCCCAAGGCAAACCTCGGCTTGAAGGACTTCAGTCTCGAGCAACTGGCGCATTTTTAGGACACACATGGCCCTAGTTCTCTACCTTTTCGGTTTGGCTGCGGCTCTGGTGGCGACAGGCGTTGTGTACCAGTGCCTCGGCGCACGCCGCGACCGCCGGCGCTACACGAGCGAAGGCCGCTGGATCGACATCGGAGGCAAGCGCAAGCTCTACCTCGTGGAAAAGGGATCGAGTGGACCCACCGTGCTGTTTGAAGCGGGGATTGCAGCCACCAATCTGAACTGGTTTCACATTCAGGAGGCGGTCTCGCGGTTTGCTTCGACGGCTTCCTACGATCGCGGCGGACTGGGCTGGAGCAGCCCTTGCCGCACGGCGCGCACGCCCGCCAACCTCGCCGCTGAACTGCATCAGATGCTCGAGGGCGCGGGCATCAAGCCGCCCTACATCCTGGTGGGACACTCCTTTGGCGGGCTGGTGATGCGCCGCTTTGCGCTCAACTTTCCCGAAGAGGTGACCAGCATGGTGCTGGTGGACCCCATGCGCTGCGAGGAGTGGCCCCCGCTGAATCCGGGCAAACAATCCGAGATCGACCGCGGCAGGAAGCTCTTCCGGTTTGCCATCCCGGCGGCGCGCATTGGAGTTGCCCGCCTGGCTGTCGCTTCGCTGTTCCTGCGCTCGGGCCTCGCTGCGCAGCAATTGGCCGGCGCCGCCGGCAATGGCGGCCGGCACGTGCTCGACCGCATCAAGGACGAGGTGGGCAAGATGCCACGGGAGGTTTGGCCCATTGTTGCCGCCCATTGGTCGCGGCCCGGCAACTACGCCGGGATGTGCAAGCACGTCGAGGCCGTGCCCGACACCGTGAGGGAGATGCACAACGCCGAACCGATCCAGAAGATCCCCGTGTTGGTGCTGACTCCAGGGAAATCGACGCCGCTTTCAGAGGAACAGATTGGCCGCATCGGCAGCAGCGTGCAACAGGTGATTGCGTCCAAGAGCGCGCATTGGATTCACTTGGACCAACCCGAGTTGGTGATCGATTCCATCTGGAATATGGTGATGAGCGCAGCGGAGGCGACGGTAGCCAGGAGTTGAGTGCTGGACGGTTGACGGAGGCTTGTTCCATAGCTTGGAAGATGCAGGGGCATCAGTCCACCTCTTGTGAGAATCGCTCCTGCAATGCCCGCCGCAGCACTTTGCCATTGTGATTCTGGGGCAGGCCGCCAACCTCGACAATCCAGATGCGGCGCGGCGCTTTGTAGGGCGCGAGACGCTCACGGCACCAGTCCAGCAAGTCGCTTTCGCTGGCCAGGGAGTCCGGGTGCAGTTCGACCGCCGCGACGGGAATCTCGCCCTTCTCCTTGTGGGGCAGGCCGAAGGCAACGGCGCGGGCCACTGCCGGATGAGCCTCCACGGCCTCTTCCAGTTCGCGGGCGTACACCGAGTATCCGCCCGACTTGATCACATCCTTCATTCGCCCAACCAGCCGGATTAGGCCGAGGCGGCTTCGCGTGGCCAGGTCGCCTGTACGTAACCAACCGTCGCCGGTAAGCAAGCCTTGACTGTCGCCTTTGTCCTTCCAATAGTGAGGAGCAAGACCGCGACGGCGGATCTGGCACTCGCCCGTCACGCCCGCTGCCACGGGCCGGCCGCCTTCGTCCGCCACGCGGATGCGAAACGGCGGCACGGGGAAGCACAGGTCGCCGCTTCCGGGCGCCAGCGGCAACTCGACGCCCATCATGGCGAGACCTCCCAGTTCCACCATGCCGTAGCCGTTCAAAAGCACCGGAGGGATGCGCCGGCCACCCGGCAGTTGGACCAGAGCGCCGAAGTTTCGCAGCTTTTGCCGAACTTCAGAGGGCAGGTGGTCACTGGCCGAGAGCCACAAGCGCACACTCCTGAGCCGGGCGGGTTCCGGGTTGCTATTGACCAGCCGCGCGAGCATCGCGGGCACGCCGACGACGGCGGTAATGCCATAGCGCTCGACCAGATCCAGCGCGGCGGCGGCTTCAAAACGATCGAGGAAACAGCCGCGAATGCCCGCCATCAGGCCGTAGAGCGCAATGCTTACCGCCATGATGTGCGACCAGGGCAGGGCGATGAGCGCCAGGTCCCTGGGCCCCAGAAACAGTCCAGCCAGCACCGTGGACGCGCGCGCCCCGAGCAGGGCGTTGCTGGAAAGAGCCGCTCCCTTGGGAAAACCGCTGGTGCCGGAGGTATGGAATACCGCCACGGTCGCGGCGGGATCGATGGCGGTGGGTGGGAACGGCGTTCCGGTGTCGGTATCGGCGCCAGGGGCGCGCACGAACCCATCCAGCGTCTCCGTCTCTTCGTCCGCTTGTATCCAGGTGCGCACATTGAGATTGTTGCGATCTACGATGTTGCGTTCGAAAACCGCTTTGTCGGTTACCAGAATATCTGTGCCGCTATCGGCCAGAATGCGCCGCACTTCGGCGAGCGAGAGAAGCGGGTTGAGCGGAACCGCGATGCCTCCGGCGCGGATGATCGCCAGAAACCAATGAAAGCATCGCCGGTTGTTGCTGCGATAAATGGCGACGGGCTGGCCGGAACCGAGCGCGATCGAGCGGCGCAGAAAGGCATCCATGGATCGGACATCGACCTGCAAATCAGTGAGACGAAAAGGGCCATCCTCTCCGACGGAGACTTCGCAATCCCCTTTCCGGCGCAGCAATTCGTCCACAAGATTGGCCACGGTGACGCCGCTGTCCCGCGAGAGTTGTAAACGGCGGAAGATGTTCATTGGGCAGGTACCGGCTTGCGGCCCCAGTCGCTGGCGACGCAGTAATAGAACAGGCGGTCAAGATAATCCATCACCGGCGGCGGGCACACCCCGGCGGGCTTGAGCAGGCGTTCGGCGTTGGTGGTGTCAAACTGCATGCGCATCGTGAAGTAGTCCCGGTAGGCGCGCCCGTCGCGCAGCACGCGCCGCTTGCGTCCCCATAGTGCGAGAAACAGCAGCGGCCGCAGTGTGGCAAAGAAGAGTTTCGGGTCAACATAGCGCGGCTCGCGCACGTGAAAATACCCCGCGGCGCGCCGGGCGATCTGCTGGATGGTGGCGCTGTCGCGCGGCCCGGCGCAGAGGTGGACCGTGTTGCCCAGGGCGGCCTCGTCAAAGGCAAGCCGCGCAACGGAGGCAGCCACATAATCGACCGGTACGATGTCCAGCACGGCGTCAGGGTAGCCCGGCACCGTGCGCCACAGGCGGCGCGCGTAGATCTTCAGCGGCCAATACATCATCTTGAAGCTGGAGGTTGCGCCGGTGCGGGAATCGCCCACGATGATGCTGGGACGCAGAATTACGCCGGGCAGGGAGCCGAGGCGCGAGTGGACCAGCGCCTCGGCCTCGGCTTTGGTCTGTTCGTAGGTGTTGCGGTAGCTCTGGCCCACGGCGAGCTCGCTTTCGCGCACCAGGCCAGTGCGCTCGCCGGCCACGTAGGCCGTACCCACGTAGGCGAGGCTGCGCAGTTGGCGCGCGCCGGCGGCGAAATCCAGCACGAGGCGGGTGCCCTCCACGTTAATGCGGCGCGCCTCGTCCAGCGAGTGATCGAAACGCACCGTCGCGGCGCAGTGAATCACGCGGGTCGTCTCCGCTGAAAGGCGCTGCCAAGCCGCTGCGTCCAGCCCGCAGTGGGGCTGGCCGACATCGCCGGAATAGACCTGGACGCGGGATCTCTGGGCTGGAGGGACAATCAGATCGGCGCGTTGCTGACCCGATTTGCCGGGGCGGTCCCGGATAAGCAGCGCCAGCTTGGCGTGCGGTTGGCGATCCAGCAGTTCATGCACCAGTTGCACCCCGAGAAAGCCAGTGGCGCCGGTGACAAGGATGAATTCTTCGTTATTCATTCAGAAACCAACCTCAATGATCGAACAACTCGAAGGAAGGTGAACGATGACCTTTGGGTGCCTGAACATTGGAAAAAGCAATGCGCTATTATACCCGGAGCACATGCATGGGGAGCGTCGTTGTGCACCGGCCCTCAAGTCAGGGTTGCAGGTTGACAAGAAAAAAGGGCTCTGAGCGAGAACCTGTAAAAGTGCGCGTTTTACGCGGGTTTTTGAATTTCTGGCCTTCGATGGAGATCGGCTGTTTTGGCTACTGAGATCGGTAGGTGGTGAGCGTCCCGGCGGAGCGCGGAAGCTAATGGGTTGTTGTGGGCCGCCGTTGTTCCCCAGACATGGTTGGCACCATAGATTCCACGGGAATGGATATGTTCGACATCGACCGCCCTGTGTGAAGAACTAGCGGGCGTGGCTGCGCCCTGTGCTGTTCACCAACATCTGATTATCCTTGGCAATCCCATCTCAGAGGTCCCGGTCGAGGACAACTGGGTCGATTATCAAGCCCTGCTTGAAGTCAAGGAGGCGGCGCATACCCAGCAACATGCGCCAGGGCTGGGCAGGATCGAAGAGCTGTCGGGGCCAATGCCGCGGGTGAAGCCCCAGTAGCGTGCGAAGTCGAGAAAGATGGCGTTCCAGACCATCTCGCTTCGCTCGTCGATGCCGGTCCAGACGGTCTTCGTCCGGTCGTAGAGAATCTTCTCTGGCCCGGCACCGCGCTCTACTGCCTGAAGGCGACTAGTGCATCCGCAGCATCGTCCCCAGCTTCTGATCCGTCGCCGCTTCGGCCATCATCATTCGGCTTAGACCAAGCATGACCAGGATCTTGAGAAATGCGGACGCACCGGAACCAGAATGAGCCTTGGGGTTAAGCCGGCTCGATCACCTCAACATGGCTCGGCCCCGGTTGCGTCCAGTTCTCATGCTGTGGCCGTTGTCATGCAAAAACCGTCCCAGGGGCGGAATTGGACGGAAAAACCGGACAGCACGGTCAAGACTGGATACGCATAAAGCACCTATTATCTACAGTTTGTCGATGGAATCAACGGGATGTCACAATGTATGGCGGAGAGGGAGGGATTCGAACCCCCGATAGCCTTGCGACTATGTCTGATTTCGAGACGGGCGTATTATCTATTTTTATCAATCATTTAGAGGATGGGTGGTCACTTTTTGAGCTAGTTGGAATCGTCTGCTTGTTGTTGCGGTTCATGGTCGCAAGGATGGCCCCAACCTACCCCCTTCTAAGCTGAGAAAAGGGTTGACCAATATATGCCATTGGCATATAGTTTTTCTATGCAAACGGTGGTCGAAACCCCGATGTTCCTGAGAGCCGCCGAAGACCTCTATAGCGAAGCGGACCGGGAAGAAATCGTTCGCACCATCGCCGCTTACCCGGAAGCTGGAGACTTGATGCCCGGCACAGGCGGGTACCGCAAGCTGCGCTTTGCACGTTCCGGCATGGGAAAACGCGGCGGCGCACGAGTCGTTTATCTGTACGGCGGTGAGGATCTGCCGATCTTCCTCATCACCGTGTATGCCAAATCGGAGAAGGGCAATTTGAGCAAGGCCGAGCAGAATGCCCTGGCCAAGATGGCGAAGGCTTTCTTCGCCGATTACAGGGGGAAGCGATGAGCAAATTGTTTGAAGAGATTGCACAAGGAACGGCTGAAGCCCGCGCCTACATGGAAGGTGAGCGCAAGGGTTACAAGGTTACTCTGCCGGAGACCGTGGACGTGCGAGGCCTGCGTAAGCGCCTGCGCCTGAGCCAGGGGCGTTTCGCGGATCGATTTGGTTTGTCAGTGGATGCGGTTCGTCATTGGGAGTCTGGCCGCCGCCAGCCGGAAGCCGCCGCGCGCGCGCTTCTTATTGTCATTGCCGCCGACCCTGAATTTGTGATGCGTTCCTTGGCCAAAAGTGCTTGAACACGAGTAGTGGGACACCCGATGATTTGCTCTCTTCGGGAAACTTGAGTCAAACTTACACTTTTCGACACGCAGACTAATGTGCTGTCACTTCTTTTTCTTCTTCTTGGTTTTAGCCTGAGCGAGAGCGGACGCGATAGGGGGGCGATCTCGCTTCGGAGTCTTGGGGTTGGGTAAATCCGTGCCGGCTTGGGACGCGACTTTTTTTGAAGTTGCCATCTGACTGAATGCTCCTTTGTCTCTTTTTCCTGCTCTTCCCTGTGTACAGCCACCTCTTTGCTTCGTTCGCTTTTGAATCCTTCCACCTTCGGATAACTAAAGCATTTCTGGATTAAAAAAGGGCAACTCAGAATCACTGCTTGTGGAGACGCCAACTCTCTTCCATTCGGAGTCTTGCAATTGAAGCATCCTACCGATGAAAGCTTGGCGAATCCAGTATTTATTGCCTGAAGTGATTCGATCTTCGAGGCGTTCGTTATCTTTAAACCAAGTCTCCAATTGAAAAACGGTGCCGGTAAGGTCATTGCCAGAGACTCTCGCGACAATCAGTTTTTGAGTTTCGGCATTCCTCTGATAGTCGCGCCAAATGACGATTTCGCGGTTCTCTTGCATCTTCCACCCTCCTTGTAAAAGCCCGCAGCATCCTGTTCGGTGGTTCTGGTCTACTGAGTACAGTCCAAAGTGACCGAGACTTCTGCCCCGATCTTGGCTATCGCTCTCGTACTGATCGCCTGTTGAGAAGGTAGTTTCTTGTATCTGACGCCCTGTTCGTCCAGTAGCGCACGAACCTCTGACCAATGAACTGCAAAATTCACGTTCTGTGGAACATCTCCGGTGAATTGTGCAACTCGCAAGGCGTCGAGTTTGGCAACTACCACCCCAACCACATGGCCGCTCGTATCGAACACAGGCCCACCACTGTTGCCGGGTTGCACAGGCGCGCTGATCTGCACAAACCGAATATCGTTTTGCAGTCCAGTCGTGGCGCTGAGAATGCCGGTGGATACGTTCCCCTCGGAAGAGAGGACCCCTGGCAATGGGAAGCCGAAGGTCACAACGGTATCACCTACTTTTGGTGAGGGGCCGCTTCTGAAAACTGCTATTTGGTCTGGCTTAATCTCTGCCTTTACGAGGGCCAGATCGGAAGCCGGGTTCCTGCTGATGACCTGCACAGGCTGCCCCCCCTTGATCGTGAGATTGCGGCAGCCTGCCACGACGTGATTGTTTGTAAGTATTTCCCCGTCGCTGCTGACGAAAAAACCCGTACCAAAAGAATGTTGCGTAGGTTTGGCTTCCTCGTTTACTGGAGCCTCCCCACGGGCCGCGTCTTCCCGGTCTAACATTGACAGATAACCCCTTGCAAATTCGATAAATTTGGCGTTCACTCCATTGAATCCGCCTATTTCTATCGTCTTCTTGAATGCATCTCTTGCTTCTGGCTTTCGATTGAGACTCAAAAAAGCTTTACCCATTGATTCGTAGCAACCCGCGAAGTCTGGGTCCAACGCTATGCACCGTCGGTATACGGGAATCGCGTCCTCAGATTGTCCAAGTGAGTCGAGCGTGGAACCGATCTCTTCCAATCTCATAGATCGAGACGACTTGTTTTGATCGGTATCGGAGCATTCCTCCTCTTCAGTTCTTAGGATCTCCAGACTTTTTGTCAGCAGCTTCCTCTTCAAGGCCTCCAAGTCGGAGGTCTCATTTTCCGCTTCCAACACCTCTACCTTGCTCAGCATTTGGGATTTCAAATCCCCCGACTCTGAGCCGAAATGCAGCGTTCCTTTCTTGTAGCCGATCATTTCGTTTATGGAATTAATGCCGTCAGTGAGATGCATGTCCTGCTTTATCAAATCAGTACAGTGGTAGATGTGGTCGATATCTTGCTGTGTGTGTTGCGCCCATCCCGGAAGCGAGATGCAAAGAAACAATGCTGCCAGAGTCAGGCTACAAGCGTAATGTTTCATCCAAACTTTCTTCATCGCAAAGACTCCAAAAAGTGAAATGCCGGTCAGGCCAGCCATACTCCACGTTAAAGCGCGGGCCTCAAAGGGCGGACACACTGGGCCAGCATCCCAGCTTGCGGTTCAGAGCCCGCCTTGGAGGCAAAACACGATCATCCGGAAATCGGCCTGTCCGGGTACAAGCCGGGGGCCGCTGCATTGGCTGGCCTAGAAACGAGCTGTAGTTCATCCTCAGCGAAAAACGTGCGAGTTGCAGAGTTTCGGTCGAACTCCACGAGGTAGCGGTCTTTATCTTCGTCTTCCCGCACCGTTACGATTGTTCCGACCCTTTGAGTTGCCTTCGTCTTCACGATATCGTCGCACAAAAACTGAGCCATGTTTCTCCGATCTTCAAGGACAGTCCGCTACTCTCCAACGTAGCCTGCTGCGCCTAGTTGCACCGAACTCTGAATCGATGTACTCCTCCGCCCACGAGCGCATGCTCATAGACTCCAATCTCGGTCATGCCTGAGAACTCGGAATTGACGTAGTTGGACATGGTGTCGTCGATGGGACATTTTGCGGTATAGGGGCACTGCGTCCCTGAACTGGCTGCGGTGACTGCTGTATTTGTCGCAATCGCGGAAGACATCATAGCCACACCGAAAAAAGCAGCAAAAATGGACCTCTTGATGAGTTTGGCTGTATCAGAAGTCATCTAGTACCCCTCCCTGTGGTCGCATACATAATACCCCCCGAGGCTGGGATGCCGGGGCCGCAGGGGGCGGCGGTTTGCTCCCTTAGAGGCCCAAGCCAATATCCAAGCTCTGTTCTTGGTCCGGCGCGATTTCCCGCTGCGGCGTGACAGCCTGCTCCCGCTTCTGTTCTGGCTTCATCTCCGGCGCGTGGGCGCTGCTGTGCGATACATCATGCCCCAACGCGGCTCCCAGCTTCTCGCGGTCGTTGGTGAAGATTTGCGCGTCGTATGCACCGTGTGAGACGGCTACGTAGCGGTCCTGCAAGTTCTCCTAACCGGCTTTAACCGGTTTGGCCTTTTCGGTGTCAGTTTTGTGGTCAGTTGGATTTGCATTTCGGTGCCTTTCTGTGCCCTTACGTGCATGTTTTCCCCAAAAGGCAAGCTTCATACCAAAAAGAACAGGGGCCCATGACAGGCCCCTACATATTGATTCTACTGATCTTATGGCGGAGAGGGAGGGATTCGAACCCCCGATAGCCTTGCGACTATGTCTGATTTCGAGTCAGGTGCATTCAACCGGGCTCTGCCACCTCTCCGCTTGTAAATCTTTATCGTTCAATTACTCAAACGACCTGCGACTTAGGAAATTTGGCTGCTTCCTGCCAGCCTGCCGTGGTCCCGAGTGATTTCTGTCCAAGCGCACAACTGTCCGCATTTGGCTGTTCTGCTCTGGTTGTGGCAAATCGCATCGTGATCCATATCGTCTTCTAGCCGAGAGAACCTGCGAGATTCCGCAAACCCTTCGCTTATATCTAGTCTACTGGTTGTGGTATGTCTGAGGCAATACCGGATGAAATCTAGCCCGAATAATCCCGAAAACAGCAGTTGCTGAGCAAAAGTGCGTCAGATTCAAGTAGCTTTCGCGGTCGGTGGGGGATGATTTTTTCTTAGGCATCGTTAATAAATAAAGGTCGCAACTTGGCTAATGAGGATGTCCCGGCCATAGTTGAAAGTTGAGCGGCGGTTCAGCCTGATTCCTTAGAATCGGGTTGCGAAACCTTGAAGGGAGAACCGCCGTGAAGAAAACGTACCATACGATACGCCAGCAAGGGAAAATCAACGAGCGGGAACTGGCCACTTTTCTCGCCAAGAACGGGCAGGGACTGCTGCCCATGGTGGAGCTGATCGAGCAAAGCCGGATGGCCTGCGACCAACTCATTGATGTCACCGGACGAGCCGTTCTGCAGGCAGTCTTGCAGCTATCCGCCGCGCAGGTGGCGGGAGGCCCGCAGCAGCAGGGCAAACGCCGCTCGGCCA